>Ga0070728_10002481_pt1 | contig 22939 bp, 17 predicted proteins | sample tdDd471_FD_66723 | JGI IMG/M metagenome (GOLD analysis project Ga0070728, IMG submission 66723) | Marine sediment microbial communities from the Atlantic coast under amendment with organic carbon and nitrate - tdDd47.1 | ecosystem: Environmental > Aquatic > Marine > Coastal > Sediment | place... | reverse complement strand
TATCCTGGTCGTCGGAGACGTGGGATCCAACGCCACGATGACTCCGGAGGTGCTGGCCAACGTCGCGGTGGGAACCTGTGCTGTGGCCCGCGATCTCTTTCCCGAAGACGTCCTACCGGTCATCAACGGCGCCCTGGTCTCCTACTCCAACAAGGGTTCCGACGAGGGGCCAAGTCCCGAGCTGGTGCGCAAGGCCAGCGAGCTGGTTCCCGATGTTCTGGCTGATCGAGTACGCCGGGGACGGCGCTACGAATCGATCCACATCGATGGCGAGGTCAAGATCAGCGTGGCCCTGTCGAGACGCTCGGCACACCTGTATCGACGCGGCCAGGAAGACGCCTTCGTCGGTGGCACCAACGTCATCATTGTCCCCAACCTGGACACCGGAAATCTGCTTTTCCATCTCTACGCCACCCGTTATCCCGACGCCCGGAAGTTCAGCGTCATGTTCGGTCTCCGCTTCCAGGGGGTGGACCTGCCCATGGACTGTACCGCCGAGGACGCGGTGCTGGGTGTCAAGGCCAGTGTCCTGCGCATGCACCGTTTCGGCCACTGGAGCCGGACGCCCAAAGATACCTTCTTCCCCCGCCACCGGATCTTGGCGGTGAATCCCGGTTCGACGTCCACCAAGATCGCGGTCTTCGAGGGCGAACTGGAGCGCTTCACCGAGGAAATCCAGCACACGGTCGAGGAACTCGCACCCTACGAGGGCAAGCGCATCGTCGAGCAGTACGAAATGCGCAAGGACATGATCCTCAGCACGCTGGCTGACCACGCCGTGGATGTGGCGGATCTCGACGCCGTTTCGGGCCGTGGCGGCCTGTTGCAGCCCATCGCCCACGGGACGTACAACGTCAACGACCGCATGCGTGACGACCTCCTGTCCGGCACCGGCAGCGATCACGCCTCGAACCTGGGCGCCCTGATCGCCCGCGAGCTCGTGGGCCCGTCGCGGAAGCCGGCATTCATCGTCGATCCGGTCGTGGTGGACGAAGTGCCGGAGCGGGTCAAGATCACGGGCATGAAGGACATCCGCCGACGTGTGGTCAGCCACGCCTTGAACCAGATCGCCACCGCCCGTCGCTACGCGGAAGAGAACGAGACGTTCTACGAGTATCTGAACCTGATCGTCTGCCACATGGGTGGCGGCATCACCGTCGGCGCCCATGCCAAGGGACGCTACATCGATGTCAACAACGGTCTCGACGGCGAAGGCCCCTTCAGCCCCCAGCGGTCGGGTTCCGAACCCACCGGTGCTTTGATCCGCCTCTGTTTCAGTGGCCAGTACACCGAAGCCGAGCTGCTCAAGAAGAACAAGGGGCGCGGCGGCCTCATCGATCTGCTGGGCACCGCCGATTTCCGCGAGGTCGAGCGACGGGTCCTGGAAGGTGAGCCCGGGTTCGTTGCGGTCTGGGAGGCCATGGTCTACCAGATCTGCAAGAACGTCACGGCGTTGTTGCCGGCGTTCGACGGCGAGTTGGTCGACAAGGTGCTGCTGACCGGCGGCTTGGCCCGCAGCGAGAAGTTCGTGGATGATATTGCCGCCGGCGTCCAGGCCCTGGGCTGTGGCGTGACCGCTTATCCCGGCGAGAACGAGATGGTGGCCCTGGTCAAGGGCGCCTTGCGGGTCCTCGACGGCAAGGAAGAGGCGCAGGACTACGATCCTGCCGAATGATTGCGCCGGCGATCCAGCACGCTGGCAGATTGAACCCCTGAACCGAGGTAGAGGACATGACAGCGATTTGCAGCCTTGACCAGTTGATCCAGGATCTCAAGGACCAGCCGAGCCGTAAGGTCGCAGTGGCAGCCGGTCACGACCCCAACACGATTCAGGCTGCTGCCCGCGCCGCCGCCGAGGACATTGCGGAAGTGACACTGGTGGGGGACGGCGCCCGGATCCGGTCCCTTTGCACTGAGTTCGGCCTCGACGATGGTGTTTTTGGAATCGTCGACAACCCGGACGAGTTCGCCGCCGGCAAGGCTGCCGTGCAGATGATTCGTGCCGGTGAAGCCGATGTCCTGATGAAGGGGCTGATCGGGACCGACAAGTACATGAAGCTGATCCTGAACAAGGAGCAGGGGCTGTTGCCCAAGGGCAATGTGCTGTCCCACATCACGGTCCTGGAGTTGCCGACGTATCAGCAGAGTCACAACAAGCTGCTCATCGTCGCGGACGTGGCCATCATTCCTGAACCGGATCTGCCGACCAAGGTCCAGATCCTCAACTACTGCATCAAGGCGGCCCACAGCTTCGGAATCAAGAATCCCAAGGCGGCGTTGATCACGGCGACCGAAAAGGTCAATCCGAAGATGACCGCCTGCGTCGATGCAGCCCTGATCTCGATGATGGCCCAGCGGGGCCAGATAACCGGCGCCATCGTCGACGGACCCTTGGCCCTGGACGTGGCCCTCTCCCCGGAGGCTTGCAAGATCAAGGGGCTGCAGTCACCGGTGGCCGGCGACGCGGATATCCTCGTGTTTCCGAACATCGAAGCGGGCAATGTCTTCTACAAGGGATCGACGATTCTTTCGGGTGGGCGTCTGGCCGCCGCGGTCGTGGGCACCACCGTGCCCTGCGTGTTGACCAGCAGGGCCGACAGCGAGGAGTCCAAGTTCCTGTCCATCGCCCTGGGATGCCGATTGGCCGGCTGAGCCATAGCTGATAGAGTGCGGATGTGTCATGCGGGCCAACGGCCCGGGAAAGGGAGATTGACCATGGCCAATACCACCGAGAATCTGAAGGAAGCCTTTGCCGGCGAGAGCCAGGCCTTTCAGAAGTACAGTGCCTACGCCAAGGCTGCCGAGAAGGATGGAATGCCCAACATCGCCCGTCTGTTCAGAACCACGGCCGAGGCCGAGCGTATCCATGCTGCCGGTCACTTCGGCGCCTTGGACGGCGTCGGCTCCACGACCGAAAATCTGCAGGCTGCCATTGATGGAGAAACCTACGAAGCGACCGAGATGTATCCGCCCATGCTGGCCAAGGCCGTGGAGGAAGGCCACAAAGCCAAGCGGATGTTCAAGTTCGCGGTAGAGGCAGAACAGGTTCATGCCAAGCTTTACGCTTTGGCCCTGGTGGCCGCCCAAAACGGCGAGGATCTGACCGAGACGAATTTCTACCTCTGTCCGGTCTGCGGCCATATCGAGTTCGGCGAGCCGAGCTCCAACTGTCCCATCTGCGGGATGCCTGCCGCCAAGTATGTGCAGGTCTGATTGACACCACGGTCTACTTGAAGGATCGGTCGCCCGGTGTGACACCGGGCGACCGTGGGGGATGAGAATGGACCGACGTTTGCACTGCGTGCTTTGCTGCGCGACCGCCTTGCTGATCTTGCTGCCGATCTGCGCCTGCGAGGATTCCGACTCCCAGGCCCCACCGATCATTCCACCGGTGGACGAGCCCGATGAAACACCCCCCTCGGCCGTGACCAACCTGAGCGTCGCCACGACGGCGGACCGATCCGTGACCCTGAACTGGAGTGCGCCGGGGGACGACTGGACCGCCGGTCGCGCCACGACCTACGACATCCGACACGCCCCCGCCGAGTCGACGCTTCGGGCCTGGGCAGACGCCGTCCCTCTAGGGTATCCCCTGGTCCCGGAGTCCTCCGGACGTCCCGAGGCACTGGAGATCACCGAACTGGACAGCGGCCAGTTGTACTATCTGGGCCTGAAGACCGCCGATGAAGCAGGAAACTGGTCGATCCTTTCCAACGTCGTCTCAGCTCGCACCACCTGCGGTTTCACAGTCACCAAGCCTGAATGGAACCAGTACTATTGTGCTTCCGAGACGATCGAGTTCCGCTGGACGGTCCCTCCCTGCGCGGGCGACTCGGTTTCGGTCCGGATCTTCAATGGTGAAGGGATCGGCTTGTGGCTGGTCTCGGCCGCGACCGAGAACGACGGCCTGCTGTCCTGGGATCTACCTGAACTGGACCAGGATATCTACGGCTGCACGGTCCGCATCCTGGATCTCGAGACCGGGATGGAGGCGGTCAACGAAGGCAGCTTTTCGGTGCGCCGGTCCTGCGAGGTCATGATCGGTAATCCGTACGGCGGTGACGAGTTTTGTCTTGGCGCCAGGGTCCGGGGTTACTGGTACACCGAGGGATGTTGCCGGGAATCCATCGCCGTCGAGTTGCTACACGACGGCGAGCTCGTCCTGGTCTTCGGCACCTCCGATTCCGGGCACGGGTTCTACGACTGGTCGATTCCCTATGACACGGCGCCGGATGACGGTTACCAGATCCAGGTCCGGGGACTGGACAGCGAGTTCTTGCTCGCAAGCACCGCTCCATTCACCGTGTTGCCTGGTGATGACCTTCAGCTCATCGCACCCGAGGCCGGCGATGTGTACACGAACCCCGCGTCGATACCCATCGTTTGGGACGCCGGACAGTGTCACGGCGACCAGATCCGGGTCGTGCTGCTGAACTCGGCCGATGAGGCCACGACACTGGCACCGGACACGGCCAACGACGGGAGCTTCTACTGGCAGGTGCCCGCCGGGTACGACCCCGGCGGTGGATTCAGAATCCGACTGATCGACCTCGAAACGGGAATAGAAGCGGTGAGTGCAGCTCCGTTCACCATGGAGTGGGTCTGCCAGGTCAGCGTCACCGAACCCCAGTACTACCAGGAATACTGCGAGGGCGATCTGGCCCAGATCGAATGGGAGACCTCGCCCTGGTGCGCAGGCACCATGCGCATCGAGTTGTACAAGGAGGGCGAGCTGGACTGGGTGCTGGGTGATGGCGAGCCGGATGACGGCAGTTTCACCTGGGTCGTGCCGGCGGTGCCCGAGTCGTGGTCCTACCACTTCCGGGTCGTGAACGAGGAGTCCGGGGCCTGGGGGCTGAACAATGGCAGCATCAGTTTTGGCAACGGGTGCTACCTGCAACTGTTGACGCCGAATATCGGCGGCAGTTACCAGGCAGGCGATCCGGTGGCCGTCGAGTGGAACTACGGCGAGTGCTGTGGCGAGACGGTGACCATCAGTCTGTTGCGCCTGGACGTGGAGTGCCGGGTACTGGCCACTGACGTGCCCTTGTCCGACCAGGTGTTCACCTGGACGGCCGAGCAATGCGACGGCCAGGTCTCCGGATACAAGATCCGCATCACCGAAAACAGGCTCGGAACCAGCGATACGAGTTTCCTGCCGTTCACGATCTTCAATGAGAAGTAGCCCGGACCCGCGGGCCGACTAGAGGGTCAGGGCAAAGCCGCCGGATACCACGCGGCCGGACTCGGGCAATCCCGTCTGGAACTCCAGCAACTGGTCGAAGAGGTTGTCCACACGCAAGTGGGCCTCGACGCCGGCGGCGGCTGTCGAGGGGGCGGGCCAGCGCCAGCTCAGACGCAGATTCCAGATGACTCCGGCCGGCAGATGGCGCAGCCCGTCGACCGCCGTCTGGTCTGCGCTCCAGCGCGGCCCGGTGACCTGAGCCTCGACCAGGGCGCCCGGGCCCGCTGACGGACGCCAGTCCAGAGCCGCCAGCGACTGGTAAGCGGGGCGATCCTCCGCAGGCCGATCGGGCTGATCGTCCACCAGGACGTGAGCATCCAGGATCGTGTGCTGGGCACTGAGTTCGAGGTCCGGCCGCAGCGTCCAGCCGCCGACCAGCTCCAGGCCGGGGACGCGAATCTCGGTGCGATTGACCCGCATGAACCGCCGTTCGGGTCCGGGCAACACCACCTTCTCGATCCCATCGCGGAGCCAGCTCACGAAGGCGGCGCATTCCAGGCGCCAGCGATCGCCTGCAGCCGTCGTGCCCAGTTCGATCATGTCCTGGGATTCCGGCTTCAATCCGGGATTGGCCACGAAACGACCCAGGGCTCCCGAGTAGAGTTCGCGCAGGCTGGGGAAACGGCTACGCCGGGATGCGGCGGCGTAGATGCCGGTGCGATCGCTCACTGCCCGCATCACCCGCAGGTTGGCCGCCAGGGCGTGGTCGGGATCCTTGCCGGCCTTGTCTCCTGATTCAGGAGTGGCGGCGTGATCCCAACCCAACCCGGCTCGAATCGTCCAGTGGTCGGCCGGCAGAAATTCGCTTTCGGCAGTCAACGAGGTCAGCCATTGGGCGTAGGCCTGCGTGGCTCCGCCGACGGTGGTGCTCTCGCGGTGGTGGGTGTAGCGGGCCGAACCCTGGACCGCCAGACTGGCGGTGTCACCCAGCCAGCGGGTCAGGCGTACTCGGCCATAGCCGGTCCGGTCGTAGTTCTTCTCGTAATCCTGCCCCTCGAGTTGTGGCTGGTCCCAGCCGTCGGGGCCGCGGGGGTCGATCTCCTGGTGGAAAAAATCCGCCGAGACGGTCGCACCCAGGTCGAAATTTCCTGCGTCGTCCAGAGGTAGATCCAGTACGGCACCCAGCAGGGCCCGCTCACGCACGGGATAACGCCAGAAGCGGGCGTCCTCGCCCAGGTGCAATTCCGGCGGAACTCCCTTTTCGCCTGTCCAGCCGGTGGCCAGCAGACTCAGTCGGCCGCTGCCCTTGACCGGCCGGGCGCCGCGCAGGAGCACCGAGAACTGTTGCAGGTCACTGTTCTGTCGCAGCTCTTCGGAGGCGGCTTCTGGGTGGCTGTGGGGCAGGGGCCAGGCGTCGCGGTTCATCCAGGCGCCGGCGCCCATCAGATTCCAGCTGCCCTGGTGTTGTCGATGAACGATTTCTGCCCGCCCGGCGCCATGCTGGCCCAGGGCGGCAGCAACCCTCGTGGCGCGGCGTTCTACCAGTTTTCCCGGTGGTAGAATGCGGACGCTTCCGGCCAGGACACCGGGACCGTCGAGCAGCGTGACGGGGCCGCGCCGGCCCTCAATGCGGCCAATCCCCAGGGCGGGCACGGTCTCCAGATCGACCCGCTCATCCCAGGGCACGTTCAGGGGGATGCCGTCCAGGAAGGTCTGCACGTGGCGCTCGGGTGCGCCGCGGACCATCGCGTGGCTGTCTCCCCGGGAGTTGGTGGCGACGCGGGTCGACGGCAACAGCACACCCAGGCTGGCCAGGGAGCCCGGATCCCTGACCTCGATGGCCGCCGTCTCGATTCGGGTGCGGCTGGGTGCCGGAGGATTCGATCCTTCGGCCTGCACCACCAGATCAGGTAGGTCCACCAGCAGAGAATCGGCCGGTGCATCTTCAGCCACTCCTGTCGTCGGCAGGATCAACAGCAGGACGACGACGGGCCAGAACCCGGCGGAGCAAGGTGTATACGGATGACGCGATCGAATCACGCGTCGGGACCATAGCCCTCTTTGTAACGCAGAATCTTGGCGGGACAACCGGCCACGATGGCTCCCGCGGGCACGTCTTTGGTCACCACGGCGCCGGCGCCGACCACGGCTTCCTTGCCCACGGTCACCGGCAGGATCGTCGCATTCGAACCGATGCTGGCTCCGTCTTCGATGTAGGTGGGCTTCCATTTGTCCTTCTCCGGCTGCGGCGGCATGGTGTCGTTGATGAACATGACTCCATGTCCTACGAAGACATCGCTGCCGATGTTCACCATGTCGCAGATGAAGGTGTGGCTCTGGATGCGGGTCCGGTCTCCGATGGTCACGCCTTCCTGGATCTCCACAAAGGTGCCGACCATGGAATCGCGACCGATCTTGCAGCAGTACATGTTGACGAAGTTCCAGATCTTGGTGCCTTCGCCGATCTCGCAATCGCGAATCAATTGCCTGTCATTGACTGGGTAGTCCATAATGGCTCCTTGGAGAATGGTCGGAGTACAAATGTTTTGCAGGCGGAAAAATACAACATGAACGGGAGTTCGTCTTGGAAAATGATCAATTGGTATCTGGCGGCGAGGCCACTCCGACGCTCGGCTGGAGCGATTTCGCCCTCGTTCGCCACGTTCCCGGCGGACGGCACACCTGGTTCGAGGGCACCGCTGAGGAACTGCTGGAGAGGGTGCGTGTCCGTTGGCTGGATCGACGCCCCGGTGCCGGTCGCGTCGACTTGACCCAGGTGGTCATCGTGCCAGTGGATCCCTCCGGTTTCGTCTCGAGCACCGTCTGCGTGGATGAATCGACGTCCCTGCGCGCCGTGTTCGAGCGGCGCCAGGCCCACGAAGAAGGTTTCGTGCGGGTGCTGGCGAAGGGGCCACGGGAACCGGCCATCCATGCGGCCGTGGTTCTCTACTCGGCAGAAACGCTGCGCGAGAATGAAGGCACGCGCAGCGGTGACTGGGACTGGGAGGTTGTGTGTCTGCTCGCAGGCCCGGTGGAGAACGAGCCCATGGATCCCCTGACCATGGCGCGCAATATGCTCGAGAAACCCGGCGGAACCCACTGCGAGTACTCGGCCCGAGATTTCGCCGAGGCCATCTGGTTCTGGTCGGGGCGGGTCAGCGCCGACGTGGACTAGTCGGCTCAGCGGCGGGGGATGGTCCTGCCCGTGAAGGTCCGGTACTCGCGGTGCAGGTCGCAGGTCAGACAGGAGTGGACCGGCCAGACCAGGACCAGATCCCCGGGAATCAGATCGCAGGCCAGTTCCGCGAACTCCCGGGGAGTGAATCTTGCGGTGCCGTGTTCCTGGGAAAGAGAGACGACCGGTACCCGGGTAAGCACCTCACCTGGTTCCAGCGGCCCCTTCGCGGTGGCTCTCGCCGTACCCAAGCAACCGTAGAGGAGTTTGCCATCCGGGCCGGACAGGCTCTCCTTGGCCAGGTGGACGGCCCCGCCATGGAAGACCACTTCGCACCGCTCGGGATAGACGCCCACGACGGGGCAAGCCACCGCCGCGGCAAGATCCTTCGCTCCGCACGCCCCCAGTCCCAGTTGCATCAGATCGTAGAAGACGAAGTTGCCGGGCCGGATCTCGTCGACGCCGGCCAGGGAGTCCATCGTGCTGCAACAGGGGGTGTCGCCGAGGGAGGTTCGCAGCTCCACAGCGCCAGCGGAGGCGATGCGCTGCCTGGCCGCCTGCAATCGACCAACGGTGTCGGTGAAGATCGTCTTGAGTTGGCGCCGGTCCGTCGCGTGGTAGCTTTGCCCGCTGTGGGTGAGCAATCCGGATACGGTCAACGATCTGCCGGCGGCCTGTGCCTCCAGATACAGCTCCGTCAACGCCGCGGCGTCTTCCCACCAGACGCCGGTACGCCCGTAATCCGTATCCAGTTTCAACCAGATGTCAGCCTTCAGGCCCTGGTGCTCGGCGATGGCCGCCACCGTGACCGGCGAATCCACGGTCAGACCCAGTCGGCCGCCCCTGCGATCCAGGGTTCCGGCGAGCTCGGCGAGGCGCGGCAGTTGCCGGGGATTGACCAGAAAGGCCAGCAGGATGTCGTGCCAACCGAACTCGGCGAAGTATTGGGCCATGGGCAGAGATGATACGGTGATGCAGTCCACACCTGCATCGGCAAACCAGCGGCCGATCTCGCCGCTCTGGTGGGTCTTGAAATGAGGGCGAAAGACCACCCCCGAGCTCTTGGCCTTGTCCGCCATGGCGGCGATGTTGGCGCGTGCCCGATCCTCGGCCACCAGGATCGTGGGCTCCGTCACGGCCAGGGAGTCCAGCCACAAGCTGGTCGATTTCAACGAACTCAAGAGTCGCTCCAGCGGCTGAAAGAGAGCGGGTCGGACCCCGCCGGGTCCGCCCCGTCCTCGAATCCCGGTCGTGTTCCTATTTCACCATGGCGATCTTGCGTACCACCGACCTGCCGTCGGCTCGCACGCGGCAGAAGTATACACCGGCTGCCGTCGGCTGTCCCGCGTCGTTGTCTCCGCGCCAGATCACGGACCCCGGGCCTTCACCGGCGTTCTCGTGCACGAGCTGTCTGACCCTCCGGCCCGCCATATCGTAAACCTCGACCTCCAGCTGGGTCGCCCGGGGCAGGGACCAGCTGATCTCCACCGCCGGATTGAACGGGTTGGGATGGCACGAAACGGCCAGGGTGGTCTCTGCCGCCGGCACCGGTGCCACGAGGCCAAAGGGGATGTCCATGCCGACGGTGGTCATCAGCATGGCCAGGATTCGGCTACGCTGCGCGATCACCGCCTCGCGGCCCTCAACATCCTTGGCGCCATATTCGCAGTGGAGGATGTCGGTGATGTCACTGGGCATCAGGACACTCCGGAAATCCAGTCCGGCCAGGGTTTGCATGATGACGGCTCCAAAGGCGTACGCACCTCCTTGTCCATTGATGTCGGTATACTCGGCAATGCGCTCGGCGCCGGCCGTCGGAACAACGGCGCACAGGGACGTCCGGTTCACGCAGCGGGTGAACAGTCGCCAGTGGTCGATCCACAAAGGGCTACCCGGCGTGGGGACGACGAGCGGATGGTACTGCCCTCCGATCCACGGACGCAGGTCCCGGCTCTCGAGCTGGCCTCCCAGATAGGTGGCCAGGAAATCCCGGGACGCCGTGTTCTCATCCATGGCCGCGGCGAAGTGATCGCCCATGACGAGCAGGTGCTTGTGCTGATCGGCGATCCAGTTCTGCAGCAAGTCGACGTCCGACGCACCGGATTCGTCGCCGAAGCCGACACCGGTTGTCGTCCCGGACGAGAAGACCAGTTCGTCGTATCCCAGTATCTGGGCCGTCGTCGCCCGGGAGGCCAGGCCGGCCGATACGTCTCGGATAGTGTAGAGGTCGTAGTGATCTCCGGGTGCTCCGACTACCTGGGTCAACGTATTGAGCCAGTATGCGTTGTCACGCTGGCGGTCGGGAGCCAGGTCACCGCCGTAGCAGACCAGCATGTCCGGTTGCCAGCCGTAGTCCAGATCGCCGATCGTCGGCAGCGCCCGCACGACGAAACGGTGATCGAAGGCGCGCTCCCGAGGCGGGCCGCCGGCGAATCCACAGGTATCCGCCGGCAGGGTCGCCGTGAACTCGCCCAGGGGGCTGGTCTCGGTGACGGTGAAGTAGTAGAGGATCCGGTCGCCCGGAAACAGGAAACCGGAGTCGGGCAGGTCGCAGGCCCACTCCCCGGATCCGCTGCTATTGACCTCCAGAGGCCAGGCCTCGACGGATCCCAGCTCGGGCAGGCCACTGCTGCGCCAGGGATCGAATACGGGATTGCGCACCAGACGGTAGGCAAGGCGGGGAGCTGCCAGCAATCCTTCGGGGTGTGCAACTGTGGCCTGCAATCGCAGGACGTCGCCGGCGGTCTCTTCTATCCGCCGGGCGGGGTCGAAGCGCACCGAGAGCTGCTCCGGGTGTGCGATGTCCATGTGGCCGGATGCCGGGAAGGCATCCTGGGCCAATCCCGTGGCCTCGACCGAGATCATGGGATGGTGGTCACCGACTGCCTGCAGCTTCACGTTGTCCAGGTAGGGGCCGGGAGTACAGTCGGTGGGGCCGGAGCTCTCGAGCTGGACCACCAACAGGACCGCGCGGGCCCACCCGGCACCTTCGTCGCCGATCAGCGCCTCGACCTTCGGACGGAGGTAACGCGGGTCGCCACTGCGGGCGTGGAACCCGAAGGCCTCGAGTACGATCCAGCTGCCGTCGTCACCCGGATCGTCACTCACCTCCACCTGGCCCACGGCGAAGAAAGGGTGATCCCACCAGATACCGGTGCCGTTGTCGAGATAGGCGTCGAACTCGAGGATCAGCTTGTTGTAATCGCCACCCGGCAGCTCTATAGCTGGCGACGCGATGGAGTTGTGCAGGAGGGTGCCCGGTCCGGCCAGTCCGCCGGTGGAGTTCAGCACGTAGCCTCCCGGTCCGTAGCACCAGGAGATGCACGGCGATCCGCCGGTGCCCGGCACGATCTCGCCGTCGTCGACGAAGCAGACCTGGCTGGAGGGATTGTCGGCGCATTCGTCGAGATCATTCAGATCAGTGAGCAGCTGGGCGAAGTCACCCACGACTCCGGTGGGATCGAAATGAGTCCATCCATTCCAGCTGGGGATGCCCCAGGGATCCTCGAACTTGCCTTCTACCGTCCCTTCGCCGCCGAAGAGAACCAGGGTGTCACGCTGGACGGCGCCGGCGCGGCTGCCGCCCTCCAATCGGGCTCCGCCCTGTACGATCTCCAGGTTCCTGATGTCGATCAGCGGATGATCGGCCGCGCCGACCGGTAGAGCCGGAAGCAGGAGAATCGCCAGCAACGTCGTGTAGAAGATACCGAGTTTCATTGTATGCCCCCCATCGTATGGACCCCCTGAACGGTAGCTGCCTGATACCAGGCTCGCCCAGACGGGTGATCTGACCTGCGCGGGTAGGCCACGGCCGAGCGAGGGCCGGAGCAACAGATCGCATAGAGTCGCTCATGACAATACCATATCGGGTCGGGCACGAGCAAATCACTCGGAGTTTCCGGTTTCCGGTTTTCGCCAGGTCGCGAAACGCAGATCCGGATCCAGGCCGGCAGCGCCTTCCGGTGGCTGGACCACGACCTGGGAGGGATCCGACCCGCCCATTAGTTCGCGCAACCGCTTGCGCCCGCGACTGAGCCGCGTCTTGACCGTGTTCTCGCTGATGCCCAGGGCGGCGCCGATCTCCCGGGTCTTCAAGCCCTCCCAGTAATGGAGGATGAAGATGTCCTGGTCCGCGTCATCTAGCTGGTGCAGGACTTCGTACAGATCACGCTGTTGCTCGGACAGGATGATGCTCGCCAGCTGGTTGGACTGGGGGTCCGGGGCGATGTTCTCGAGCTTCTCGCCGTCGACGGCGGTGAGTCGCGCCTCCCGGGCGCGATGCTTGCGAATCTCGTTCGTGGCGATGCTGAACAGCCAGGGGCCCAGAGTGATGCCCTGCCAGCGAAACCGCCGCAGGTGGGTCAGGGCCGCGGTGAAGGTGCTGGCTACCAGATCCTCCGTCAGCTCGATTTTCAAGGTGCGGCGAAAGATATAGTTGTGGATGCGGCGGGCGTATTTGTCGTAGAAGAATCTGAACTTTTCCGGATCCTCCCGGGCGGCATCCAGCCACTGGCGTTCCTGGATCAGTTCATCAGCAACGTCGGGCGAGGGCGAGCGATGAGGCTTTTCCACCGGTTTGTCCATGGCCGCAGCGTAGCACAGCCGATGGTCCGTGTCACGCCGCCCGTGGCAGGCATCGGCAGGACCACTTTTATCATTCCAGCTGTTGCTTGTCTCCCGGGTTTCGGCGACCATGGCACCACGGCCCAGGGCCGGGAGGTAGAATATGAAGTGTCCCGTATGCCGGATACCGATGTACGTGGTCGAGTACGATGAAATCGAAGTGGATCTTTGCCCCGATTGCCGGGGGACCTGGCTGGACCACGGCGAGTTGGAGCTGCTGCTCGAGCGTGTGGCCCGGCTGGATCTGCAGCTGGCCGAGACCCGCGAGGCGCGGCGGCCGTGTCCCATTTGCAGACACAAGATGGACAAGGTGAATATCGGCCCGGCCGACGGGGTACTGATCGATGCCTGCGGCGATGGCTGCGGGCTCTGGTTCGACAACGAAGAACTCCGTGAATTGACCCGTGATCTCGGCGAGAAGGGCTGGCGAGTGCCAGACGGCGTCCGGGACTTTCTGGGAAACATGTTTCCCGCTCCGCATTCCGATTCCGGATCTTGACCCGTGAGACCGTGGACTGACCGGATGGAAAGGTGATGATGATGGCAGCCGCTCTGATTCCTTTGTTCGTATTGCTGGGCTTGGCCCTGGTACTGGTGATGTGGGTTGTGGGTATCTACAACGGGCTGATCCGTCTGCGCAACCAGGTCAAGGAAGCCTGGGCCCAGGTCGACGTCCAGCTCAAGCGCCGCTTCGATCTGATTCCAAACCTCATGGAAACGGTCAAGGGGTACATGAACCACGAGCGGGAGACTCTCGAGGCCGTGACCCAGGCCCGGGCAGCCATTTCTGGCGCCGGCACCCTGCCTGACCGAATCCAGGCCGAATCGGGTTTGACCGCGGCACTGGGTCGGCTCTTCGCGGTTTCCGAGGCCTATCCCGATCTGAAAGCCAGTACGAACTTCCTCGCGCTGCAGGAAGAGCTGACCAGCACCGAAAACAAGATCAGCTTCGCCCGTCAGTTCTACAACGAGACGGTCATGCGCATGAACAACAAGGTTCAGATGTTCCCGGGCAACATCATTGCGGGCATGTTCAACTTCAAGGAAGAGACCTTCTTCGAGGTCACCGAGGAAGAACAGCGCGAGGCGCCGAAAGTCGACTTCAGCTGATCATGTGGGAACAGATCGCGGCAAATCGACGCAAATCGGCAGTTCTGGTCTTCGTGATGGCGCTGCTGCTGGTGGTTCTGGGCTGGTTCCTTGGCGAGTACTTCATCGGCGAGAATGGCGGGGTCCTCGGCGTGGCCGGGGCCCTCGCGCTCTGGCTGATATTGACCCTGGTCGCCTGGTTCCAGGGCGACCAGATATTCCTGACCATGTCCGGGGCCCGCAAGATCGAGAAAAAGGATCTGCCGGTGCTGCACAACGTGGTGGAGGAGATGACCCTGGCGTCAGGCTTGCCCAGGATGCCGGACATCTACGTCATCGACGATCCGGCCCCCAATGCTTTTGCCACCGGACGCAAACCCGAGACCGCGGCCGTGGCGGTGACCGCCGGTCTACTGAAGATCCTGGACCGGGACGAGTTGCAGGGCGTGATCGCCCACGAGATGGCCCACGTCCGCAATCGGGACGTGCTGCTGATGCTGTTTGCGGGAATCCTCGCCGGCGCGGTCGTGATCCTGGCCGAGGTCGGCTTGCGCGGCATGTGGTTCGGTGGCGGCCGAAGCCGGTCCCGACGCAGCGACAGTGGTGACGGCGGTGGCGCCCAGGCCATCATCATGATTGTTGCGGTGGTACTGATGATCCTGGCGCCGATCCTGGCTCAGATGATCTATCTCGCGGTCAGTCGCAAGCGCGAGTATCTCGCCGATGCCTCGGCCGCGGCATTCACCCGCTACCCGGAAGGGCTGGCGTCCGCCCTGGAGAAGATCAGCCGGGCGCCGGACAAGCTGGCCTCGGCCAACCGGGCGACGGCACCCATGTACATCATCAACCCGCTGCAGCGAGACGGGAAGATGGCGGCCGACGGATCCAGTACCCATCCGCCCATCGCCGAGCGTGTGCGCATCCTGCGCTCGATGGGAGGGAGCGCCTTTGCTGACTACGACGCTTCATACCGTCAAGTCCGCGGCGGCAAACGAGGCGTGATACCGAAGTCTGCTCTGACGGAGGACCCGCCCGCGGCCGGGGCCCGATCTCCGCGCACCGAACCCACACCCTCGGCCAGGGTACGGGCCCGTGAGGTGGACAACCTCTTCTACAACAACGCCGGTTACCAACGGATCGAGTGCCCCTGTGGCGCCATCCTTAAAATCCCGCCGGGATTCACCAGCACCGGTGCCCAGTGTCCCCATTGCAACAAGGTTCACACCGTCTGACTGGAAAATCCACCTGTCTCAGAAACGACCCGCCAGGAAGGCATCCACGAGGTGCCTTCCGTCGGGCGTGCCGATGGACTCGGGATGAAACTGTACTCCCAGCAGGGGCCACTCGCGGTGCCGGATGCCCATGACCAGTCCGTCGTCGGTCCACGCCGTCAGCTCCAGGCAATCCGGCAGCGAGACCTGTTCGCCGATGAGTGAATGGTAGCGCATGGCGGGAAACGGATCGGGCAGGCCGGCAAAGATCGATTCACCCACATGATAGATCGGGCTGGTCTTGCCGTGGCGCGGTTCGGGCGACCGCACGATGCGTCCGCCCAGGGCCTGGATCATGCCCAGGTGGCCCAGACACACTCCCAGGATGGGGATGCGAGGCCCCAGGTCCAGAATGACCTGGCGGCAGATGCCAAAGTACTCGGAAATTTCGGGACTGCCGGGTCCGGGAGAAAGGATGATCCGGTCCGGCGCCAGGGCCGCCACTTCCGCCGCGGACACCGCGTCGTTGCGCAGTACCACCGGGCGCTCGCCACCGTTCAGCTCAGCCACCATCTGATACAGGTTGAAGGTGAACGAGTCGTAATTGTCGAGAATGAGGGTTCTCATGGGCGTCCCCCGGCCGGGGGTGGGCAGAGGGTGTGTGCCGCATCGGGGTCCAGGCCCAGGGCGCGGATGGGAGCCCGGGCTTTGTCGAGGGTTTCCCGGTACTCGGCAACGGGATCGGAGTCAGCCACCACAGCCCCGCCGACTCCGCAGGTAGCCCTTCCACCCCGGCAGACGAGGGTTCGGATCACCATGGCCAGGTCCATGGCTCCGGAATGATCGATGTAACCGATGGCTCCGGAGTAGACGCCACGCTTCACGGGCTCGAGGCGGTCGATGATCTTCAGCGCTTCGATCTTGGGAGCACCGGTCATCGATCCTCCCGGAAACGTCGCGCTCACGAGATCGAAGGCGTCGAACTCTTTCCGCAGGCGGGCCTCTACCGTGGAGACGAGTTGGAACACGGTGGCATACTCCTCGACGGCCAGGAGCTCCGGCACGCACACCGAGCCGATCTCCGCCACCCGACCCAGGTCGCTGCGCACCAGGTCGACGATCATCAGGTTCTCGGCGCGGTCCTTCTCCGCGGTGGCCAGTTCGGCTCGCAATGCCCGGTCCTCGGCCGGTGTCGAGCCGCGGGGCCGGGTACCCTTTATGGGGCGGCTCTGGACCCGACCACCGGCGTTCAGGCTGAGAAAGCGCTCAGGGGAAGCCGAGATGATCTGCAGCTCCGGAAACTGCAGCCAGGAGGCGAATGGCGCCGGATTGATCGCTCGCAGCCGCCGGTAGAGTTCCCAGGGCCGGCCTTCCAGATCCGCCTCCAGGCGGTGGGTCAGACAGACTTCGAACACGTCGCCGGCCAGGATGTGTTCACGGCAACGCTGAACCTCATCGCTGTAGGTGCGGGCATCGAAATGGGCCCGGACCGGACCCGGCGATCCTGCGTCTGATTCGGTCGCGGGTGCCGGCGGCCGGCACAAGAGTTTCTGCCAGCACGTGGCGCGAGTCTCGGCGTCTTGTCGGGCTCTGGCCGGATCCGGTCCTCGACCCACCACATTCAACACGGTAAGACCGGTCTGATGGTCGTGGGCGGCGACCTCGTCGATGACCCAAAACGCCAGGTCGGGCACGCCCAGGTCATCGGTGCCCTGATCGGGAAGATCTTCCACGAAATGGGCCGTTTCGTACCCGAAGTATCCGACCAGTCCTGCGGTGAACGGGAGCGGGTCCTCGCCGCCTGCCCGTGACTGGAGGGGACGGTACTCGGCCAGCAGATTGCGCAAAGCCAGCAATGGGTCGCCGGGTTGACGATTGATCAGAGGTTCAGGGCAATGGTCGCCGCCGGCCGTCCGCCAGGTGGTGCGGGTGATCACGGCCGCGCGACCCGGACCCCGCCAACCGTCCGGCGCGGGGTCTCCCGGAGCCTGGCGCCGGGCCGTCAAAAGAGCGGCGGGTTCGAGCCCCAGAAGGGTATAGCGACCCAGCCCGTCGGCAGGCAACGCGCTATCCAGCAGGAAAACGCCGTTGCCGGAGTCAGGCTGGTCGGCGTACTCCCAGAGGGGGGCCGCCGGTCGGAGTTCCCGTCGCAGCAGATGAGTACAGTGAGTCAAATCACGGACTCCGGTTCTCGGTTCGATGATCCTGTGCACCGGTCAGAATGGCCTCGAGCCGGGTTTTCAAGGCCGAGACATGGGTCCCTTCCCAGTAGAGATGATCGCAGTCTGGACAAATATAGTACCTGTCGAGCCAGCGTGCGGTCCGAGGCGGGATCCGGCTCTCGACTTTCGTTTTGGCTACCTCGGTGATGACTCCGTTGCAGCGGCTGCAGCGCCCGAAAAGTCGTACCTGTCCTGCCAACCGAAATCGGGTCAGGACCTCGACGGCCTGCCGGTCGGGCCGGTCCGAACGTACGAGCAGGGCCACTTCCAAGGTCTTGCGCTTGAGCAGGGCACGACTTCCGGACAGCGGGACGCGATTCTCGTTCACCGCTCGACGAGCCAACTCGGGTTCCAGCCAGTGCCGGGCCCAGGTCGTGTCGAAACCCAGGAGACGCAGCAAGCGGGCGAGGCGTCCCAGATGTTGATCACAGATGAAACTTACTTCGTCCAGGATGAACGGTTGCTGCGGTCGGATCTCCAGGACATCACCATCAACCACTTGATCTGACAGAAAACGCCTTCCGGGACGGGGACCCGATGTCGCCACGATGCTCCCTACCTCGCAATGAGGAATGCCTACACTCTCGATCAGATCCTTGACACTGGTGGGCCTCGGCATGCTCCGGTGCACCACCGGCCGGGCCAAGGTGCCGTAAACGGTGGAGATGGCCGACCGGGGGACCAGCTGGCTCAAGATATCCAGAGGAATCAAGTCCACATTAATCATTAAAGAATACTAGCACAGATTGGCGATGGCAGATTGACATCCCCGACCCCCGCGGGCTAGTTTTGGCGGCCAGTCCCCCGACTGTAGAACTGGGCTGCGCCACTGGGGCAGCGGCTGAGTTGGTATCTTCGGCCGGCACCCTTGGGTGCCCTGGATTTCCGCTCTCCGACGAACCGCCCGGTTCCCATCTCTGATGCCGCGTCGGCCGGTTGCTCCTTGAGAGTGCCTCTTCCGCGTCGGCACTTCGGTTGCACATCCCCGGAGGGTAGCTTGGTCCGCCGTCTCACAGTTCTGGTCTCGATTTCGGCGCTGCTGCTCGGTTCCATGTTTTTTGGGATCGCCTTGGCGGATCCTGAAACCCACTGGGTGACCAATGCCGGAATCGTGGGCCTGAACGTGACGAATCTGGGCTACCTGGGCAACGCTTTCAGCAATCCCAACCTGCCCTCGGGCGAGTATCCCCTCAATAGCAATGTGGAGCACATCTACCGGGCCGGTTTGTGGGTCGGTGCCATCACGGCCGACGATTCTGTGCGGGTGTCTACCGGGGCCCAGGACGCCAACGGCCTGGAGGCCGGCGACGAGATCCGCGAGTTCGAGGATTACCTGTACTCCATGTTTCCCCAGTACACCACGCGACGGATCTCCAACAACCAGAATGCCGACAACTATCACTCCGACGCCTTGTCCACCGAGCACTTCGAAGTCTATTTCCACGACGATACCATCATCGAGTCGGGCAACCACACACCGCTGTTTCTGCACGTGGTCCTGCGGGCCCTGGTGTGGAGCAATCCCTACGCCGACGATTTCGTCATCCTGGACTACGCCATTGTCAACAATGGCGATACCGAATTGCGCGACATCTATGTGGGCTTCTGGAACGATACCACCGTGGGCAACACCGAACACCGCAACCCCTACGATGGACAGGCCGCCAACCCCTGGGACTTCTGGGGTGGGGCCAACGGCGCCTGGGGCCCCGCCGAGTTCGTGGGAGAGGAGCACACTCCCGACGGCGACGCGGATATCTGGATGATGTACGAGCACGATGCCGACGGTGACGAGGGCACGGCCACCAGCTGGGTGGGGACCCGTCTGCTGGGCACACGGCCGGAACCCCTGCTGCCGCCTGGAGAGTCGCCGGTTTCCTACAATGCCTGGCGTTTTCGCGGCGTACCCGAGAAGGACACCTGGTACGAATCGCCGGACGAACCCGGCGTTCCGCAGCCGGGTAAGTACCAGATCATGAGCAACCGAGACTTCGACGTGGGCCAGACCGAGGACGACGACTACTCGGTGACCTCGAACTGGGTGGGGCTGCTGTCGGCCGGACCGTTCCCCAGCCTGGCGGTCGGCGATACCATCCACGCCACGTTCGCCGTCGCCTGCGGTCCCGATTCCCTGGGCCTGCTGGCCAACAGCAAGGTGGCCCAGGTCGCCTACAACGACGGTTTCCAGATTCCCGGCGGTCCGCCCTCGCCTCGCCTGGAGTTCGCCTATGCGGACAATTCTGTGGTGTTGCACTGGGCTCCGGGAGACTCGCTGGATCCGGACACCGGCGAGGTGTTGCCGCCGGACAGCCCCCTGCGCGAAGCAGAGCATCACATCAGCGAGATCACCGGCCAGCCGGACTTCCAGGGCTACCGGATCCTGCGCTATCAGGGCCGGGTGATCAGCGAAGATCCGTACGAGCTGGCCACGCTGGTCGCCGACTATGACAAGATCGACGGTGTGGGCTTCGATACCGGATTGCCCCTGTTGAACGAAGAGGGGCATCGTGAGTTCGTTGATAGCGAGCTCCTGGAAGGCTTCCCCTACTGGTACTCGGTCGTCTCGTACAGCGCTCCGGACCTGGAAGAAGGACTTCCCGAGTACCAGAGTGGGTTCAACGAGAACGCCGAACTGGTCTACCCCGGACCGGCGCCCGCAGGCGCGGACAATCCCCGGGGCATCGGCGTGTTCCCCAACCCCTATCGGGCCTCGTCCATGTTCGACGCCCGTACCGGCGAACGGGAGCTGGGGCGGAAGATCTGGTTTACCGGATTGCCGGCCCGCTGCACCATCCAGATCTTCAATCTGGTGGGTGAACTGGTCCAGACCCTGCACCACGACGATCCCACCCAGGGCCTGAAATCCTGGAACATGCTCACGAGCTTTGATCGGGCCGTCGCCACGGGGCTGTACATCTACGCAGTCAAGGATCTGGATACCGGCGAGATCCAGCGCGGGAAGCTGGTGATCATCAAGTGAGACTCCTGGCTGGTTCGCAGAACAGGCGGATGGACCGGGGCATGGCCTTCATGCTGGCCGGTCTGTTGGCCGTGGCCATCGCCGGAGCGGTGACCTGGTTTGGCGGTTGCAGCGCCAACGACCCGTTCGACCCCAACAGCGTTCCCAACACTCCGCCGGTTGTCCGGTTGTTTGTCAGTACGGTGGACCCCGACGGGGAGCTGAGCCCCACCAGCTATTACGAGCGGAGCTTCACGTGGAGCGGTTCGGATCGCGACGGATTCGTGACCGAGTTCTACATCTCGATCCGGCTGGACCAGGACGTGCCCGCAGCCTGGGACACGACGACGCGCACCGACACGACCATGACCTTCACCACCGACGAAAACGGGGAAGCCGAAGCCACCTTCCTGCTGGTCTGCCGGGATGACCGGGGAGCCCTCAGCGATACTCTCGTCCAGTTCGTGCCGCTGCGCAACTTTCCGCCGGTCATCAACTTCCAATCGGACTTCGAACCCCTGGTTAACATGCAACGGGAGTTCATCTACGAGGGCGAGGCCGTCGTCGATACCGTCTATTGGAACTGGGGAGCCATGAACTTCCGGCTCTTCGCCTTCGATCTCGACGGCTTCGCGACCATGGACGACTATTTTCGGTACACGCTGGCCGACGGCGATCCGGACATCACCTGGGATCACGACGATCCCGCCGCCGATCCCGAGGTGGGCTGGATCCGGAAGTCCTTTGAAGGGTTCGAGGAATTCCGCGAGTTCGAAATCGATTTCAACGCGGTGGAGCCGGGGGCGAACCGGACTCTCACCGTGTCGGTGAAGGACGAGGCCGACGCCGATACGCGCTTCACGTATTCGTGGGAGGTACGAGCGCCGAACGGTCCGGTACTCTACATATCCGACAACTCTTCCAGCCAGGCTCGCGAACTCTACTCGCAGACCCTCGATTCGGTCTACGGTGTGGCCGGTTGGGACTGGTATAACCTCTGGTACGGATTCCCGGACAAGGAATTCGTGCTGCTGGAATCGCTGCGTAAGTTCGATCTCGTGATCTGGACCGACGGCGGGACCACCAGCGAAGTACTGACTCGCGCCGCCCGGAACGGCGGCGTGCTGATGCAGTACGTCGTACCTCTCGACGACTCGGCCCCCGGCAAACTCATGATGGCCTCGCGCACCGTCACTGGTACGGCCACGGGCCTGTCCCTGGCTTTCATCCAGCAAACCCTGGGTATCGGCCCCGACACGTTGCCGCTGGGTGAGACCATTTTGCCGAGCGGCAAGTCGGCGCTGGGCCAGCAGGCTCATTTGTTGTCCATGACGTCGGCGTTTTCTGGCGGGCTGTTTGCCGGCTTGGAGCCTCTGTCCGGCACCGAAGCGCTGTACAAGATGGAGGCCTGCACTCGGTGTTATAGCAACCGTCCGCCCTGGGATCCGGTCGTGGGTGTGCGCCGTCCGTTGCGAGCGGACGATCCCTTGGCCCAGGTGGTCACTTTCGGCCTGCACCTCGAGTTCTTCGATTCGGTCCAAGCGATCGACGCGTTGACGGTCGTGTTGACCCAGGAACTGGGGGTGGCCGCGCCGTGACGCTTCCGTTCCACCGCCTGGCCAGGTCCGCGCCTCCAAGAATCCTGCTGCCAGTTCTGGCGCTGGCAATGATCCTGTGCGTGACGCTGGCCGATGGCGCTTCGGCCCAGAATGCACGCCGGGCCGACTTGAGCCAACCCCAGAAACCGGTCACCATCAAGGGCCGCATCTTCGACGCCGAGTCCGGCGAGTCCATGCCCTACACAAACGTCTTCATCTCGGGCACCAACATCGGGACCATGGCGTTCACCGACGGCTTCTACATCTTGCGGGGACTGCAGCCGGGGACCTACACCATCAAGGCTTCGTACATCTCCTACGCGATGGGTATCGAGACGGTCACCCTGGAACCGGGCGAGGTACTGAACCTGGACTTCCAGCTCGAGGTGCAGGCGATCATGGCCGAGCCCCTCGAGGTGGCCGCAGAACGGGCACTGGTCGAGGTGGACCGTACCGGCAGCGCCCACTTCCTGACCAGTGACGAGATGGAGGCCATGCCCCTGGACATGGTCGTGGACATGATCGCGCAGCAGCCGGGTGTGACGCTGCAGGACAACGAGATCCACATTCGAGGCGGCCGGGCCGACGACACCCAGTTCGTTATCGACGGCATGTCGGTGAACGATCCCCTGGCCGGTGGCGGTTACGGGTACCAGATCGATCCTTCGATCATCAATGAGATCGAGGTTCTGACCGGCGGCTTCAACGCCGAGTACGGCCAGGCGGTCAGCGGCGTGGTCAACGTCTCGACCAAGGAGGGCTCCGACCGGGTCGAGGGTCGCGTGAGCCTGAAGCGGGATTACGCCTTCAACACCGTGCCCAAGAACGACTACATGCACTGGCGTGATTTGACGAACTACACCGAGCCCCACAACAT
>Ga0070728_10002474_pt1 | contig 22985 bp, 16 predicted proteins | sample tdDd471_FD_66723 | JGI IMG/M metagenome (GOLD analysis project Ga0070728, IMG submission 66723) | Marine sediment microbial communities from the Atlantic coast under amendment with organic carbon and nitrate - tdDd47.1 | ecosystem: Environmental > Aquatic > Marine > Coastal > Sediment | place... | reverse complement strand
ACGGCATACGGCTGGCCCTCGCTGCGAATCTCCTCCGCGACCTGCTCGGGCCGCCGCACCTGATACGGCATGTGCAGCTCCTCCGTGGCGAGGTAGCAGAAGTCACAGCGGTTGTGGCAGCCGCGCGTTGCGATCACGCTGGCCGTCGTCAGGAACCTGGCGCGATCCACCAACGCGCGACGCGGCGCAGGGTCGTCGCGGTACTGCGTGCGATACGACCCGGTGTACACCGGCTGCAGCTCACCGTGCTCGATGTCGGCGAGGATGCGCGGCCAGGCGTGGACCCCCTCACCCACCGCGATCGCATCGGCGTGCTGCGCGACCTCGTCCGGGCAACTCTGCACGTGGAGCCCTCCCATGACCACGATGGAACCGCGCGCACGAAACCAACGCGCCAATTCGTAGGCGCGCTTCGCAAAAGTCAGGTGGACCGTGATCCCGACCACGTGCGGGACGGGATCGGCCACCGGTGCCGCCTGCAGCAGGTTCTCGTCGTGATACTCGACCGTCCAGTGCGGCGGTGTCGCTGCGGCCACGCTCGTCAATGCCAGCGACGGCGTCAGCACGTGCTTGACGAAACTCGTGTACGGATCCTTGGGATAGAAGGGATTGATCAGCAGCGCAAAGTAGCGGGCCACGGGCGCGCTGCCCGGCGGCGACGCGTCGAGCGGCGGCGCCTCGCGCATTTCCCGCGGACAGTACGGACTTTGTCCCGCAAAGTTCTTCGGCAAAAAAAGGGACCGTTCACTCATGCCGTTGCCCATCCGCCTTCCCCTTTCCCGCGCCCTTTCCCCTTTTGACGCTGGGCGGCGTCCTGCACCACCCGCTCCAGCTCCTCGAGATACGCCACGAACCGCTTCCGGCCGCCAGCGCTCAGACGGACGTGCGTGCGCCCCGTCGACTTCTTCACCACGATCAGGTCCGCCTCCTGCAACGCCTGCAGATGTCGCGCGAGGTTGCCATCGGTGAGCGCGCAGACCTCCTTGAGATCGGGAAACAGCAGCCCATTCTTGTTCGCGGCCAGCGACGTCAGGATCGAAAGGCGCGCCTTCTCGTGAAAGATGCGTTCGAGTCCGGAGTAGGCGTAGCGGCCCTCTTCAGGCATCGGAGCGCTCCCGCGCCAGCGCCAGGATCATGGCCGCCGCAACCTGGCCGACCGCGAACGGAACTCCCATGCTCGACGGCGCGAGCGCGCGCGGGCCGAGGGCCAGCACGAATGCGCCGGTTGCGACATAGAACAACGCGACACCAAGGATCGCGCGCGGCAGAAGACTCGCGGACGCGAACAGACCGAGGGCGAACAACAGCTGCCAGAGCCCGGGAAGCACCCAGCCCGCTTCGGGTGCGGTGCGCACGAGGATCCATGTGATCAGCGCGCCGACGGCAAGCGGTGCGCCCAGCTTGGCAATGGCCAAAAGGGATCGGGCGCGGGTAAGGGGGGATGCGCTCTGTGTGCAGTGCACGGCCATCGCGATGCCGGCGAGCGCCATCGACGCGAGCGCGCAACCGACCCACAGCCACACGTACGAGCGCAGGTCGCCGGTGTCGATCCACAGGTGCTGCGCGAAGGCCGCCGCGAGCGCGAACACCCCGGACGCCGCGGTCGGAACCGCCCGGTATCCCCGGAACGCCTGGGTCGACTCGATCCGCGTGCGAATCTCGCGAATCTGGGAGAGGGCTTCGTGCAGCTCGCTCATCTACTTTGCATTACAAAGCAGCGGACACCCGCTGTCAACCGATAGATGAGGAATTCAGGCTGCGCGCTAGCTGGTGCTGCCGCTGTGTGCGATCCATCCGCTCCTGGAGCAGGCGCACGGCGTCGCTCTTCTCCGTGTAGAGCGCGCGGGCGCGAATCATCTCGCGCCGGATCGTCTGGGCCCGCTGGTTCCACGTCCCGACGAACTGCTGCGTGGACAGCGCCGCCTCACTCACTCCTCGCGCGGGCTCCGGCCCCCACCCCAGCAGGACAACCAGGACCCCAACCGCTGCAACGGATTTCATGGCGCCAGCCTACCACCCGAGGGGCGCCTACCACCCGAGGGGCGCCTACCACTCGATGGGCCAAGCCTGGGTCGTCCGGTCCTCGCGCACGACGCCCACATGGTTGCCCGGCACCTCCTCCCACCCGTCGTCATCCGACAACGGCTCCGACGCGATGATCGCCGTCGTCCGGGCGTCTCCCGGCTCGACCATGCGGCAGGAGTCGCCCTCGCAGATGTAGCGGCGCCCCTGATGGAAGTAGAGCGTCGACATTTCGCCGGTCGGGCTGTTGGAGTAGCGCGTGCAGGCCATCCGGGCGCCGTCGGTGACACACAGATTGAGATAGGAGAGGGCGTCGGGGGAGGCCTCGACGGTGCGCCGGATGGTGGCGGTGAGCGCCTTGGCCATCGCGTCGGACGGATCGTCGGCCGCGCCGGCCTGCTCCATTTCCTGCAGGAACATGGCGAACAGCAGCTCGGAGTCGGTCGTGCCCTGGATCCCGTCGAACTGCGCATCGGGAAGCTCGGCCAAGAGCGCCCGGCGCACGGACTGGAACGAGTCGATCGCTCCGTTGTGGCAGAAGGCGTAGGGACCGGAGACGAACGGATGGCAGTTCGTCTCGACGACCGGAAGACCGGGCGAAGCCGCGCGGACATGGGCCAGGATGCAGGTGCTCTCGAACGCGGGCGCGATGCTTCGCAGGTTCTGGTTGTTCCAGGCGGGCGTGACCGTCCGCAGGCGAACGGGATCCCCGCGCCCCTCCCGATAAAACGCAACGCCGAACCCGTCGCCGTTTACCCGCAACCGGAACTGCTTGGCATCGAGGCTCTGGTTCACAAGCGAGTTCTTCGGCTTGAACAGGAGCAGATCGAGCGCGATCGGCTCACCGAGGTAGGCGACGAAACGGCACATGGTTGGCGCCGGCGGCTAGCGCCGACGTCCCCCACCACCGCGACTGCCACCTCGACTGCCACCGCCGGAGCGACTGCGCGAGGAGCTGCTCGATTTGTTGTAGCTGTTGGTGCGGGACGATCCCCGATTGCGGTTCTGGCTGTCGCGCTGCACCGAGGAGTTCTTCTTGTTGGAGTTCGACCAGCCGTTCTTGTCCTTCTTCTGATAGCTGCCGTTCTTGTTCTGACGGTGGACGTTCCCGTTCTTGTCCGCGTAGTGGTTGTTCGAGCGCTTGTTCTGCGTGTTGCGGTTATGGGTTTGCGCGCGATTCTTGTTGGCCTGGGAGCGATTCCTGTTGGACTGGTTCGTGCGCCCCTTGTGGTTGTTGTACTGGTTGCTCCGGTGGTGATGGTGATGATGGTGGTGATGATTGTTGTTGCGGTAGTTCACGCGGCGCCGGGTCCGACGACGCGTTCGCCGCACGACGCCGCCCACGCTGATCGGGCTGAACCAGCGACCCAGCGACGGGTAGTAGCGCACGCTGACGCTGTAGGTGACCGGTGCCGCGTAGTAGACGGTCCCGACCCATGGCGTGTAGTAGTAGCCGGTCCCGTAGACGACCGTTCCCCCGTACACGTAGCAGCCCGTGTAGCCCGGCAGATACCCGACATAGACCACGGTCGGCTCGACCTTGTAGATCTTGACGTAGGTCACGTTGTAGAGCTTGCAGCTCGGCGGAATCGTGTAGATCGTGTCGGCGACTGCGGTGGCGATCGCCCACGAACCCGTCGGTGAAGGAGCCACGTACCAGACGCCGTTCCAGCAGCAGTAGAACACCGGTTTGGCAGCGCGGTTGTCGCGCAGCACCGCGTACTGGGTGTTGATGGCGTAGCCGAGGTTGTTCGTCTCCTCGATCGCTTCGAACGTCGGGTTCCCGTCGTAGGTGACCGTGAGGCTCTTGTCGTCGCGCTTGATCGCGGCCGTCTGCGGGATCTGCGCGTCGAGCACGGCGTCCTTCGCCTCGTCGGTCCCCGCCACGAACGAACGCACGTCCCCGACGTCGGAGTTCTCGGGGATCTTCCCGAACGACGCGGGCAACTTGTCGGCTGCCACGAACTTCCAGGGGCCGTCCAGCGACTTGGATACGAACCAGCGTCCCGCAGCGAGGATGTAGTACTGCTGCTGCATGATGTCCATCATGATGCTGCTGTCGGTGTTCGACATGTAGAGCAGTTCGTTGCCCGGCAGCGGCGAGTACTTGGGTTCGCCGTCGAGCGTGATCAACTCCTCGATCTCCTCCACGACGATGACCTTGGGCACGATGCCCTCATCGATCGGATCCGCTTCCGCGTCCACTTCCGGATCCGGCTTGGGCGTCTGCGCCTGCACCTCGGCCGGCACCTTGACCGCCTTGGTCCACGGCCCCTTGAGCAGATCCGGTGCGGTCATCCACAGCTTGCCCAGGTTCAGGTAGTACGCCTTCGTCCCCGGGTCCAGCACCACCAGGTACATGGTGTTGATGACCTTCATCAGCTTGGTGTCCTTGAGCGGACGCAGCTCCGGCTTCCCGCTCAGGATGACCAACTCGGTCGGCTCGGTCACGAAGCGGAACTTGGGCGCGTCGTTCTTGAGCCGATCCGCTTTCTGGGCCTCGACCTCGGCCGAGTCGAGACTGGTCAGCAGGCGATCCAATGAGATCTCCGGCGACCACTCCATGATGTCCTTTTCCACGAGGGCCGCGAGTCGCTTCTCCTGATCGTCCGTCGCGTCGGGAAAACGCGCCCGTTTGACCTTCAGCCCCACGAGGTCGACGATGCGCTCCTCGCGGTCGGTGCGGACGGTCGCCTCCATCCAGATGGCCCCGAAGATGGGTTCCTTCTCCCCCTTCGGAGTCACGGACACCGCTGCACGGGCGGTCAACTTGTCGCCCGCAAACGTCTCCGGCTGCGGCTGGTAGACCACGACGACGGCGTTGGGTGCGCTGATCTCGCGGGGCCACTCGGGCACCGGATCCGGCGCGCTTTCGCGCACGTCCTGCGCGGAAACAGGCAGGATCAGCGACTCGAGCAGGAGAGCGACAATCAGCAGAATGGAGAGCGGCGCAGTGAATCGATACATCTAGGGTTCCTTCGGGTGCACAGTGTAGCCACGCCGTCGCGCGACGTCACCGGAACCTCCGCAGTCCTTGGAGGGTTTGAGTGTGCAGGAGCCCAGCCGATGAAGTCCGCCACCATTCCGACCATCGTCGCGGGATTCGCCCTCGCCGGCGTGGTTCTGCTCTTTTTCCGGCAGCTGGACGCCGACGTGCGTCCGACGCGCCAGCAGTCCAGCGGACCGGACGATTCGACGGTTCGGATGGCCGCGCTCGAGCGTCGCATCACCCAGCTCGAGCAGGAGCTTGAGCTGGTTCGATCGGATCGCCCCGCGCACGCCGAGCGCGTTCCCGCGCCCGAGCGACGGACTGCGTCCAACACACCCGAGGAGGGTTCGCCCGAGAGCGAGTCGCGGCGCTCCCCTTCGCCGGACGGCGCACGGCCCAGCCGGCAGGCCACCCAGCTGGGTCGACTCGCGACCGACGGCAAAATCACCAAGCTCACGGCAGCACAGCTGACCCAGGTCGAGGAGAAGTACGCCGGAGCCCGCAAGCGGATCTCCGAGACGATGAACGAGTTTCGAAACAACCCGGCCAACGAGGGCCTGGAGCGGGAGGCACGCGTTGAGCTCATGCGCACCGAGCTGACCGCGCTGCGCCAGGAGTTCGAGAACGAGCTCGCCGCGTTCCTTCCACCCAATGATGCGCAGGTGATCGCGCAGGAGCTGATGAGCAACCGCGGAGGCCGCAATCGGGGGAGGGGGCGCCGGGGGCGGGGCGGCGGCCGATAAATCGGTCCGGCGCTGCGGTACCCTTGCGGAGCGATGTCGAGACGTCCTCCCTGGCTTGAGCGCAAACGAAACAAGGTTCGACGGTCCCTGTTCCGATGGATCGTGCTCCCGCTGTTCAACGGGGAGATGCGCCGCCAGGGTCTGGTGCTGTACCGCTACGACGAGTGTGTGGATCGTCTGCGCCCATGCTCCGAGATCTCCTGGCCCTGGATCACGCGCAGGGCCAACACGGAGACGCCGGAGGACGCCTGGTACGCGGCACTCGGGGAGCGGGCGCTGCGGGCAGACGTGATTCTCGATGTCGGCGGAGGCGGCGGCGCGATCTCCACCTGGTTCTCCCGCTGGGCGAAGCGCGTGATTGTTTTCGAGCCAAGTCCGGCCAACCGAGAGTTGATCCGCACGCACCACAGGATCCGCGACGTCCGCAACGTGGAGATCGTCGCCTGTGCGATGGGAGCCGAGTCGGGCGAAGCGACACTTCACCTCAAGCGCGAGCCGGGTCACAACTCTCTAGGCGACATCGGTGCGTCGGAGACGGTGGATCGCGTGCGCGTGCCCGTGAGGACGCTGGACGAGTTTGCGGCGGAGCGGGGGTTCGAGACGATCGGTCTGCTCAAGATCGACGTCGAGGGCTACGAACCGGACGTGATTCGCGGCGCCGATCGCCTGCTGCGCGAGCAGCGGATCGAGCTCGTGCTGTTCGAATTCAGCCCGGCGTTCTACCGACAGCGGGGAATCGACCCCTGCGCACCCGTCGACGCTCTTGAGGAACGCGGATACAGCGTGCGGCACGTCAACGGGAACGAGATCGAGCGCGCCAGCCTCGAACGCGGGCGCCAGACCGACCTGATCGCGGAGCCGCGCGGCTCAAAACTCGATCGCGCTTGACTTGCCGTGCGGGATACGGCGGAATCTTCGGATGCATCGACGGTTCGGAGTCCTGCTCTTACTCCTTCTCGGCAGTGTCGTCAGCGCCGAAGAGGGCGACCAAGACACGCGCATTTCCAACCTCGAGGATGAGAACCGGGATCTGCGGGAACGCCTCGACGCCCTCGAGCTAGCCGACGCGGAGCGGACCACGAGTCTCGAACAGGCGCTCGACGAGATGGCGGATGAGGGCCTCGGGCTCAATATGGTCATCCGCAAGGGCAACACCAGCGCGACGTTCCAGATCTTCGGGGACGTCGGGTTCAGCTACTCCGATCCGGCTCGCGACGGCCGCGGAAACGCGTACTTCTTCAACGGCAGCCTCGATCTGTTCTTCACCGCACGCGTCGGGGATCACTTCCAGGTGCTGTCCGAGACCGTGTTCCAGACCAAGGTCGGCGACAGCGAGAGTGGCGACTCGTCCAAGTTCGATCAGGAGCGACTCTGGGGCGCGTGGGCATTCAACGACGCCGTCCAGATCAAGTTCGGCCTGGAGCACAGCCCCATTTCGTTGTGGAACCGGCTGTACCACCACGGGCGCTGGCTGGAGCTGACCATCGCCCGCCCGCTGCTGACGAACTTCGAGTCCGCCAACGGGATCCTGCCGATGCACGAAGCGGGCATCGAACTGCTCGGCGACGTGCCGCTCGCCGGCGGCAGCCTGCAGTACACGATCTTCGTCTCGAACGGCCGGGGCGCGAAGCCGACCCAAGTGCAGGAGTTCTCCGACCAGAACAACGACAAGGCGGTCACGTTCGGAGCCGGATACAACTTCGACTCCCCCAACACGATTTTCATCGCGTTGTTCGCCCGCACCGACGAGATCGCGCCGGACTCGGGCGATCCGGCGCGGACGAGTCCGATCCGGGAGTGGATCGGATCGTTCCAGTTCCTCTTCCAGAACGACAGTTTCAGCATCATCTCCGAGTTCGCGTACATCTATCAGGACGACAAGACCAGCGGGACATCGTTCGAGAACTACACGGCGTACTTCCAAGTCGGATACCACATCTCCGACGAATGGACGCCCTACCTCCGGATCGACTTCCGGGACATGGACCGGGGAGACCCCTACTTCGCCCCCACCGGCCGCGACCTCGACTGGTACGAGATCGTGATCGGCACCCGGTTCGATTTCCTCAACAACGCGGCACTCAAATTCGAAATCGGGTTCGGCGAGCGTGAAGAGCGCAGCGAGTCCAGCGCCATCACGGATGAGAGTTACATTAGGGTCGGCGTGCAGCTGGCGTTCGTATTCTGATGCGGTATCAACTCTTCCTCCTCATTGTTCTCGCCTCGTTCGCCACGGCGGAGATCCAGAACGTCAGCGCGCAGTCCGATTCATCGCCGAAATCCGAGAAGCCCAAGGAAGGCGACAAGAAAGACGCCAAGGCGAAGAAGGATGACGTTGCGCTGGCCGTGATCGTGCATCCGAAGAACTCGATCAAGAAGGTGAGCTTCTCCGAGTTGCGCGCCTACCTGAAGGCGCGCCGGCAGTTCTGGCCCAACAAGAAGCGCTGCGACCTGTTCCTGCCCCCGACCACCAGCCCCGCCTACAAGCTGCTGCTGAAGAACGTCTACAAGACATCGCACAAGAAGCTGCAGAAGTACTGGACCCGCAAGCAGTTCAGCGGCGACATCGCGACCAAGCCCTCGTACGTCTCGTCGTTCAAGGCAGCCGGCGTGCTCGTGCTCGCCAAGGAGGGGGCGCTCTCGGTCGTGCCCGCCAATCGCGTTCCCAAGGGTGCGCGCGTCCTCCTCATCGACGGCAAGAAGCCCGGCGACAACGGCTACAAGTTGAGCGGCAAGCCGGACGGCAAGAAGAAGTAGAGCCGCGTCGGGCTACTTCGTCTTCGTGGCCTTCGTGCGCCAGACCTTCGCGGTCGCGTCGTCCGAAGCGGTGGCGAGCGAGAGGCCATCGGGGCTGAACGCGACCGAACGAACCCACAGGTCGTGCGCATAGAGACGCAGCAACGATTCGCCCGTCGCGGCGTCCCACACGCGAACCGTCTTGTCCTTGCTCGCACTCGCCAGGCGCTGGCCATTCGGCGAGAACGCGAGTGCCAGGACGGAGTTGCCATGCCCGCGCAAGACCGGGCCCGCGCGACCGGTTGCGGGCTCCCAGAATCGGATGGTGTGATCGGTTCCGGATGCTGCGATCCACTTCCCCTCGGGGTGCACTGCCACGGCGAGCACGCCCGCCTCGGGGTAGCGAATCACGGTCGGTTTCTGCGAGCCGTTTCGCAGCACAATCGTCCCGTCCATGGAGCCGGAAACCAGAAGCTCGCCGGCCCCGAACGCGACCGCGGTGACCTTGTCGGAGTGCTCCTCGTAGACCTTCAGTTCCTTGCCGGTGGCAAGCTCCCAGAGCCGCACGGTCCCGTCATCGGACGCCGTGGCCACACGCTTGCTGTCCGCACTGACGGCCACCGCTTGGATCGAGACCGCGTGGCCCTTGAGCGACTGCAGGAGTTCGCCCGTCTCGGCGTTGTGAATGCGCCCGACGCCGACGCCTTCGCCACCCGCGACGATCCACTTGCCGTCGGGGCTGAAGGCAACCGAGGAGAGCGGGACGCCGGTCTCCTTGATCTCGAACGTCTGGATGCCGCGCCCGACATCGAACAGGCGGATCTCGCCGTGGTTGTTGGATGCCGCCGCGAGTCTGCCGCTCTGCGGATCGAACGCGACACCGGACAGCGGATCGCTGTCGCCGCGCAGCGTGAGAACCGCTCCCCCGCCGACGAGGTCCCACTTGCGGATGGTCCGATCGGCGGAGCCGGAGATGATCCGATCGCCGCGGCACGCGAGGTCGAGCACTTGGCCATCGTGGCCCTGAAGCTCTTCCAACGTGGCCCCGTCCTCCACGCGCCACACACGCAGCGTCATGTCGAGCGAGGAGGAAACGAGTTGCGCTCCATCGGCGGCGAATTGAATCGCGGTCACCGGATCGGCGTGGCCACTCAGCTCCTGTTGCGGCTCCTCCTCGCCCATTGCGAAGATGCGGATGACTTTGTCGAAACAGCCCACGGCAACAAGGTTGCCCGCGATCGCCACCGTGTTCGCCCCTTCGTCGATCTCGAGTTCCGAGGTTCGCTCCCCGCTCGCGGCGTCCCAGACGTGAAGCCCGAGATCGTCCACGGTGACGACGACGGATCCGTCGCTTGAGGCGGCGATCGCCTGCACGACGTCGTCTTCGTGCTCGAGGGCGACCGTATTGCGCTGCTCGGCGTCGAGTTCCCACAAGAACGCGCCCTCGTCCGTGGCGGTCGCCATCCGCTCATTGCTGAGGAACACCAGGTCGTTGATCAGCGCCTTCTGCTTGGCGGCGGCGATCTGCTCGTTGGTCGCGATGTCCCACACGCGTACGAAGCGGTCCTTCGACGCGGCCGCTACCATCTCGCCGTTCGGGCTGAAAGCCACGGCGGTGACGACGTCCGGGATCGAGAAGCTGAGCTTCTCCGTGCCGGTCTCGGCATCCCAGAGCCTCACCGTCTGGTCGTCGGATCCGGACAGGATGAGCTTCCCGTCCGGGCTCAAGTCGACCACCGTAACGCGGCCGGTATGCCCGGATAGCGCGCCGAGGCTCGTGTCGGTGGCGCGATCGAGGTAGTACCATTCCCAACCGCGATAGCGTTCCGGGCACGCGGCCAGGAGTCGCTTGGCCTCGGCGGAGTCGCGCATCCGGAGGGAGGCGTTCGCCGCCGCGAGGTTGGCGAGATAGCTTTTCCGTTCCGCCCGCGAGGCATTGATGCGTGCTGTCTCGGCGTTGTCGCGCGCTTCGTCGGCGCTCGCCATGGCGGCGGTTCGGGCGGCCTCGGTCTTCTCGTTCGCAGTGCGGAGGCTGCGAAAGTTCTCGTTCTGCTGCCAGGCCACGAAGAGTGATCCGCCGATCAGCACGATGAGAGCGGCGGCGATGCTGGCCGCCATCGCGCGGTTGCGGCCGACCCACTTCTTGAACTCCGCAAGCGCTCCCGTCTGGTAGGCGCTGACCACGCGATTCTCGACGAACGCGCGCAGGTCACCCGCCATGTCGATCATGGTCGCGTAGCGATCGTCCGGCTTGCGCGCCATCGCCTTCTCGCAGATAGCCACCAGCTCCGGCGGCATCGAAGAGTCCATCTGCGTGACGGGCGTCGGCGGCCCTTCGATCAGGTTGAGGAGCAATCGTCCCAACGGAATCGGATTATCCGGATCCACGTAGGGCATGCGTCCGGTGAGCAGCGTGTAGAGCAACGCGCCCACGGAATAGACGTCGGAGCGCGGATCGAGTTCGTCGAGGCGCCCCTCCGCCTGCTCGGGCGGCATGTACGCCGGCGTCCCGAGGATCGTCCCCTCCAGCGTCATGAGCGGGGACTCCGCATCGCGCGACACGTCCTCGAGACGGTCGGTGCGCACCTGCGTACGAAGGATCGAGGCATCGAAACTCGGCCGGGCGTGATCGGTTCGGCCCAGCACTTTCGCGAGCCCCCAGTCCATCACGTACACCTCGCCGAACTTGCCGACCATGATGTTCGCCGGCTTGAGATCGCGGTGGATCACGCCCTTGGAGTGCGCGAACGCCATGGCTTCGCACACCTTGAGGAGTACGCCCACGGCACCGGGCCGGCTCCAGCCCTCCTCGTCCTTGCGCGCGAGCCGGATGATCTCGTCGAGCGTTCTGCCCTTCACCAGACGCATGGTGAAGTACATGCGCCCTTCCTCGTCAAAGCCGAGTTCGTGAACCGGGACGATCCCGGGGTGGTCGAGCTGGCTCGTGATCTGCGCCTCATCGAGGAAGCGTGCGAGACTCTCCTTGGCCTCCGTCGGCACGCCGGAACCACTCAGTTCCTTCGCGTTCCCGAACGTCGCCTTCATGGCGAGGGTGCGTCGCAGGTCCTTGTCCCAGACCTTGAGGATGACCCCCATGCCGCCGCGCGCAACCTCGTCGCGCAACTGGTAGCGGCCCGTGCGCGAGGCGATCTGCTCAAGACGGCCCTGCACGCCGGAGTCCTGGTGATCGTTCGGCGCCTCGTCGTCGAGGTCGACGGTGCCGCGCACGGGTTCCTTGTCGAGGAACGCGCGAATCGACGGCTCCCGGCTGGCGGTGATGCTGGTGCGCACCGAAGTCTGCCAGGCGCTGTGAAGCAGGCGAAGGGAGTCGGCCTGGTCCGGCCGCTCGTCGCAGAAGGCGTTGAAGTCGACGGTCTCGCCGCTCTGCACACGCGCGATGAACGACGCGAACGCCGCTTCCGCGCCGGCGATAGCTCCGCCCGCGTCCTGACCTTCGGATCCCTGCATGGGCGCCATTCTAGCCGGGTTGACCCGCGGGATAAGAAGTGGCTGTCGGGCTGAATTTCTGGACGCGGCGCGCTAGCGCCCGGTCATCTTCCAGGTGTTGCCGTCACGTCCGGTCGAGTTCGTCGCGGGCACGCCAAAGATATTGTCCACCGCACCGGGCAACCGCAGGCCAGCACCCGGCGTGATCGGAGCACCGGGACCGCTGTAGCTCGAGTCCTCGGTGAAGATGATGTCGCCGTTGGAGCTGGCGAAGAAGGTCTTGGATCCGGTCTGGCCGTAGACCTGGGGCCAGGCGTAGACGCACCACGCCGTCTCCGCGGATTCGTAGTCGACAGCCGGATCGGCGCCACCGCCCGCGACCTCGACCAAACCGACCCCGTTGATGTCCGGGAGGTAGAGCCTGTACACATAGCCCTGCTTGGTCAGCTCGCCCAACGCGGAGACGGTGCGGAAGCTCGCCGACAGCTCGACCGGCGTGAGCGGATCCGTTCCGCCGAAGGCGGCTCGAACCGGGACAGCACCGGACAACTCGCCCAGCGTCCCGAATTCCCCGGTACCGTCGCTGTCCAGGTCGGCCATCCCACGCGTTACGAAACCCATCTGCGCCTGCACGATCGCTCGAACGTTCGCCAGTGCGGCGGACTCGTTCGATCCCGCCTTCGCACTCAACAGATTGGGAATCGCGAGTGTGATCAACACTGCGAGCACTACCAGAATGATGAGAATCTCGAGCAGCGTGAATGCCCGGGATCGTCCCCCGTATTGACCGTCCATGACGCCTCCGGCTGCAACATCGGCGCTTGCAAGGAAGGACTTGAGTCCCGTCGCCTGGCTGCCGATAGGGAGACTGTCCGAAAGGGAGATCACATCGTGAGTACGCGCCGATACAAACGCACCATCACCGTCGTGGACAAGCAGCTGCAGCTCTCGCTTGCGTTGCGACTGACTGCCGCGATGGCAGGAATTGCAGGCCTGTACGCGATCGCTCTCTACGTGCTGCCGGAGTCGGGTTCGCTGGACCGGATGTCGGCGCTCGAGACGCGTCAGTTCTTCCTGTACACGAACACGATCTACTTCGCGCTCGCCACGGGAATCCTGTTCACGCTGGCGCTGATCCTCACCCACCGCGTTGCCGGCGCGGTGTTCGTCATCGAACGTGCCATCCGCGCCACGATCGCAGGCGACTACTCGCAGCGCCTCACGCTGCGGGAACGCGACTACCTCAAGCCGCTCGCCGCTACCATCCGCAACTGGCGCGATCAGCTGCAGGAGACGCAGGGAGAGCAGCGTCAGTGCATCGCCGACCTGGAGCGTTGTCTCGCCGAGGGCGACACGGATGCCGCGAAGGAGCTCGTCGCCAAACTCGCGACGACTTTGCCCGACGCGTCGGACACGGACGCACCGGCCGACAACGTTCCCGCGGAAAACGCGGAAGCCGCCACCACCGGCTAGTCTCGCGTCGGCGGAACGAACTTGGTGACGCTGCGGTCGGCGAGGATCGACACCGCGTCTCCCGCCACCGTTCCTTCCAGCGCGACCAGGACCAGCAGCTTCTCCTTGAGGTCGTGCTCGATGTGCCCGGTCAGCACGATCGGTCCCGTCGCGGTTTCGACGCGGAACTCGACTGCGATCACGGCCCGAGCCCGGCCGTTGGCGACCTGAACGGACTTGAGGCGGCACTCGGCTCGACCACCATCGACCGGCATCCCGTTCAGGACGGTCGAGCGGTTCAGCGCTCCGAAGACCCCCTCGACGCTCCAGGCCTCCGGAACATCACCCGACCGCCGCGGCAGGAGTTGCTCGAACATCGAGAAGTCGGACCGCGCGGTCGCATCCGTCTTCATCGCACGCACCGAACCGTCTGGAAGATGACGGTCCCAACCCGCCAGCCGGCCGGCCGCCACTTCGGTCACGACATCGACATGTTGCGAGCGCGAGGTCAGACCTTGCCCCGGGCGCGTCATCACAATCGATGCCCGAAAGGCCTCCCCCACCTTGTAGGTGCGCGCGGAGGCGACCACCGGCAACGTGCGTTCCGCGGTATCGCTGTGTGCAGGCTCCGACTCGATCGGTTCCCCGCAGGCAGCCGATCCAATCAGGAGCGCGAGAACGGGGAACGCGGTCTTCCACATGGATGACCGCAGACCTTACCGAATTCCTTGAGGGATTGAGCTAGGCTGAACGTGGATGGCATCCCTGTACAGAGTCGTCGGCGTGACCAAGGTGTACCCGATGGGCGAAGTCGAAGTGCGCGCCCTGACCGGCATCGATGTCGAGGTTGTGGAGGGCGAAGTCCTGGTCATCCTCGGACCTTCCGGATCGGGCAAGTCGACGCTGCTTCACATGCTTGGGGGCATGGACCGCCCCACCACCGGCACGGTGGCGTTCCGCGATCTCGACCTGACCACCCAGGACGATACGGAGCTGACGGCCTTCCGACGCCGGCACGTGGGTTTCGTCTTCCAGTTCTACAACCTGATCCCGTCGCTGACCGCGCTGGAGAACGTGGCGATGGCCACGGAGATCGCGCCCAACCCGCGCGATCCGCGAGAGATGCTCGGACTGGTCGGGCTCGCCGAGCGCGCGGACCACTTCCCTTCGCAGCTGTCGGGCGGCGAGCAGCAACGCGTCGCCATCGCCCGCGCGGTGGCGAAACGCCCGGACGTCCTGCTGTGCGACGAGCCCACCGGCGCGCTCGACGCCACCACCGGTGTCCTCGTGCTGGAGGTCCTCCGTCAGGTCAATCGCGAGCTCGGTACGACCCTGATCCTCATCACGCACAACGCAGCGATCGGCGACATGGCCGACCGCGTCGTCCGGATGGGATCCGGCGGCATTGTCGAAATGCGCACCAACCAGGCTCCCGCCGAACCCGCCGCAATCGAATGGTGATCCGAACGCTGGACCGCAAGCTCGTGCGCAATCTGCGCGAGATGAAAGGCCAGGCGCTCGCGATCATTCTGATCATCGCGTGCGGCGTGGCGGCGTTCGTTTCCGTCCTGACCGCCTACCGCGGACTGAAGGGATCCCAGGCCGCGTACTACGCCGAGTACCGCATGGCGGACGTGTGGGCACCGCTCGAGCGCATGCCCCGCTCCACGCTGCGCGAACTCGAACAGGTTCCGGGCACGCGACGCGTCGAGGGTCGCATCGTGTTCGAGGTCACGCTCGACCTGCCCGAGATGTCCCAGCCCGTATCGGCGCGGATCCTGAGCGTGCCCGACCGGCGGCGACGCACGCTGAACGACCTACACCTCGTGCGCGGTCGCTGGTTCGACCACGACGGGTATCGGGAGGTGATCCTCGCCGATCGCTTCGCGCGGGAACATGGGTTGGACGTGGGCGATCGACTGTTCGCGGTGATGAACAACCGCAAGCAACCCCTCCGCATCGTGGCCCTGGCCATGACACCGGAGTTCGTCTACATGATCCGCGGCGCCGGCGAGATCCTTCCGGACCCCGTGCACTTCACGGTGATGTGGCTCTCCGAATCGTTCGCCGAGTCGATCTTCGATTTCGAGGATGCCTGCAACGAAGTCGTGGTCACCCTCGATCCCGATGCGGATCCGCGCGAGGTCATCGAGACGCTCGACGAGCGCCTCGACCGGTACGGAGCAATCGGCGCCTACGAGCGCAAGGACCAGCTCTCGCATGCGTACATGCAGAGCGAGATCGACGGTCTTGAGGGATCGGCCACCATGGTGCCGGCGATCTTCCTGGGAATCGCCGCCTTCGTGTTGCACACGATGATGAATCGCCTGGTGCGCACGCAGCGCGGCCAGGTCGCGATCTTCCGCGCATTCGGATACACGCGGGCCCGCCTGCGCACGCACTTCCTCAAGCTCGCGCTCCTGATCGGCGGCATCGGGGCGGCACTCGGTTCCGCCCTCGGACTCTGGATGGCCGCGGGCCTCGTCGAGATGTACAAGGAGTTCTATAGCCTGCCGATTCTCGTGTTTGATGCCGATCCGGTAGCGATCGGCGTTGCCTGGATCCTGAGCCTCGGATTTGCCGCGTTCGGCGCGTGGGGAGCCCTGCGCACGGTATCCCGTGTGGAGCCGGCGGAAGGCATGCGGCCCGAAGCACCGGTGGTCTACGTGCGCACGCTGCTGGAACGGTGGGCATGGCTCTGGGCCCGCCTCTCGTTCGCCGCGCGCATGGCGGCCCGCCAATTGGCACGCAACAAGTTCCGCGCCGGAATCACGGCGGGAGGTGTCGCGCTCGCCTGCAGCATCGTCTTTCTCGCGTTCTACACGCGCGATGCGGTCGACAAGTTGATCGCCACACAGTTCGGCGCCATCGAACGCCAGGACATCAAATTGGCGTTCCATCGGGAAACAGGGCGCGCGGCCATGTACGACCTGAGGCGTCTGGATGGCGTACGCACCGCCGAGCCGGAGTTGCTGGTGCCCGTGCGATTCCGCAACGGCCGCCACGAAAAGCAGACCGCGCTGACCGGCATGGCACCGCAGCAGACCCTCATGGGACTGGTGGACGCCGACCTCGCGCCGGTCCCGATGCCGCGCTCGGGGCTCCTGCTGTCGCGCAAACTGGCGGACATCCTGCACGTCGAACCCGGCGACTCCATCGAGGTCTCCGTACTCAATGGGAAGAAGCCGCGTTTCCGTGCGTTGGTTGAAAACGTCGTCGACGAGTACCTGGGCGCGTTCGCCTATGCCGAGATCGGAGCGCTCTCGCGCTGGATTGGCGAGGAGTACGCCGTGACCGGAGCGCGGCTGGCCGTCGATCCGGTCGACGGCGAGCGGATCGGACTCGACCTGAAGCAGGTCCCCGCCGTCGCCGCCGTAATGGACAAGAATCGCACGCTACAGATGTTTCGCGACACGCTCGCGGAGTCCCAGGCGATCACCAACACGGTGCTGATCGGATTCGCCGGCGTCATCATGCTGGGCGTGATCTACAACACCGCGCGTATTTCACTATCGGAACGTTCCCGGGAACTCGCCTCCATGCGAGTGCTCGGCTACACCCGCGCGGAAGTCGGCGGTATTCTCGCGCTGGAGAACGTGCTGCTGGTGATCGTTGCAATCCCGTTCGGATTGGGCCTCGGCGTGCTGTTCGCGTGGCTGATGGCGCAGGCCTACGAGACCGAGCTGTTCCGGTTCCCGTTCGTGGTCGAACCGGCAAGCCTGTTGTGGACCGTCGTTGCCGCGGCTGTGTTCACGCTTGCCGCCAACCTGGCGGTTCAGCGGCGCGTGCGCGCCCTGGACCTGATCGAAGTCCTGAAGGAGCGCGACTAGTGCGAAAATGGATCGGTATCTCGCTTGCGGTTGGTGCCATCGGTGCGCTTTGGTGGTTCGCGTCGACACGCCCGGTCAAGGTGACGCTCGTCGATCTCGAACGCGGGCGCATCCGCGATGTGGTCGAGGAAGAAGGCAAGACGCGCGTCCGCGATCGATACCTCGTCTCGACGCCGGTCGCCGGCCGCATCAATCGCATCCGGCTCGAGGAGGGTGACGCGGTCGAGAAGCGTGCGCTGCTGGCTGAGATCGACCCGGTCGCCCTGCAGGCACGCATCGACGAAGCCGAGGCGGAGATGCGGGCGTTCGCGCAGCGCGTCGAGGGGGTCGACGAGAAAAAGCCCCGCGAAGCGGAGTTGCGGGCGGCGGAAGTCCGGGAGAAAGTCGCCGCGCGCGAACTACAGGCCATGGGCAACCGACTCGAGGAGGCCCGGGCACGGCTCGAGCGTGCCGCCAAGGAGGCGGAGCGGACGCGAGTTCTCGCCCGGCGCGAGTCGGCGACGGTCTCGGACCTGGATCGCGCCGAGGCCGACGAGAAGGCGGCGCAGGAGGCGGTCCGCGCACTCGAACAACAGGTGAAGATCCGGGAACTGGAGATTTCGACCGCGACCCTGCACACCCAGCTCCTGCGGGATCGGCTCCAGGACTTCGAGTGGGAGAAGGGCGAGTACCGCGAACGCATCAAGGCGTTGCAGGCGGGGATGACCGCCGTGCGAGACGACCTGCAGCGCACCCGCGTCGTCTCCCCCACGACCGGGGTCATTCTCAAGCGCCACCGGGAGAGCGAGGGTTTTCTCGAGGCGGGCGCCCCCCTGCTTGAGATTGGCGATTTGGCGCAGCTGGAAGTCGAGGCGGACTTCCTTTCCGAGGATGCCGCGCACATGCAGATCGGGATGAAGGCGGAGATTTTCGGGCGTGCCCTCGGGGGCCGGATCGTTGCCGCGACGATCCAACGCATTCATCCCGCAGCGTTCGAGAAGATCTCCTCGCTCGGTGTCGAGCAGCAGCGCGTGACCGTCATCTTCGCCATCGCTCGGGGAGCGTTACCGCTGGGCGACCAGTACCGGGTGGAGGTGCGCGTCATTCTCGATCAGAAGGACGATGTCCTGATCGCACCGGAGGCTGCGTTGTTTCGTCTGGCCGGGCGCTGGCACGTGTTTGTCGCGCGAGACGGCCGGGCCGAGTTGCGGGAGATCGAGACCGGACTCCGTGACGGTCGCAATCGCGAGGTGCTGGCGGGGCTCACCGCAGGCGAGAGCGTGATCGTGCACCCGGATCCCTCCCTTGCGGATGGATCCCGCATCGGCGAATAGCGCGGGCCAAAAAAAATCCCGGGCGCGGCATTGCTGCCACGCCCGGGTGGGTTTCAGTCTGCGATTCCCTTTTAGCGATCGATGTGGGCACGCGTCGCGTTCTGCTGCACGTACTCGATCCCGAAGCCTTGAAGGATCGGACTCTGCTTCCAGGCATTGATCTCCGGCCGCGTCCAGGTGAACGCGCCCTTGTGATAGATGCAGTAGATGCGTGCTTCGACGATGTCGGCCTGGACTCCCTGATCGATGCCGAGCAGGTTGTCCGCGTTCGGCTGTTCCATCGCCCGCAGGAAGCGAGCAGCGTTGCCCGCCTGCTTCATGCGCTGCACGAATTTCTCCGGCACCGAATCGGCCGACCGAGCGCCATCGCGACTCAGGAAGAGCACGTCTTCCACTCGAGCGTTCCAGCCGACCGCTTCGTCGAGTCGCACCACGACACGCACGTTGGTGTACGCGGGCATCTGCCCCTGCTTCCACCAGATCCGCTTGACGTAGGCATCGGTGAAGCGCTGCGAGATGCCAAAGAATGCGATCTCCGGGTTGTCCACGAATTCGCTGAAGCGATCCCACGTCCGCACCGGATGCCAGAAGACCGGCATGCCCGTGGCGAAAGCCTGTGAAATCGAACCGTAGCGACCGAGGAACACGCCTGACCCCACGCCTTCGGCGATGGGCATCTGGAGTTCGAGTCCATCCTTGTTGAGCGTGTACAGCCTCAGCTCCGCGGACTCGGACTCGGGGTCCTCCAGACGGACCACGCCGGTCGGCGCAAACCCGCCCGCTCCACGCAGCTGCAGGATGTTGGACTGTGCGTTGGTGGCGTTGGTGAGCAGTGCCACGTAGATGCCGACCATCGGCTGGCCCAGCGTTCCTACCGGATAGGCGGAAGGCTGCGAGAGCTGCGTGCCACGCACGCAACCGGTGAACACCATCGCGTCACCTTCGATTTCCACCTCGTCCCAGACGATCATCTCTTCGCCGATGCGAATGACGCCCGGCCCGTCCTCCAGATCCTCGTCGGCGGGCGTGCCCTCCTCGGAGGTGAACTTCAGGGTGGTGTCCGTGGCCCCGACAGCTTCCTTGAGCGTCAGGTCGAAGAGGACCCTTCCGGTGTCGCCGTGGATCTCATCGATCGTGCACGGAGTCGCGTCACCTTCCAGGCTGCGTCCGATGAACGGACCGGACATGTTGTCCGGCTGATCCGGCAACTCGCCCGTCGGGAAGCAGAGCAAACGCGTGTTTTCGCGCTGGTCGGCCTTGCGAACCTCGAGGTCCTCGGAGGGCGCGAACGGCGCACCCACCTGACGGGTGAGCACGAACAGATGCTGGAACTCCTCGAACTCCCACGGCTCCTCGTCACCGATGCCGTCGCCGTCGGTGTCATTCCAGAAACGCCGGCTGGTCGACTTCATCGCCCAGTTGACGTCCAGCTCGCCGCCCTCGATCTGCTCGTCGTCCCCGGTCACGAGGGTGACCTGGTCGAACGTACCGGGCAACGGCCAGATGCTGAAGTCGGTGCCGAAGCTGTCGACGTTGCCGTCGCCATCGGAGTCGGTTCCGACCTGATCCTGAGGACCGCCGTAGCAGCCCGCCATCGGGATGATGAGAGAACCGTCGCGATGCTTGGAGCCTTCGAAGTCTCCGACCACCGCCCACCAGTCGTCCACTGCACCGTTGCGCGCACCGGCCGACAAAGCGGCATCCTGCACACCGCGGAAGCGGATCGTGTTGGCGACACGAGTGGTCAGCCCACCCGTACCGGCGGGATCGTCATCGGCCGGCGGCTCGCCGCTCCCCGGCGGGAGGTTGGGCTCGGGCGCGGGCGGTTCCGGATCGCCGGGCTCGGGGCTCGGCCCGCCACTCGGCGGAGCGTCGCCACCACCATCGGTCGGCGGAACGGGGCTTCCCCCGCCGCCGTCCGGCGGAGGCGCGCCGCCGCCCGGGTCGTCCGGCGTCGGATCGGGGCTGCCACCGCTTCCATCGTCGGGCGCAGGATCATTACCCGGATCGTCGGGACTCGGGTCGGGGTTGCCACCGGGCCCATCGGGGTCCGGAGGCGTTTCGCTCGGATCATCCGGATCGGTTCCGGGGCTACCACCAGGTCCGTCGTCATCGGGCGAGTCGGGCGGAGGATCGCCAGGATCCTCACCACCCGGACTACTACCCGGCCCATCGCTGGGAGGCGCTTCCGGAGGACCACCGCCACCACCACCACCGGTGTCCGGCGGCGGAGGCGTTCCGCCCGTGTCGCCGTCATCCGGCGGCACGTCGTCGGGATCGTCGGGATCGGTCACCTCGCCATCCAACGGCTCGGCCAACCAATCCTCGATCGCCGTTTCCTGGAAGAGCAGTGCATCGATGATGAGCTGCGGGTTCGGCACCGTGCACTGCAGGAAGTAGCTGCTGCCTTCGGACGAGATGATCTCGTTGTAGCGGAACCACTCCCAGACGGCGATGTCATCGGAGTTGATCTGGTAGAGCTGGGCCACCCACTGCTGGATGTCAGACTCGTCCTCCGGGTTGATGTAGCCCGCCGCAGTTGCCTCGGTCGCGCGAATCGAAACCGGGAACACATAGACGAGGTTCGGAACCGTGTTGGCGAGCACCGACGGGGTTCCGCCGGAGACCGTCTTGCGGGCGGCGAGCAGGATGTTCCAATCCTCTTCGCGCTCCGGCGCGGACGATGCGCCGTCGTTGTCGGACGCCAGGCGAATCAGGCGCAGATCGGTTTCCGACGTGCCGGACCGCTCGTAGCGGACAAACTCGACGATCGCTCCGGTCTGATCACCACTCGTCCCGTTCGCGAACTCCTGGAAGCCCTCTTCGGTGCCGCCGTAGTAGACGACCATGGCGTAACCGCGCTCCTGGAATGCCTGGATCCGCTCTTCCGTCGTGACACCGTCACCGGGAGCCGGCTGGATGATCATGTTCGACCACGTGTCGCCGCTGCTCAGTGCAAGCGTCGTCAGCGAGACCTGCGTATCGGGGTTATCCCCGCCCTGACCATCGCTGCCACCCGGAATCGAGTACTCGATGGGCGTGACGGACGGGTCGTAGCCATTGAAGTCGGTGTCCTCGTTCAGCTGCACCTCGACCACGGCCCAAGGCGCCATGTCATTCGTCAGCGTCGCACCACCGGTCTTCAACTCGGCAGTGATCGGACGGGAGTAGCCGAACAGCGCCGCCGGCGCACCCTGCGGGTGATCCTGTCGGATCGTCCGGCGTGCGCCGCGACCCACAACATTGCCATCGGCATCGGTGCGCACCTTGAGCGCGCCGTTGGAGTTCTCTTCGTACTCGATCACCTCGGTGCCGATGATCACGGCGCCGACCGGCGGGAAGCCGCTCGAGTCCTCGACCGAAACGACGGTGTCGTCGATGGCGACGTTGCCCGCCAGCGGCGAGGAGATGTTCGGCGTCCCGACGGAGCGACCGTCGAGGATCATCGCCATCTTCGCGGTGTTGCAACCGGCCGCGATCAGCTGGAAGTGATAGAAGACGCCGGACTGAAGCGTGCCGATCTCGCTGAGTTCGTAGCGCAACTCGGCGGCACGATTGGTGTCGGTGTTGTCCGAGACCGAGAAGATCAGCGTGCCGTCCTGCACGTAGCAGGAGACCCGGTTCTGGAACGTATCCTGGCCCCAGTCGAAAATAATGCCCGCATCGTTCGGGTTCGACTCGGGCCTCCACCAGAACTGCACGCTGAACGGCGTCATCTGGTCGCCCGAGTTGGCGCGCGGTTCCGCGATCCCGGCGCGATCGAACAGCGCGCGCAGCGGGAAGCCGGCCTCGGCGTAGAAGCCCTCGGTCACACCGGAGTCGTTGAAGTGCTCGACGAACACGCGCTCCTCTTCGACGGGCGCGAGATCGAGATACATCTGCGCGGGCTGCAGGCGCAGGTCGCCGTTGGTGGTGATCTGCGAATCACGGGAACTCGTCACCGGATACGCTTCCTCGTCCGAGGAGTTGGTGTAGTACGGATCCCAGGGGAAGTACTTGCCGGCCACCATCTGACGCCAACGCGGCCACGGCTGCACCTGCGGCTGGTTCCTGACCATCGCTCCGACGAGCTTGGGCGAAGTGGTCCAGAACTTGGAGTCCTGCGTTTCCCACATCGCCTTCTCGAAGTCCTTCTGGGTCTCCCACACACGGACCGAAGTGACCTGCGAACCGATCTCGACGACACGCGTTTCGCTGTGCTTCGCGAGCAGACGGCCACCGCGCTTGTCGTTGACCGACGCCGCGGCACGCAGCGTGTAGACATCGAACGTGCGGAACGCGATCGGCGCGGTTCCGAAGAAGAGCCCCTGATCGTGCGGGTTCACGGCGTTGCGGAAGATCGCCGACCGCTGCCACACGCTCAGCACGCGCTTCTTGGTCATGAAATCGGTCAGCATCGCGCGGAAGTCGCGCATCGAGGCAAGCGGGGTCCCGCCCTCACGACGCCGGATGA
>Ga0070728_10002473_pt1 | contig 22987 bp, 18 predicted proteins | sample tdDd471_FD_66723 | JGI IMG/M metagenome (GOLD analysis project Ga0070728, IMG submission 66723) | Marine sediment microbial communities from the Atlantic coast under amendment with organic carbon and nitrate - tdDd47.1 | ecosystem: Environmental > Aquatic > Marine > Coastal > Sediment | place... | reverse complement strand
GCCGGAGTCACTTCGGACTCCCATCGGGGTGGTGCAGGGCGTCGAACCCCCGCCATCAGAATTTCGCAGCACCCCCTCACCCCCTCACCGAACCCACGATCGCGACGCCACCCGTCGCGGCGTCGGCGGCGTGGCCTCGGCCATCTCGACAAGAGCTGCGCTCTGCGCGGTCGGGTGGCTGTGCACGGCGTCGATCGCGCCGGGGGGCACGGACTGGTACCAGACCGTCGCGGTCACGCGGGCGGCGTCGATCTCGGCGGGCAGGGCGATCGTCACGGCGTCGCTGCCGGCGACGAAGTTCGCGTCGTCGTCCGTGCCGACCGGGGCCGTCATGTCGGCGTGCGGGCCGGTCTCGGACCAGCCGGCGGGAAGGATGCGGTCGTCGACGAGGTAGTGCGTGGCTTCGAGCAGCGTGTGCGTCTGCGCGCCGGTGCGGTCGCCCATCACCGACTCCCACACCTGCACCTCGCCCTCGCCGCGGATCACGTCGCGGTGCGGCAGCACGACGTCGTGCCCGGCGATGCGCGCGCCGTCGGGGCCGACGAGATACCCGGCGTCGTCGAACGCGCCGGTGTGCCAGACCTCGTCGCCGGCGGCGTCCTCGACGTGGACCTCGAGCCACGCCCGCCGCGACGGATACGCCGTGGGGAACCGGTGGCCCGAGTGGTTCGTCACCGTCACCACGAACGCGTTCGCCGCCTCGCCCGGCTCGACCGTCACGCTCGCGGCGGTCGTCAGCATCGTCTCGGCGCGGATGATCCCCTCGCGGATGTGCGTGGGGTCGGCGCCGACGCCGAGGCGGTCGGCGTTCGTCGCCATGATGTCGAGCATCCACGCGTTGGCGCCGGCGAAGGTGTGCCGGCCCACCTCTCGCTGGGTGTCGAGCCACGGCGGGCGCAGGCTGAGGACGGTGGTGAACGGGTCGCCGTCGGCGTCTTCACGGGCCGCGTGGCAGCCCTGGCAGTCCGTCGCGACCGGCGACCGTGACGGGCCCTCGGTCGAGTACACCGAGTTGCGCCACTCGAGGTACGGCACCTGCTCGGCGAAGGGCTCGCCGGTCGGCGCGCCGGCCTCGTCGAGGGCGTGCGTGATCACCGTGTGGCAGGTCGCGCAGTGCGCGCTCTGCAGTATGTGCGACGACTCGGTGGGCGTGTAGTCGACGTGCGCCTGCATCGGATTCGTGAACGGATCGGCGTGCGGGCCGAAGATCCGCCGGTCGTCGCCGATCACGTAGCCGCCGGTGAACGACGTGTCCTCGCCGAGGCCCTCGGTCGTGATCTGGTGGCAGACGGTGCAGGTCACGCCCTCGCGCGCGAGGTGGTCCCGGTCGGTGGTGCCTTCGACGATGTCGTCGATCGTCAGCGGGGCGCCGTCGAGCAGGCCGGACACGTTGCCCGCGGGGGCGTGGCACCGGGTGCACACCGCGTCGATCAGCTCGGCGGCTTCGGGGTTCGCTTCGTGCTCGTGGGCAAACGCCGCCAGCCAGTAGGGGTCCCGTGCCGAGTGGGCCATCATCGAGCCGGCCCAGAGGTCCGGCGGGGCCACGGACCGCCCGACCGGGTCCTGCATCACCCCCGTGCCGGACGAGTGGCAGAACGCGCACTCGGTCCAGGACAGAAAGGGGCCATGGGCCGCGGTGTCCGGCGCGGGCGGCAGACCGGACAGCGCATCGGGGGCGGGGTCGCTGGTGGCGTCTGCGTCGCCGCCGGCGTCGACCGTCGCGTCGGCCGTGTCGATGGTGGCGTCGTCGGTTCCGCCGACCTGCGCCGAGCCGGACGTGTCCGAGCATGCGATCGCGGCGAGGGTGATCGCCCCAGCGAGGGCGACCGGGGCAGGGTGGAGCTTCATGCGATACTTTGGGTGCAAAGGGAACGTCCGGACTCTCGTCCCCACGCCGCTGCGCGCCACCTCGAATTGCGCCGCCGTCGGCCGCCTGCACGCGGGCTCCATTTCGTGCGTCGGCAATCTGTGTCGAAGTTCGCACGAGCCGCGGTACGTTCGTGGCCCCCCGTAGCCCCGGGCTCTCTCGCCGCATGGGCGTCATCCTCACATGGCTCGCACGGTCGACCGGCCGCTTCGTGCTCGCGTTCGCGGCGCTCTTCGCGGTGTGGGTGATCGGGTCGGCGGCGGTGGGCTCGCTCGCGCGGGTCGCCGCAGAGCTCGAGCGGTGGGACGACGCCAACGCCGAGCTGAACGCGGCGGATCAGGCGGTCGCAGAGCTCGAAGCGGAGCTGGAACGGATCGCCGCCGAGCGCGACGCCGCGGCCACGATCGCGACCGAGCTGGAGTCGGCCCGCGAGGAGGCCGAGGCCACGATCCGCCAGCTCGAGCAGGACGCTGCCGCCGCCGAGGCGATCGCCACGTCGACCGCAGGCGAGCTGCGCGAGCGCGGCCAGCGCGAGCTGGAGCAGTGGGACCGCCGGGTGCGCGAGGCCTGTGACACGCGGTGGTACCAGATTGTCCGACGGCAGATCTGCGAAGAGGCGATCGCCCAGCGCGATCAGGCGATGGACAACCTGCACGCGTGGGAGGCCGACCGCGCCGCCGAGGTCCGCGAGGCGGAGGCTCGCCTGCGCGCCTTCACGTCCGAGCGGGAGTCCGAGCTCGCTGCCGCCGCGGAGGCCGCCCGGGGCCTCGCGTCGGCCGAAGCGTTGCAGTCCGACCTCGCCGAGCGTGAGGCCGCCCACGCCGAAGACCTCGAGGCGGTGCGGGATCGGCTTCGGGCCGCAGCCGACGACGTGGCCCACCTCACCGAGCTGCGCGAGAGCACCGAGGCGTGGGTGCTCGCGGAGCTTCGCCGGGTCGGCGCCCGTCTGGCGCTCTTTCTGCTGCTCGCGTTCGCCACGCCGTACATCTACCGGACGGTCGTCTACTACGTGTTCATGCACGGCATCGAGAAGGTCCGCCCGCTGCGCCTGTCCGAACCGGGGGGCCGCTCGTCCGTGCGGTACGAGCGCGCCGATCGGACGATGGTCGTCGAGATGCACGCCGGGCAGATCCTGTGGGCGCGCAGCCGCGACCTGCGCCCGGTCACGCCGGGGGCCGCCGAGACCCAGGTCCTCTTCGACTGGCGGTCGCCGTTGGTGAGCCTCGTCGCGCGCCTGTACCTGCTCACCCGCGTCGTGCCCCGCGAGGACGGCGTCCCCGAGGTCCGCGCGACGCTGGCGCCGTCGGGCGAAGACGGCGCCGACAGCTACATCATGCGTATCGATCTCGATGACCACCCCGGGCTCGTCATCCATCCGCGGCACATCGTTGCGATCCTCGGGGACGTGCGGATCCGCCGGCGCTGGGCGCTGACCAACCTGCACGCGTGGGCGACGGGGCAGCTGCGCTTCATCCTGCTCGAGGGCACCGGCAGTGTGTTTCTGGAGGGCGTCGGCGACCTCGTCGGCGAGCGGCTCGAGGGCGGCGTGAAGCAGGAGTCACACGCGTCCATCGTGGCGTTCGACAGCCGCCTCGCGTGGACGACGCGACGGACCGAGACGGCGCTGCCGTACATCCTCGGGCTCAAGCCGCTCGTCGAGGTCGGGCTCGAGGGCGACGGCGTGTTCTTCTGGCAGAAGTCCGATCGCGCGTCGGATCGCAACGTCGTGCAGCGCACGTTCGACACCTTTCTCGGGGCGCTCGGCAAGGTGCTCGGCTTCTGATCCGGCCGGGGTGCGAGCCGGGCGAAACCGCCGAATTCTTGCGCGAAAGCAGGCGCCCACGGACACTCGGCCCGATCCCCACACGCGGAGTCGTCATGAACGTGCGCAACACCGAGGTGTACTTCATCGTCCAGGAAGACCTGGAGCGAGCGATCGAGCGCAACGAGCTGCCGCGCCCGATGTTCACCCTCGTGAACCCGGCGGGCCCGCTGCCCGAAGCCGGCGACAAGCTGGTGTACTCCGAGATGAGCTATCGGGTGCTGGCGCGGACCTTCAGCTACGAAGGCGACGCCGTGAAGATCATCGTCTCGCTGTCCCTGTGAACACGATGACACGACCGGCGGGGATGTTCGCAGTGGCCGCGCTCGCGCTGTTCGCGGGCGGGTGTGGCGACGACGGGTCACCGGGCGGCTCAGACGCCGCGGAGGACGCGACCGGCGCCGACACCGGCACCGGCGAAGGGGACTCCGGAGGCGGTGGCTCGACCGACGCAGGTTCGGGCGACACCGGCTCGAGTGACGGCGGCGCCGTCGACTCCGGGGGCACGGACGCGGCGCCCGAGGACACCGGGGGCACCGAAGACGCCGCGCCGATGGACGCGTCCCCTTCGGACGGTGGCCCCGCGGACACCGGCCCGGGTGAGGACACCTCTTTGCCCGAGGACGCGGGCACGGATGCCGTCGACACCGGCGTCGGCTGCGAGCCCGGCGGGCGGCTGACCTGCGACGACCCGTGTGTGTTCAGCTTCACGTCCCTCGACGAGGACCGTGAGGGGCTGCGCGTCGTTACGGTGCGGGCGGAGCGCGGTGGCCCGCTGTCCATCACCGGGCTCGCACTCGAAGAGACCTCGCCGCTGGCCCGGTTCTCGTCGGGCTGGCTGCGGTACGTCGACCGCATCACCGACGGTGCGTGGGAGTCCACGGACGACGGGGCCAGCCTCGACACCGGCGACTTCGCGCTGCAGCTGCCCGAGGGCGCGCTCGAGCTCGAGCTGCGCTTCGAAGCCCCCGACGGTGACCCCTCGGCCGGGTGCCCGTCCGGGCGGCGGGATCGCTGCGGTGAGCTCGTCGTCGAGTGGCAGGGGTGTGACGGTGTGGCCGGCACGCCGGTGCGGATCCCGATCCGCCGCTGACCCGAGCCGGGTGCGACCGACGAGACCCGGACGCGAGATCGGTCCGGTGTTCGCGGTGGCCCCCCGCGACGCTCAGTCCGTCGGGTACTCGCAGATCGAGAGGACCTCGGTGGAACAAGCGAGGTCGTTCCACCCGAAGCCGGGGATCAGCTGGGCGCAGTCTTCGCCCGGCGGCGAGTCGTTCGGCTCGCCGGTGGCCCACGCTCGATACGTCGAGTCTGCGCCGGACACCCACCGGAACTCGTCCTCGGTGTCGATGTCGTTCAGGCCGATCCAGAACGGCGCGGAGTCGAAGTTGTCGGCGACCCACAGACGGACCCAGTAGTCCTCGAGCACGTTGTCGATGGTGATGAGGTCCGCGCCTCGGCTCGTGCACACTTCGTCCCACCGGTTCCAGGTGAGGGGTGTGATGTTCCAGTCATAGCAGTTGTGGAAGGGGCCGACGCTGCGGTTGCACTGGATGAAGCACTCGTCGTTGCAGCCGACATCGTCGGCGCCGCCGTCGCAGACTTCCCACGGGGCGAGGTTGCCGTCACCGCACACGATCGCGTCGGACGTGCCGCCGTAGCAGGCCGCCGAGGCCGCCGTGGAGCTGACGATGACCGTGCGCGTGCCGCTGACCGACGCCCACGAGCGGTTGGCCGCGCCGGCGACGGTCGACCCGTCGAGGCGGAACGCCGCGATCGTCGACGCGTCGTTCGCGTGAGCTCGCGGCGGGGCGAAGCTCTCGAAGTACCGTCGGGTGTTCGAGATGCGCACGTCGCCGACGAGGGCGGCGGCCGAGATGCCGGGCTCGGACGCGTAGTCGCCGAACCAGATCTGGCCGCGGTCGATGCTGCTCGACGTGAGGTTCACGTTGTTGGCCGCGACGAACTGGCCGTCGACGTAGAGCCACACGACGTCCTGGTCGTACCGGACGCCCGCGATGTGGTGCCAGTCGCCGTCGATGATCGAGTCAGGCGCGGTGATCGTCTTCGACTGCCCCGGGTCGAGGCTGAGCGACACGAAGGGCCGACCGGATCCGTCGACACCGAGCAGGAAGTGGTCGAACCCGGCCTCGCCGACGCCGACGAGGTTGCCGGCGGTGGTCACCTGGACCCACGCCTCGAGGGTGATGTCGGACCGTGCCGGGGTCCAGTTTGCCGGCGCCGTCGTGACCGACGACGCGGTGAGCTGCATCGCGCCGTCGATGGCGCAGGCGTCGCAGCCGTCGCAGGGCTCGTCGTTGCCGTCGTCGCACGCCTCGCCGGCCTGCAGCACACCGTCGCCGCAGCCGGCGATGCAGGCGCCGTCGCTGCAGCCCAGCGCGCAGGTGCGGACGAAGGTGTCACCCTCGCCGGTGCAGCGGTACAGGTCGTCGCCGACGCACGACGTCGTCCCGAAGGCGCAGCTGTCTTCGACGCAGGCACCGGCTTCGCACGAGAAGCCCGCGTCGCATGTGGACGACGTGACGGCGAGGCCATCGGCGCTGCAGGTGCCAACGGTCGACTCGTCGAGGCACTCGCTCGTGTCGGGCGTGCACACCCACGGGGTGCACGTGCCGTCGTCGCAGGTCTCGGACGCGCCGCAGTCGGTGTCGGTCTCATCGAGCCCGTCGGCGGAGCAGGTCGTCACCGTGCCGGCGTCGGCGCAGACGGTCGACGAGGGCTCGCAGATCTGGTCGAAGCACGCGCCGTCGCGGCACGACCGCGCGTCGCCGCAGGCCTCGGCGCTCACGGCGCTGCCGAACTCGTTGCAGGTCTGCACGCCCGTCGTGCCGAAGCACGTCGTCTCGCCGGGGGTGCAGGTCTGGTCGAAGCAGGCGCCGCCGGCGCAGTACTGGGCCGCGCCGCACCGCTCGGTGGTCAGCGTCGTGCCGGTCGCGTTGCACACGCTGCGGGTGAACCCGTCGGTGCAGGTCCGCGAGCCGGCCTCGCAGACGACGTCTTCGCAGTCGCCGCCGATGCACACCTGGTCGCCGCCGCAGTCCACCGGGTCGTCGAAGCCCGAGCCGGCGTCGTTGCAGGTCGACACGCCACCGTCGGAGCACCGCGTCGTGCCGGGCACGCACACCTGGGGCGCGCAGGTCGGCGCCGCCCCGTCGTCGTCGCAGTACCGCCCCTCGGCGCACGTCGTCAGGGTCACGCCTGCGCCGCGGGCGTCGCAGGTGCGAATGGCGAAGAGGCCGTCGCAGGTGCGCTCGCCGGGGGTGCACACCCACGCGTTGCAGACGCCGCCGCTGCAGAACTGCTCGTCGCCGCAGTCGACCGCGTCGCTGTACTCGGCGCCGGACGGGGTGCACGTGCGGACCGCTTCGCGCCCGGCGGCGCAGATCGTCGTGCCCGGGTCACAGGCCTGGGGCAGGCAGGTCGGCAGGTCGCCGGAGTCGTCGCAGTAGTCGCCGTCGTCGCACGTCACGCTCTCGAGGTCCGCGCCGCGAGCGTCGCAGATCTCGTAGCGGAACGCGTCGAGGCAGCCGGCCGCGCCGGGCTCGCACACCTGGTCGACACAGAGGCCGTCGTCGCAGTACGTCGCGCCTTCGCAGGGCACCGGCGCCTCGAACGCCGTGCCTCGCCCGTCGCAGGTCTCGACGGCCTCGCCCTCGGCCGCGCACCGGGTCTCACCCGGCGTGCAGACCCGCGGCGTGCAGATCGGGTCGTCGCCCCGGTCGTCGCACCACGCGTCCTCGGCGAGGCAATCGATCGTGTCGTCGATCTGCCCGATGGCGTCGCACACGACGATCGTCTCGCCGGAGCAGGTGCGCGTGTCGGCCTCGCACAGGCGGTCGACGCAGGCGTCGCCGATGCAGATCTCGTCGTCGGTGCAGCTGGCGGAGGCCTCCCAGGCGTCACCGCGGGCGTTGCAGGTCTCGACCGTGGCGTCGTCCGCACAGCGCGACGTGCCCGGCGAGCAGATCCGAGGTTCGCAGGCGCCGGCATCGCAGTAGCAGCCGAACTCGCCGTCCGGGCAGTTCGAAACGCTGAGGCAGTTGATCCGCTCGATGGTCGCGTCGTCGCCACAGGCGAGCACCACGTTGCCCTCGCAGGTGGCGGTGCCCGGTTCACATTCGCCCGCGTCCGGCCCCACATCGGGGGTTGCGTCGGCGGCGTCGGTGGCGTCGGCAGTGTCGAACGGCACGTCGAGCCCGACGTCGTCTTCGCCGGAGTCGGTGTCCGACCCGCCGTCGAGGTCGGCGTCGCCCGTCGCGGTGCCGATGCAGATGCCGCCGGTGCACGTCTGGCCGATCGGGCAGTCGATCGCCGTCGTGCACAGCCGCTCGTCGAGGCCCGACGTATCGAACGAGCACCCCCCGAGCAGCGCCAGCACGGCGAGCGGGGCGAGGGCCGCGGCGAGGGGGCGAATCGAGAAGAGCGCCGAACGCGTCATGTGGGATCCGGGGTCGGTGCGCGCGGGTCGACCCCCGCGCGCGCGTCGATGCAGTCTGACCGAAGTCCTGCGAGGCCTCAAGGCGCCCCGTCCCGGTGATCGCCCGGTGACGATCCCGTTCACACCGGGTTCGCTGGCTGTCGGTGTTCCGTTCTGGTACAGAGAGGGCGCCTGCGTCCCCCGATGCTCTGTGCCGACCACTGCACCCCGCGTGCTGATGATCGACGACGACCGTGTGATCGGTCGTCTCGTCGGCGCGTGGTTGCAGTCCGAGGGCGTCGCCGTCGAGCTCGTCGTCGACGGGAGCGAGGCGATGACGGCGGTCGCTCGCGTGCCGTTCGATGCGCTGCTGCTCGACGTGCACCTTCCGGGCGCCGACGGCCTCTCGCTGCTGCGCCGTCTGCGGCGAACGCATCCGCACGTGCCGGTCGTCATGCTCACCGCCGAGGCGGACCCGTCGACGATCGTAGAGGCGATGCAGCTCGGCGCGTTCGACTACATGGTGAAGCCGATCGACCCGAACCGGCTGCGGACGGTCACGCGCAACGCCATCGAGCGGGCGCGGATGTCGCTGCGCCTCGCCCAGCTCGAGCGGCAGCTCACCGGGCGCGGATACGCCGGCATCATCGGCACCTCGCCACCGATGCAGGACCTCTACCGCCAGCTCGATCGGCTCGTCAGCAGCGAGGTCAGCGTGCTGGTGCACGGCGAGTCCGGCACGGGCAAGGAGCTCGTCGCCCGCGCCGTGCACGACCACTGCGGTCGCTCCGACGGTCCGTTCGTCGCGCTCAACTGCGCCGCGATCCCCGAGACGCTGCAGGAGTCCGAGCTCTTCGGCCACGAGCGCGGTGCGTTCACCGGCGCGACCGCGCGGCGGCAGGGCCGGTTCGAGCAGGCCGACGGCGGCACGCTCTTTCTCGACGAGGTCGCCGAGCTCAGCCCCACCGTGCAGGCCCGCCTGCTGCGCGTGCTGCAGGAGCGGCGGTTCTATCGCGTCGGTGGCAGCGAAGAGATCCGGTCCGACTTTCGCCTCATCGCCGCGAGCCACCGCGACCTGCTCGCCGAGGTGCGGGCCGGGCGGTTTCGCGAAGACCTCTACTTTCGCGTCGCTGTGTACGAGCTCGAGGTCCCGCCGCTGCGCCGTCGCGGCGACGACCTCGTCGCGCTGGCCCAGCACTTCTTGCAGGCCTACGCCGGCGAAGAGGCGCTGGAGTTCGCCGAGGGCGTGCTCGAGCGCATGCGGTCGTACCGGTGGCCGGGCAACGTGCGCGAGCTGCAGAACGCAATGCAGCGGGCGTCGGTGTCGGCGCGCGGCGGCTTCGTGCGACTCGACGACCTGCCGCGGGCGCTGCGCGAGGCCCGTCGTGTCGGCGCGTCCGGGTCGCAGCGCGCCGTGCCGAGCGCGCCCCCTGCGCCGTCGCCGGCACCGGCTGCGCCGTCGACACCCGACGCCATCCTGCCCCTCGCCGACGTCGAGCGGAGCGCGATCCTCGACGCGATCGCCGCCACCGACGGCAACCTGTCGCAGGCGTGTCGGGCCCTCGGCATCGGCCGCACGACCCTGTACCGCAAGCTGGACCAGTACCGCGCCGCGGGCATCTCGATCCCCGGCGAGAGCGGGGCCTGACCTCGGCGTCCGGGGGCGTGCTGGCGGCTAGACGCGCAGCTTCCAGCCGGTGGCGAGGACCCAGGTCGCGGCGCTGAGGGCCACCGCGAAGGTGATGCCGACGGCGGCGAGGCAGCCGGCCACAGGCACGTCGGTGACCCCGAGCAGGCCGAACCGCAGCCCGTTCACCATGTACAGCACCGGGTCGAGGCGGCTGATCGTCGCCCACGGCTCCGGCAGCATGTGCACCGAATAGAAGACCCCGCCGAGGAAGGTCAGCGGCGTCAGCACGAAGTTCGGGATGATCGAGAGCTGGTCAAACTTCTCGGCCCACACCGCCGCGACGATGCCGAGCAGGGCGAACGACGCGGTCACGCCCATCGAGAACACGAGCACCGCCCACACCGCGTGGATCTTCACGCCGACGAACGCGCTGGCCACCGCCCAGACGAGCACGCCCACGAGCAGGCCGCGGACCATCGCCGCCGACACGTACGCCAGCAGCCACTCGGCGACGCCGAGAGGCGCCACGAGCAGGTCGGTGATCGTGCCGTTGATCTTCGACTGAAAGAGGCTCGACGACGTGTTCAGAAACGAGTTGCTGATCATCGCCAGCATCATCAGGCCGGGCACGACGAACTCGATGTACCGGACGGTCTGGCCGTCGATCTCGACGGTCGTCAGCTGGCTGCCCAGGGCGACGCCGAATACGAGAAAGTAGAGCGACGTCGTGATCAGCGGGCTGAACACGGTCTGCATCCAGACCTTCGAGAACCGGCGGATCTCTTTGCGAAAGAGCGTCTGAAAACCGATGGCGTCGATCATGCGGCACCCCCTGCGCGTTCGCGCTCGTCGGTGCGGACGAGGTCGACGAAGATGTCCTCGAGCCGCGGCCCCTCGACCCGCAGGTCGACGACGTCGGCGTGGGCGGTGACGCAGGCGACGAGCTTCTGCAGGTCGTCGGGCTCGGTCCACTTCGCGCGCAGCACGGTGCTCGACACCCGCTCGCAGGGCACGGGCAGGTCGTCGGGCAGGGCGTCCAACGGCGTCGCGAGGGTGATGGTCACCGACTTCGCACCGTAGCTGCTCATCAGCGTGTCGCGGTCGCTGACCACGCCGAGGTGCCCGCGGTTCAGGATGCCGATGCGGTCCGCGAGCTGCTCGGCTTCTTCGAGGTAGTGGGTCGTCAGGATGATCGTCGTGCCCTCGTCGTGGCGCAGGCGTTCGATCTCGTCCCACAGGCTCTGGCGCAGCTCGACGTCGACGCCCGCGGTGGGCTCGTCGAGAAAGAGCAGCTTCGGCTTGTGCGCGAGCGCCTTGGCGACGAGCAGCCGCCGCTTCATGCCCCCGGACAGGCTGCGCGTGTACGCGTCGCGCTTGTCGGCGAGGGCGAAGGTCTCGAGCAGGGCGTCGGCCCGGGCGGCGTCCGGCTTCGCGCCCATCAGCCCCATCTGGATCATCAGGGACTCGTGGGGGGTGAAGAACGGGTCGAAGTTGATCTCCTGCGGCACGAGCCCGACGAGGCGCCGGGTCGTGCGGTAGTCGGTCACCGTGTCGTGGCCGAAGACGCGGATCGTGCCCTCGGTCTGCCGGGCGATGCCGGTGATGCACGAGATGAGCGTGGTCTTGCCGGCGCCGTTGGGGCCGAGAAGCGCGAAGATCTCACCGGGCTCGATGGTCAGCGACACGTCGTCGACGGCGACAAAGTCACCGAAGCGGCGGGTCACGCCTTCGAGCTCCAGCGGTGCGGCGGTGGAGTCGGTCATGGGATGTCGGGGCGGTCAGCGCGTGCGCAGCAGCAGCTTGCGGGCGGGCACGCGCAGGATCTCGGGGAGCACTTCGATCACCCGCGACACCCCGGGGTTGGCGCGGCTGAACTCGACCGAGGTGGTGCGCACGCGCACCGACCGGGGCTTGCTCAGCTTGAGCCCCCACAGGGTCCACACCGCGTCGAGCTTCGGGGCGTCGGCGACCGCCGGCCAGATGCGCGGCAGCGTGCCGCCCTTCGGCATCAGGTGGCGGTGGTAGCCGAGCGCACCGATCGTCACGATCGTCAGCGCCAGGCGGGACGAATCCCCCATACGCAGGCCGGACAACCCCCACAGAGCGAGGGCCGAGAGCAGCAGCGAGACGACGATTCGGGCGAGCATGGCGCGGGCGGGGTGCGGGCGACGCGGGGTGCGTCGGGCACGGGACCATAGGGCGCCCGCTCGGATTTCGCCAGCGCAGACGCGGCAATTCGCCCAGCCTGGTGCGAATTCTGCCCCGAGGGGACACGGTGTCGCGGGCAGGCCCGCCGCGTCTTCGATGTGCGCCATCGTCCGCGCGCGGCGGTCAGTCGGCGTACTGCAGCCAGTTCACGTCGCACTCGGCGAAGGCTTCGTGCTCGGTGAACGCGATCGTCACATCGGCGAAGGCTTCGACGTCGTGCAGATACACGGACAGGTCGGCGAAGGCCTCGGTCGACTCCCAGTACCACTCGGCGTTGCCGTCGGCGAAGGCGGACACGTCGCTGATCCAGATGACGCAGTCCGCAAACGCTTCGATCTCGGTGACGTAGACGGACACGTCGGCAAACGCCTCGACGTCGTTGCGGTGCACGTCGAGGGCGACGGTCGTCGACGGGGCGACGGCGGCGAGGGCGAGAGCGGCTGCGGCGGTACGGTTCATGCGGGGATCATGACGGCGGCGCTCGCCGCGGGCAAGGGGCGACGCCTACAGACCGCAGGTCGCCAGGCCCTCGTCGCAGGCGCCGTCGGCCGCGGCGTCGCCGAGGCAGGTGGTGAGCTGGCTGTACGTGTCGCCGCACTCCGCCTCCATGCACGCCGCGAGGTCGCCGCCGAGCATGACGGTCGAGCTCGCGCAGCGGGTGAAGCAGGCGCGATCGGACGCGAACATCCCGAGCAGGCAGGCCTGACCGCCGCAGCCGAAGTACTGCTCGATCTGGCAGCCGATGCAGCCGAAGTCGGACCCGGCGCAGGCCATCAGGCAGGCCGGGTCGCCGTCGCAGGTCTCGCCGCAGCTCGCCGGGCAGGCGCCGTCGGGGTTCTCGGGCACATACGGCCGCACGGTGTCGAGGTACGCGAGGCACATCTCGTCGAGGGTGCCGTCGCCCCAGGTCACGTCGCGGGGCTCGATCGTCTCGCCATTCACCACCGGCTGGTTCGCCTCGGAGTTGTCGTAGACGCAGCGCAGGGTCACCTGGTCGCCGTCCGCGACCATCAGGTCGTCGCCCTCGAGCATCGTGTAGCCCTGCTGCCAGTTGAAGTCCCAGTCCGGGATGTCCAGGCCGCAGGTGCGGGTCGCGTCCTCGTGGTCGAGGTTCACCGAGATCTGCTTGCCGAGCAGGTGCATGTGGGCCGTCACCCCGCGGACCTGCAGCGGCTCGGCGCCGTAGTAGGGGAAGCTCGCCTCGTGCGCCGCCGCCGGCTCACCCGCGGGGATGTCGAGCTGGCGGATGGCGAGCGGGCGGGTCTGGCGCAGGTAGTCGGGGGCCTCGGTGGTGAGCGCGGCCTCGAAGCGCGTGCCGTCGTCGAAGGTCACGTCGCCGGCGACGGCGCTGTAGTGGACCTGCATGACGATGCGGCTACCGGCGTCGATGCGTGTGGCCATGCCCTCGGGAGCGACGTTGGGCTGGATGCCCGGCACCCAGGCGCCGATCTGGTTGGGGAAGTCCCCGATCGCCGCGATGCGTTCGCCGATGGCTTCCGGGTCGAGGCCGCCGCCGCCTTCGTCCTCGTTGCCGAAGGGGAGCGGGCCGCCGAAACAGGTGTAGCCGGGGCCGTCCTCGGCGGCGTCGAGGGCGATGGCGTCTTCGGCACCGGCGTCGGTGAGGGCGTACACGAGCACGTGGTGCACGAGCCCGTTGCCCGGCACGACCTGGCTGCCGGTCATGTACATCGTCTCGTCGATCTCGAGGTCGAGGATGAAGCACCGGTAGTCGTCGGCGGTCTCGATCGACGGCGTGTACGCCGCGCTGATCGTCGCGCTGTGCGTGGGCTCGAACGCGATGCGGTCCGGCTCGGGGATCGGCGCGGCGCTCGCTGCATTGCCGAGGGGCTGGTCGGCGTCGATCCACGCGCGCAGCGTGTCGATGTCGGCCTGGGGCATGCGCCGGCTGTGCTCGTACGTGCGGCACTCGTCGTCGGGCATCCACGGCGGCATGCGGCCGGCATCGACCGACGCCATCGCCGCGGGGCCCCAGACGGCCCAGTCGTCGGCCGACGTCAGGGTGAACGGCGCGGCGCCGCCTTCGACGTGGCACGACCCGCAGTGCTGGGCGACCAGCGGCGCGACCGCGGAGTGCCACGTCGGGCCCTCGGTCGAGCCCGTGTCGCCGGACGCGTCGCCGCCGGTCGCGGTGTCGGTCACGCCGGTGTCGGTGGTGCCGTCGTCGGCGGGCGACGACGCGTCGTCACCACAGGCGGCGAGGGCGACGAGGGCGAGGGCGAGGGCGAGGGGCAGGCGTGAGGGGCGCATCGGTGGCTCCGTGCGGGCGAGGGCAGAGGCGTGGGCGAGTTGGGGCGAGGCTCAGGGCGCGGCGTACACGCCGACGGCGACCGGCGTGGCGGCGTCGCGTTCGGCGAGGGTCAGGCCGGGCACGTCGGGGGTCGGGTCCGCGTAGACGACGATCGTCTCGGCGAGGACCGGCGATACGACGTCGGCGATGGTGGCGTCGGCGTCGTCGACGATGCGGACCCCGTCGACCTCGGGCAGGGACGACAGGTCGAGCGCGCCGATGACCCGGGCGGGCTCGACGCGGACCACGAGGGCCGGGGACTGCGCGCCCTCGGCGTCGATGACGTCGAGGTCGAGGCCACCGCGAAAGAGGGACACGTCGAACGGGCCGAGGCGCGTGGCACCGACGAGGCGCACGAGGGCCTCGCCGTCGCGGGGCACGACACGCACCCGGCACCAGGCGCCGAGGTCGAGGGCGTCGAGGCGGTCGAGGTTCAGCGAGAGGTCGGCGTCGACCTCGACGGTCGCCTCGGGCACGGCCACGCAGTCGCCGTCAGCGTCGAAGCGAAACACCTCGGCGCGGTCGAGCTGCAGGATCGCGACGTCCCACCGGGCGCCGATCGGGCTCTGGCCGAGGGCGAAGGTGACCTGTGACGGGTTGCCGCCGCTGGACCCGGTGCCCGCGGTGCGGTCGCTGTTGGCGTCGGCGCCGCAACCGGCCACGGCCAGCGCGAGGGTCAGGGCGAACGCGGCGAGGCCGCGCGCGGGGGTGGGCATCCACGGCATCACGCGGGCTCCGGTTCGGTAGGCGGCTCGGTGATGCCGAAAAGCTGGGTGTTGAGCTGGTAGACCACCTCGATCGGCTCGTCGCGCTCGACGACCGACAACACGTCCTTGTGCAGCTGCACGAGCAGCGCCTTGATGTCGGCGACCTGGTCGCGCGAGATCGCCATTGTCGTCACCCGCATGTCGCGCGCGGCCGGCGGCTGGCTGTCGAGGGCGTCGGCGGCGAGGCCCATCACATAGCGCTGAAACGCCTTCAGGGTGTCGGACCGCGCCTCGGGGGTCGTGGCGACGATCGGCTGCGCGTGCTGCAGGCGCCCGTCGTCGTCGCGCACGAGGTGGCCGAGGTCCACGAGGCGCTGCAGGGCGCGGGCGCACCGGTCGGGGGCGACGTCGCCGTGCAGGCGCGCCGCCATCCACCGCGGGTCCTCGTCGAAGTCGGGCAGCGAGACGAGCTCGCGGACGAGGGGCACGAGCCCGTCGTGATAGAACGCGTACGCGTCGATCGTGCCCTGCCAGTGCTCGGCGAACGCCTTCGCGGTCTGCATCTGCTCGAGCAGGCGGGCGCGGGTGTCGAAGTCGTCGGCGCGATCCCACGCGAGCATGCGCTGCAGGTGGGCGCGCTCGGTGGCGTCGAGGTCGAAGACGCGAGCGATGCGCTCCGCCGCGGCGTTGCTCAGGTTGCGGCGCCCGGACATGATCAGCGACATCGCGCCGGACGACCGATACCCGCAGAGCTCGCTGAAGCGGCGGTGGGTGAACCCGTCGTCGTACCCGCGCCGGGCGTCGTACTCGTCACGCAGCCAGGCGCTGTACTCGAGGTACCGCAGGATGTCGGTCAGGGGGCGCATGTCGACACTGTGACGGTCGACAGGTGGGGGCGCCACGAAAATCGAGAAAACGCGAAAACAGCGTCGTTCAGGGCGATCTGCCGTCTGTCCCGGGCGCCGCCGTGTTCTCGCGAGAAAACGCCACAGCGGCGCGCATCGCAGCCACTACGTCCGCCGCCCACGGGGCCGCGTCGAAGCGGTCGAGACCGGCGCGCGCGAGGTCTACGGACCTCGGGTCGTCGACCCCGTGCGCGTCGAGAGGGTCGTCGGGCAGGGCCTCGAAGAACGGCCGAAAGTCGGTCGTGGCGACGAAAAGGCGGCGGGCGATGGGGTCGACGCGGTCGCAGATCGCCGCCTGCAGACGCAGCGCGGCGTGCTCGTGGGCCTCGTGGCGGGGCGACATGTTGTCGAGCCCCCAGTCGGCGGCGTCGCGGCTGTCGGGGCCCTCGACCAGGTGGTGGCAGAGCTCGTGCAGCACGATCTGGCCGAGCCAGTCGTCGGGGTCGAAGCCGTCGTCCGGGGTGACGCCGATCGTGCCGGCGCCGTCGTACCAGACCCAACCGAGGTCGCCGCGGGTGACGGCGAATCCGGCGGCGGACGCCACGGCGAGCCAGCGGTCCTCGTGGGCGCGCAGGGCCTGCTGGATCGGCGGTGGCGGGTCGCCGTCGAGCGGGGTCGGCTGCGTCGGCGTCACGTCGCGGCCGCGGCGTCGCGAGCGCGGGCTTCGGCGGGAGCGACCTCGACACCGGTGCGGTGGGCCCACCACAGCACGAGGGCGGTCGGCGCGGCGGCGAGGGCGGTCGCCGCAAAGAACATCGGCCACCCGAGGGCGGTCGCGATCAGGCCGCTCGACGCGCCCAGGAGCGTGCGCCACAGCGCGGGGATCGAGCTGAGGACGGCGTACTGGGTGGCGGCGTTGTCCGGGTCGCAGAGCCCGGACAGGTAGGCGACGAAGGCCGAGGTGCCGACGCCGCCGGCGAGGTTCTCGATGCCGATCGTCAGGACGAGAAAGCCGGTGGAGTGGCCGACGATCGCCTGGGCGGTGAACACGAAATTCGACGCCATCATCACGACCAGCGAGATCCACATCGCCCGGCGCACGCCGTACGCCCGCACGACCCAGCCGCCGAGGGCGACGCCGGCGAGCGTGGCGATGAGCCCCCACGTGTCGCGGATGTCGGCGATCTCGGCGCGGCTGAACCCGACGTCGTACAAGAAGGGGCTGGTCATCGTGCCGGCGAGGGCGTCCGACAGCTTGAAGAAGAGGGCGATGACGACGAGCAGCGCCCAGCCCCTGTGCTGCGTGACGAAGAGGCGGATCGGGTCGACGATCGCCTGGACGAATCCGATGCGTTCGCCCCGGGCCGGCGCGGGCGCGCTGGCGAGGGCGAGCTCGCGCGGCGGGCGCGGCGCGAGCAGGGTCGCGACGATGCCGATCGCCATGGTCGCCGCCATGACGAGGTAGGCCAGCGACCAGCCGTCGCGAGCGATCGTCCACGCGTAGTTCGGGGTGCCGTGGGCGGCGTGGTGCCACATCTGCAGCCACGCCGAGCCGTCGAAGAGCCCGACCATGTGCAGCACGCCGGCGCCGGCGGCGAGCATGCCGATGCGGTACCCGAACACGTACACCGCAGCGCCCGCCCCCTGCTCGTCGGCGGCGAGCAGCTCGACGCGGTAGCCGTCGACCACCACATCCTGGCTCGCCGAGAAGAACGCGATGAACACGGCGGCGACGCCGGTGGCGACCGGGTTCGCCGTGGGGTCGCCCATCGCGACGCCGGCGATCGCACCGGCGAGAGCGAGCTGGGTCACGAGCATCCACGCCCGCCGCTTGCCGAGGCGCTGCGAGAGCACCGGCAGCTTCACGTGGTCGAACGCCGGCGCCCACAGGAACTTGAAGCTGTACGGCAGCGACGCCAGCGCGAACACGCCCACGGCGGCGCGGCTGACGCCGGACTCGACGAGCCACAGCGAGAGCGTGGCGAACACGAGCTTCAGCGGCAGACCGCACGAGAATCCGAGCGCGCCGAGCAGCAGCATGCGGGGGTCGGCATAGACCGCCCAGGCGGCGAGGCGCGAGGATCGTGAAGGTGACGAGGTGGGTGGCATGCGGTACGTGTGGTCCCGAACGGGGCTGCTGCCCACGAGAGGATCATGCTCGAGTCACGTCTGTCCAGCCATCTCGCCGCCGTGCCCGTCACCGTGTTCGTCACGGTGCTCGTCATGGGGGTCGCGCTCGCCGCCTGCTCGGGGTCCGAGACCGTCGACGACGCGGCGGTCGAAGAGGTCGAGGCGACCGTCGATGCGGCGCCCCCCGAGCCGCTGGTCTGCCCGCCGATGGCGCCCGCGCCGGACCTCCTGCCCGGGGTGACCGCCGAGCACGAAACCCTCGCGTACTGGCTCGAGCGGATGGGCGAGGTGCACGACCTCGACGAGGTCCTGCTCACCCCCGGTGGCATCGCCGACCACAACGCGGCGCTGCTCGCGCAGGGTCACGGCCAGACCGATCTGCTGGCCCCCATCGAGCTCGCCGCGCTGGAGATCGAGATCCGTGAGCGCATCGACTGGGTCGTCGAGCGCGTTGACGACGGGCGGTACGTCGACGCGGCCGGCGACGCGCTCGCGGCGGATGTGGTCGCGACGATGCGTCGCATCGAGCCGCTGCAGCCGACGCCACGCTACCACCGCGTGACCGGCGACGTGCCGGTGCGCTGCGTGCCGTGGCGGGGCAGCTTCTACACGCCGAGTCTCGACCTGCGCTTCGATCGCAACAACTGCAGCACGCTGCGCGAGGGCGAGGTCGTCCAGGTCGTGCAGCGGTGGGGCGACGGCTGGCTCGTTCGGTCGCGGTACACGATGGGCTGGGTCGAAGGGACGCCTGCGTTCTCGCCGGCGCTCGACCGCGAAGAGGCCGTGGCGCTGCTGACGGATCCGTTCGGCACCGATACGCCGACCGGGCTGACCCGCCGCGCGGTGCTCGAGCGGGCGTTCGCCCATGTCGGGCAGCCGTACGGCTGGGGCGGCCAGGACGGTGGCCTCGACTGCAGCCGCTTCGTGATGGACCTCTTTGCCGAGTTCGGCCTGCAGCTGCCCCGGTTCAGCGGGCACCAGGCCGCGGCGGGGACGTTCTCGATCGACCTGTCCGAGGTCGAGAGCGAGACGGAGCGCATGCTGCTCGTCGACGCCGCCGCGCGCCGGGGCATCGTGCTGCTGCACTTCCCCGGGCACGTGATGCTCTACCTCGGGCGCGACGAGGACGGGCGCCCGATGGCGCTGCACTCGTTCGCCGAGTACGTCGCGCCGTGCAGCCCCGAGGATCAGGCGGAGTCCGGCCGCACCGAGACGCTCTTCACCGTGGACCGGGTCCTGGTGTCGGACCTCGAGCTCGGTCGCGGCGCGTCGCGGACGGCGTTCGTCGAGCGGCTGACCCGGGCGACCGTCCTCGGGCACCCGGCCGAGGTCGGGCTGATGGGCGTCGCCGAGCACCGGCCCGGCGCACCGGTCGATCCGGCGAGCTGCCCCGAGGTCGAGTCCGTTGCGACGTACGTGTCGCCGCGGCGCCCGCACCCCGGACGCCCGATGCGAATCATCATGGTCGGTCACGAGGACCCGGGCCCCGTCGACTTCGCGGTGTACGACCCGGACGGCCAGCGGGTCGAGGTCGAGATGCAGGCGTTCGGTGGGCCGCCGTGGTCGCGGGTGGCGACGGTCGAGGCCCCCCGCGCGGGCACCTGGCAGGCCACGTTTGGTGATGGGGACCGGGTGCTCGGCTGTGGCACGTTCGATGTCGGGTCGGGGCCCCAGCCGATGGGCGCGTCCGCAGACGGCCCGGTGTGGGAGCTGCGCAACGCCTGGGGGCCGGACCTCGAGGCGCTGTACGCGACCTGGGTCGAGGCGCTCTTTGACTACCCGCTCGAAGACGACCGGACGTGGACGAACCTGCACTCGATCCTGCAGGACCCGCACCGCAACCTGCTCTACGACTACTACTCGCGGGGTGAAGAAGAGGACCTGCGGCTGCAACCGGACTGCGCCGACCTGCCGTACTTTCTGCGGGCGTACTTCGCGTGGAAGGTCGGCGCCCCGTTCGGCTTTCGGCAGTGCTCGCGCGGGCGCGCCGGGCGACCGCCGACGTGCGCAAACCTCGTGACGAACCTCTCGGAGCGCGACACCGCCGACCCGGTCGAGGCGTTCGAACGGTTTGCCAACCGCGGCGTGCGCAACTCGGTGCACTCGGCGAGCGGGCGGACGCACCCGGACGACAACGAGACGGACTGGTATCCGGTGCCGCTGGACCGGGCGTCGCTGACCCCGGGCACGATGTACGCCGACCCGTACGGGCACCTGCTCGTGCTGTCGCGCTGGGTGCCGCAGGGGGCGACGGACTACGGCGTGCTGATGGCGTCGGACGCCCAGCCGGACGGCACCGTCGGTCGGCGTCGGTTCTGGCGCGGGTCGTTCCTCTTCACCCCCGAGACAACGGACGTCGGTGCCGGGTTCAAGGCCTTTCGCCCGTTGGTGCTCGATGCCGAGACCGGCGAACTGCGGTCGATGACGAACGACGAGCTCGCCGACGACCCGCGGTACGTGCGGCACAGCTACGACCAGTACGAGGTCACGCAGGACGGGTTCTATGACGCGGTCGAGGCGCTCATCAACCCGCGCCCGCTGGACGCCTGGGCGATGCAGATCGCGCTGGTCGACGCGTTCGAGGAGTCGGTCGCGCGGCGCCTGAACTCGGTGAACAACGGCGAGGCGTTCATGGCCGGTCGCGGCTGGTCGCCGATCGACATGCCCACCGGGGCGGCGATCTTTCAGACGTCTGGCCCGTGGGAGGACTTCTCGACCCCGTCCCGCGACATGCGCCTGCTGATCTCGCTGGATACGGTGGTCGGGTTCCCCGAGGTGGTGCGCCGCGCGCCGGAGCGGTTCGGCGTGCGCGCCGGCGAGGCGGACGCCGCCGCGGACGACATCGCCACGCGGCTGCGTGCGGAGCTCGAGGCCCGCGAGTTCACGTACACCCGGTCCGACGGCACGCCGTGGACCCTGTCGCTGGCGGATCTGACGGACCGCGCGGTCGCGATGGAGATGGCGTACAACCCCAACGACTGCGTCGAGCACCGGTGGGGCGCCCCCGAAGGCAGCGAAGAGCGCGGGCCGTGCGACCGCCACGCACCGACCGCGCAGGTGAACCGCATGCGCGAATACCGCCCCTGGTTCGAAAACCGCCGCCGCCCGTCGCGGTGAACGCGGCGCGGCGTCGGTAGTTCGCCGCCCGCTACAACGTGGCGGTGGCCTGCACGGCGACGAAGAGGCCGAGGCTGAAGGCGCTGTAGTAGAACGAGTTCGCGGCGCCAGCGAAGTCGAGCGCCACGCGTTGGCCGAAGCACAATCCGGTGAAGAGCGCGCTGGCGCCGAGGCAGCCGAGGCTCATCCACTGGACGTCGCCGCCGCCGTACTCGCCCTGCACGACCGCCGCTACGAAGAGCCCGGCGACGACGAGCTCGGCGATGGCGATCGACCACCACATCAGCGGCAGCGGACCGCGCCCGAGCCACGTGTCCTTGAACTGATCGACGAACCAGCCCGGCGTCTCGCGCGCCACGAGCTTCGACAGCGACGCTTCGGCGAACACGACGACGAAGAGGGCGATCACGCCGAGGCGAAAGAGCAGGTACAGGTCCATGGTCGCGGTCGGGGCGGCAGGGCAGGGCGCAGCGCCGGGGCCACCTGCGAACAGGTCGTCCGCGCGCGCCGACGCCTTCGTCGTACGCCGCCCCCCGCGCCTCGGCAAGGCCGGGCGTGACGGTCGCCGGGGCCACGGGTACGCTGCCCGCGGCCCGCCCTGCCCAGGACCCCCGATGAGCGACGAGTGGATCGACCGCGCCGAGGCGCCGCGCGACAGTGAGCGCCTCGAAGTCGAGCGCCTGACCGCCTGGCTCGCCGATCACTTCGGCACTGCCGCGACCGACGTCGGCGTGCAGCAGTTTCGCAAGGGGCACTCCAACCTCACATACCTCGTCACCGTCGACGGCGCCGAGTACGTGCTGCGGCGCCCGCCGTACGGCCAGCACGCGGCGACCGCGCACGACATGGGGCGCGAGTACCGCATCCTGTCGGGGCTGCACGCCGCGTACGCGCCCGCCCCTCGCGCGCTCGCGTACTGCGAAGACGCCGACGTGCTCGGCGCGCCGTTCTTTCTGATGGAGCGCAAGCGCGGCGTCATCGTCCGCAAGCGCCTGCCCGAGGGCCTCGACGACACGCCGGCGCTGCGCGAGCAGCTCGTGTACACCGTCGTCGACGAGCTCGCGCGGGTGCACGCCGTCGACCTCGACGCGGCCGGACTCGCGGGCGTCGGCCGGCCCGAGGGCTACGTCGAACGCCAGATCAGCGGCTGGACCCGCCGGTACGAACGCGCGAAGACCCACGACATCGCCGACGTCGACACCGTCGCGCAGTGGTTGGCGGCGGAGGCCCCGAGCGAATCCGGCGTCGCGCTCATCCACAACGACTTCAAGCTCGACAACGTCGTGCTCGACCCGTCCGACCTGTCCCGGGTCGTCGGCGTCCTCGACTGGGAGATGGCCACCGTCGCCGACCCCCTCATGGACCTCGGCACGACCCTCGGATACCACGCCCAGCCCGACGACCCGCCGGCGCTGCTCGCGATGCCCATCGGGCTGACCCCTGCCGCGGGCACGCCGACCCGCGCCGAGGTGGTCGCCCGGTACGAGGCGGCGAGCGGACGCACCGTCGAACACCCCGTGTTCTACTACGTGTACGGGCTGTTCAAGATCGCGGTCGTGGCCCAGCAGATCTACGTGCGCTTTCACACCGGCAAGACCGACGACCCCCGTTTCGGCGCGATGATCATGGGCGTGCACATGCTCATGGCGCACGCCACGCAGGTTATCGATCGCGGCCGCCTCTGACCCTCACGCAGGACGACATCCCATGGCGAATCGACTCGACGGAAAGATCGCGATCATTACTGGCGGCAGCCGCGGCATCGGCGCCGAGATGGCCCACGCGTTTGCGCGCGAGGGCGCGAAGGTGGTGGTGGCGTCCCGCAAGCAGCCGGGCGTCGACGCGGTCGCGGCCTCGATCAACGAAGAGGTCCCCGGGGCGGCGATCGGCATCGCCTGCCACATGGGCGACCCGG
>Ga0070728_10002471_pt1 | contig 23009 bp, 14 predicted proteins | sample tdDd471_FD_66723 | JGI IMG/M metagenome (GOLD analysis project Ga0070728, IMG submission 66723) | Marine sediment microbial communities from the Atlantic coast under amendment with organic carbon and nitrate - tdDd47.1 | ecosystem: Environmental > Aquatic > Marine > Coastal > Sediment | place... | reverse complement strand
CGGCAACCGGAGATTCCGGTCACCGGGCCATACTACCGGGCTTACTTGGTCAGGACAACTCTTTGTGAGGCCACCTGGCCGGCACCGTCACGCAACCGCACCAGATACACGCCACTGGGCAGGTTGCGGCCACCGTCGTCCCGTCCGTTCCAGCTCAACCGGCCCCGCAGATCACTGGTCGGCGCTGACAACAGGGTGCGAACTCGCTGACCCCGGACGTCGAAAACGGCCACCTCCAGATGACCCGGCCGGGTGATGGCGTAGTCCAGGTGGACCAACGGGTTGAAGGGATTGGGCCAGGCCGCCAGCTCGGCGACCACTGCCGGTGTGGCACCGTCGGGTGTCGCCGAGATCTGCGCGCCCGTGTCGAAGGCGATACCGTCAACGAAGAATCCCTGTTCAGTCAGACCGCCGTCGGCGCCGAAGACCAGCCGGAAGCGCAGGCTGCCGCCGATGTAGTCGCTGACGTCAAACACCACCCCCCGCCAGCGCCCGGAGTTGCCGCTCCAACCCGGCTCTCCGTTCAGGCCGCTGAGGGCCTCGTCGGTGTAGAGGTCGAGGGGTTCCAGCACCGTGAACGGTCCGCTTGCCGTGGAGGTTTCCAGATTCACGCCGTCGAAGCCGACCTCGGTGGCGCTGAAGATGTGGAAGCTCAGATAGTACTGGTCGCCACTGATGTCGCTCAGGTCGTACACCGGGCTGTTCAGGTTTCCGAAGTCGTAGTCGTCGTAATCGCCGTCCATGCCCACGCCCCAGCAGAAGGGTCCCACGAAGGCGCCGCCGGTCACGTCTACCGGAGGTGATCCGTGGGACCATAGACCGTTGCTGCTGACGAAATCGCCGCTGTCGGCGAAATCCTCGCTGACAGCCGGCAACACCGGGTCGAAAGCCAGGGTACCCTCGGCACCCTGAGTCTGGATGACCTCGAACAGGGCGCCGAACCCACTGACGCCGTCGACCTTCACGTTGTAATCGTAACCCGCCGGAATTCCCGGCAAGTGGAACTCGCCGTTGGAGTCGCTGACCGTTTCGCCCACCGGGTGGTTCAGTACGGCGACCAGGGCGCCGGCCAACGGTTGCCCCGCACCCCGCACGGTGCCGGTGATGTCCACGATGTCGCGCGGTGTCAGGGCCACGTTCATGATCGTCGTTTCGCCGGCGACCACGTTTCGCATCTGCCACGAGGACAGGTAGTGGAACGAGCTGAACACCAGATCGATGCCGCCGGCTATCCGGGGCAGTCGCCACGATCCGTCGGCGCCGCTCACGGTGAAACCGCCGTACCCTCCGACGGTGATCAGGACGCCCGGAATGGGCAGGCCCGTGTCGGCGTCGGTCACGACGCCGGCCAGCTCACCCACCGAGGTTTCGACCAGATCGAACGCCGCCACAAGGTCGGGGCGCGTGCCGATGAGGCTGCCGTCACTGGTGGGCGTGCCCGTCATGCGCAGGATGTCCCTGGCCGCGCGCGCATCCAGATCGAATCCCAGCTCTTCGCGCACCATGCCTTGTAGGCTGGCAACCGATCCGGTAACGATGGGCGAAGCGCTGCTCGTGCCGCTGAATCCGCTGGTGTACCATTCCTGCTCGGGTCCGCCTTGCAGGTCACCATATCCACAGGTCGTAACGCTGTATCCCCAGCCGTTGAGATCCACCCGTGAACCGAAGTTGCTGAACCAGGCAATCTGCAGCGAACCACCGTCGGTGGCCCCGCAGATGATGGCCCCGCTGTCTCGGACGTTGCGCTGGAATAGCCCCTGATATACCGGATCATCGAAATCCTGCTCGCCGTTGCCGGCGGCCTCGACCACGATGATGCCGCGGGCGGTGGCCAGGCGGATGACGTCGAAGTTGTCCTGCCAGTACTCCATGGCGATGTAACCGTACTGTCCGAAACCGGTGGCATTGGGTCCAGGTGCGTGCAACTCGATGAGAATCAGGTCACCGGCGTCCAGGTTGTCCATCGCCGCGGCCAGAGCCTCGGCAGGGGAGGCGGTGCCGATGGACGAACAGCCCACTTCGCAATCGGGAGCGATCCCGGTCACGCCATAGCCGTTGTCTGTGCCGCGCATCTCACCCAGGACCGCCGTGCCGTGATTGCGCCAGCTCAGGTCGTCGATCTGGGTACCGAGCTCGACGTAAGGAGCCGGCAAGTCCTCGTGGGTCCACAGCCAGCCGCCTTCCACGTCGATGATCGCCAGGCCTTCGCCACGGGCTCCGGCCTGGCTGCGCATGGACCAAGCACCCACCCCGTCCGGGGCGTCCGCCAGGTAGCCCTGCTGGGATTCAAAGTTGGGCGTATCCAGGACGGCGTCGCCGCCTGCCTGATTCGTTGCCGGAACGGCCCCGGTGAAGGCGTCGAAACCCAGGGCGGCGGGCACTGCGACGGGCTCCAGATACGCCAGGTCGACGACCGGATCTGCGTTCAGCGCCGCGATCATCCGGATCAAGGCCTCCCGATCCCGAGTTCGGCCGTCGAAATGGGCGTAGAGGGCCAGGTCCGGGAGATCATGACCGTGGGGGCCGGCTGGATCTCGGGTCACCGGTGCATTGATGAATCGCTTCTGCAGGCGGGCTCCCGAAACCAGCGAGCCCACCAGGGCATCGAGACGCGCCACGTGGGAGTGCTTGCCGCCCGAGCGCGACACCACTCCGGAGGTGTCCATGACCAGATCCGAGCCGGAAGCCAGCTTGACCACGATGCGGCCGCTGGGCGCCTGGGTCTGCATATGGGATTCTCCGGTGATGCGGGCTGCATCCGCAGCGGACACGTCGCCGGGAAGCGCGGCGGCCGTCAGCAACGCCAGTACACCGAGAATCAAACCGAATGAGTGAAAAAGTCGGTCGTGAGCGATTTTCCTGTTCATGGGAACTCCCCCGGTCATCTATGATGTCCGTGATTGGCCAGCAGTTCTCGTGGCATCCCTCGGATCGAGCGAGTATCCGGTGCGGATGCGAAACCGTTCCTTAATTATAGCAAAGAATCCGCAAGATATCTGCGGTTCTGATAATTCCTTTGGTCGGCTGCAATCCGACCAGTCACCGGCACAACGCCCTGGCGCTGACCACTAGCAGTAACGGAGGATCCAATGAATGCCCGCGAAAAGGTGACCGCCCTGCGGAAACTCATGAAAAAGCACGGTGTCGATGCCTATTACGTACCCAGTGCCGACCCTCACCAGAGCGAGTATCTGCCAGAATGCGGCAAGTACCGGGCCTGGTTGAGCGGATTCACCGGTTCGGCCGGGGAGCTCGTCATCGGTTCGCGCAAGGCGGGCCTCTGGACCGACGGCCGCTATTTCCTGCAGGCCAGCCTGGAGCTGCCGGGATCCGGCATCGATCTCATGAGAATGGGGGAGCCGGGCACTCCCGAGATGCCCGCCTGGGTCGCCTCCCAGTTGAAGAAAGGACAGGCCCTGGGAGTCGATCCCAGCGTCATCTCCGTGGCTGCCGCCCAGCAGTTCGAAAGTGCGCTGGCCGGTCACGGTATCAAGGTCAAGTACGTCACGCCCAACCTCGTGGGGCGGCTCTGGACCGATCGCCCGGAAGCCGGCCTTGACCCGGTGACGGTGCATCCGACCCGGTTTGCCGGTGAGAACGTGGCGAGCAAGCTGAAGCGATTGCGCGAGGCCATGAAGGCCGAGGGAACCCGGGCCCACGTCATAGGGGCCCTGGATCAGATTGCCTGGTTGTTCAATATACGTAGCAAGGACATCGAGTTCACGCCCGTGGTCATCAGCTACGCCATCGTCACCGATCGAACTGCCACCCTCTACGTGGATCAGCGCAAGGTCACCGCCGGTGTGGTCAAGGCTCTCAAGGGAAAGGTGCGTATAAAGGGGTACGACGATGTGTGGGGCGATCTCCGTACCCTGGCCGGCGGTGTACGCAAGCCGAAGGTGTGGATCGATCCGGGAACCACCAATCGCCGGACCCTGGACTGTCTCAAGGGGGCCGAATTCCACCTGGCCATGTCGCCGATCACGCCGCTGAAGGCGGTCAAGAACGCCACTCAGATCGAGGGCATCGCCGCGGCCCACGTCCGGGACGGCGTCGCGATGGTGAAGTTCCTCAAGTGGCTCGAGACCGCGGTGCCGGCCGGTGGAGTGACCGAGATCAGCGCTTCCGATCAGCTGACGCGTTTTCGGGCTGAAGGGAAGGGTTTCAAGGACTGTAGCTTCGGCACGATCAGTGGCTACGCCGGCAACGGAGCGATCATCCACTACAGCGCCGACCCGGCGAAGTGCGCCACATTGAAGCCCAAGGGTATCTATCTCATCGATAGCGGCGGCCAGTATCCCGAGGGTACCACGGACATCACCCGTACGGTGGCCCTGGGCAAGCCCAACCGCCGTCAGATCGAGTGTTTCACGCGGGTGCTCATGGGAACCATCGACTGTACGATCACGCCGTTTCCTTCCGGCACCACCGGCCAGCGGACCGAGATGTTCGCCCGACGGGCCCTGTGGATGATCGGTGAAGATTACGCTCACGGCACGGGCCACGGCGTGGGCCAGTATCTCGGTGTCCACGAAGGTCCGCACAGCCTGAAGAACATCGTGACCCCGCCACTGGTGGAGGGGAACCTGATGTCCATCGAGCCGGGTCACTACGAGGCGGGCAAGTTCGGGATCCGCGTGGAGAATCTGGCCTTCGTCACCCGGGATGAGAAACTAGGGAAGGGGCAGAAGACCTGGTATCGATTCCACACGGTGACCTTGTGCCCCATCGATCGGTCCTTGATCGACAAGAAGTTCATGACCGGCGACCAGATTGCCTGGCTGAATCGCTACCACAAGCGGGTTCTCCAGGAACTGGGTCCACAGCTGGACAAGGCTCACCTGGCCTGGCTCCGCAAAGCGACGCGGGCCATCTGAACTGGCGGCAGACTACCGAAACCCGGCTACCGCGCGGTGGCCGGGTTTCGGCTGTCGAGGGAGCGCCGAATCCGCCTCGATTGTGCTATAATGAGGAGGCCTACGAAAAGGTGTACCGGCTCACGCGCCGGTTTTTATAAAGCGAACTGCATCCTGGAGGGGATTCGATGGTAGCTAGGTTACTGTTAGGCGGGTCGCGAACGCGGTGTTCGCTGATCCTGGTATTTGGGCTCTGCGTGTTCGGAACCGTGGGGGCCACGGCCCAGGAAGTTCTGACGACCTACGATCACGGCAATCTGTCCTTCGACTATGACCAGTGGCCCTTTGGGAGCATCAACGGCACATTCAGTGCCGCGGGGGCCCTGGACATGGAGACGGGCATGCCGGTGGACGGTGTCGCCGGCTGTGGCGGCGCCCTGGAAGCGGCCCTTGGCGACACGGTCAACGCCCTCTCCGCCGCCGTCATCGTCAACGATGACGGGTCTCTGGACGTGGCCATCATCTTCGTGCGCTTTCCCAACGGTCCGACTCCGGGCACCTACGGCGTGGACCTGACGAACTTCACTGCCGGCTATGCCTGGCTCGACGATGTGGTCGATTTTCAGATGCCCGAAGGCACCGACTACGCGGCCTGGCTGGATGCCCTGGTCGCCGCCTACAAATTCGTCAGTACCAGCGGTTCGGTGACCGTCAGCGCCGTGGACAACAACGGTTTCACCGCGACATTCAGTGGCATGATGGCCGACGCTGCGACCATCACCATCTTGACCATTTCGGCGGGACAGTTTGCCATCGAACGGGATGTCGCCGCACCGGTTCCGCTGCCCGCTGCCTCCGGTGCACGGCTGGTGGCCGGACCCAATCCCTTCAATCCCCAGACCCGGTTGGCCTTGACGGTGCCCCGTGGCGGACCGGTATCGGTGGCGGTCTTCGATTTGAGTGGACGCCGCATACGCAGCCTCCACGATGGGGTGCTGGACGAAGGCGACCACGCCTGGGTCTGGAACGGACTCGATGACCGGGGCGTGCGCCAAAGCGGCGGTATCTATTTCTGCCGTGCGGTGGGCACCGACTGGCGGCTCAGCCGCAAGCTGGTGCTGGTGCCCTGAGCCCGATCCAAGCGTCAATGAACGGGCCCGACAGTGATCGACTGTCGGGCCCGCATCGTATCTGTTCCCGGTGCTCCGGTTAGCTGATTTTCTCGGCCTGGTCTTCACCCACCAGGTGTACCGTCCGCGTGGGATAGGCGATGCTCATGCCCAGCTCCTCTACCAGTGACATGACCTGCAGATTCACGTCCTGCCGGATACTCAGATGCTGTGTCCAGTCGGTCGTGACGGTGAAACAGTAGACGAACAGGTCCAAGCTCGAGTCATTGAAGGTGGTGAACTTGACCAGCATGAACTCCTGGTCGATGTCGCGATTACTCTTGAGGTACCGCTCGATCCGTTCCACAAGGGTGGCCACCTGGTCGCCGGTCGATTCGTAGGTCACGCCGACGGTGAACTTGATCCGGCGCTTGGGCATCAGGGAGTGATTCTCGAGGGTGTGGTTCGCCAGGGATTGATTGGGTATCGAGACAATTGTCTTGGCGAAAGTCCGCACCCGGGTCGAGCGCAGGCCGATCTCCTCGACCACGCCGTCGCCTCCGGGAAAGGTGATCCAGTCGCCGACGTGAAAGGGACGGTCCAGCAGAATCATGATGGAACCGAACAAATTGGCCAGGGTGTCCTTGGCGGCCATGGCCAGGGCCAGTCCGCCGATGCCCAGACCCGCCAGCAGCCCGCTCACCGAGTAACCCAGGTTCTGGGCGACCAGGATGAAGGCCAGGATGGCCACGAAGGTCTTCACGGCTTTGCGCACCAAGGGAATCAGCTGGTCGTCAAAGCGGGATTCCGTCTTGGCCGCCAGCTCATGCAACAGGGTGGCCAGGGCGTCGACCATCTTGAAAGCGGTCCAGGTAATGACCAGGATGATTCCGACCTTGAAAAACCGGTCGGTATGAGCCAGCCATTCGGGCCGGATCTGCAACAGCGCCCGGAGTGCCAGGTAAACTCCGATCACGGGCAGGATCAGGCCCAGGGGATTGACGAGAGCAGCGCTGGCGATGTCGTCGGCCTTGGAATCGGTCTTCTCCGCCAGGGCGACCAGTCGCCGGGCGATGATGGCCGTCACGATCGCCCGGGCCACGAAACCAACGACCACGTAGCCGAAGGCGATCAGCAGGTCGTCTACCTGCCAGAGACCGATCTGGAAATTGAAAAAGTCACTCATCAATTCGTCCTCGTTCCTCGGTTGGTACCTTGTTCAACTGGCTGTCAGTATCCATCAGCAGCGAGCTGCCGGCGGATAGCTCCTCGATGCTCCGACCCGTGCAACTGCTCAAGAGATTGAAGTACATCTCCTGTAGCCCGCCGACCTCCAGCACCGAACTACCCTGATCCAGCAGGGAGACCGTCCAGTCCACGAAAGCCTGCCTCTGCTCGAGTACCCGCGACAGGGGTATGATCATCTGTCCCGGATCCCAGACGAATCCGATGGTGTCCTCATTCAATTTGCCGGCACGGATCAGGTGTCGCCGTGCCCGCTCGAATCTTCCCTGGCCGATATCCGTCAATGCCGCGTAGAGCAGGGCGTTGCTCGTGGGGCCCCAGTGCCGGAATACCGCCGCCGATTCGCACAATACCAGAGCGTCGCGGGGGACCGAGGCCAAATTGTTGGCCCAGATGACTCTCACATCCGGCCCCAGTACGAGTTGGGGGCCGACACTGCCGCCGACCGCTTCGTACAGGCTGCTGCCGGTGACCCAGCTATCACCCAACTGGTCGGCCATGCGGGCCAGGGTGTCGTTGGCCGGCATCTGCAGCAGAACCACAGCCGGCCGGTCGGCAGCCAGCGAAGTGAGAGGCAACTGACGCAGAGCACTGCAAGCCTGCCACGAGAGGGCAGTGGCCCGGACTACGGGATCGGCGGGCAGCCCGCCGTCGTCCCGTTTGGACAGTCTGAGTTCCATGCCCAAGAATCCCCAGCCGATGGCTGCGCAGGCCAGGATCGCGGCGGTGGTCCGGCGCAGGGGCCAGTGTCCGGACACCAGGTCGGCCAGAGCCAGGGCACCCGCGGCCGCCGCCAGGTAGGCAAGATAGGGATGGACCTGGCTGTTCAGGCCCAGGGCCGGCGTCAGGCTCAAGAGCGCCGCCAGCAGGGTCAGGGCCGCCAGGACGCTTCCACGTCGCCATCGAAACGTGGCCCACATTCCCCACAGCAGGAACAGAGTGCAACCGGCGGCGGCCATGGGCCAGGTGATGCGGCTGGCGAAGAACGGACCCACGGTCAGCATCCACCAACCGAAGACGCCCAGGTTGCCGAGCCAGACGATAGGGCCGCCCATTGCATAGGGATCCCCCGCCGCAGTGGCGAAGTGATTCAGCACGAGGGCCGCTTCGCTGGCCGACACCAATACCAGCAGTACAGCCAGGGCCCAGGCGAAGGCCCGGTCGTTGCGGTGGACTCCCAGACCCAGCCAGAGGAAGGCTGTCAGAAGCAGCGGCAAGGCCAATCCGGATTCCTTTGCCGCCATCGATAGGACTGCCGCCCCTGCTGCCAGGGCCAGATTGCCGCGACCGCCGGCAAGCCAGCGCTCCACCGCAAGCAGCGCAAAGCAGCCAGCCAGCAACTCCTGGATCCCGGCGGCCCAGTAAAGGGGTGTAAAGGCCAGGGGAGTGGCGGCGAAGAGCAGTCCGGCCACCAGGCGGGCAAGTTTGTCCAGGCCGGCCCGGGTTCCGATTCGCGTAACCAGAACGCAACTGCAGCCGTGAATGATCAGTCGAAGCCAGCCGTGGGGATCGGTATTCAGCCCGAACAACGGCCAGGTCAGGTCCCACCACAAGTGCTGGCTGAGCACGCGGGCCGGCAGATTACCGGGCACAGCCGGGGCGGCCTGGCCGGCGGCTCTGGCCAGCAATCCCCAATCATCCAGGGTCCACCAGCTACCCAGGGCCGGCAATCGACCCAGAATCGCCGCACCGAAGACCACCATCTCCAGCCAGGAGCGCTGGAACCAATCAGGTCGGCGACCGCCGTCGGCGGGCTCGAGATCCCGTGCCCAAGGGAATGGCTCGGGATCGGGAGGCAGAGGATGGGAGGGTTCTGTAGGTCTCAATTCCGTCTCCAGATCAGGCGTTTGCGGGAAGCGGCATGGCTGCGTTGGTAGTGTCAAATCGTCCCGGCAATGGTATACAATGACAGCGGGTTTTGAAACAGGAACCCCCGGATGCTACTATTGGGTATGAAATCATCGTCCCATTCCGTTCTGCAAAGGGATCGCAAACCATGAAGATACACGGTCGTCAGCAACTGCGCGGCATCGCTCTGTCCAGTATTCTCCTCTTGTTGGCGGGCGTCGGCCTGCTTGCGGGCTGCGGTTCCCGGGAGGAAGCCCCCGGGGCCCTGGTCATGGGCCAGGCGGATTACGAGAAATGGGAGATCGGTCTGGTGGAGATGCGGATCGAGAAGAACGAGGAGTTCAGCGACGCCGAGCAGACTCCGTTGCCGGTGGACAAGCTGGCCGGCTTCGAAGGGCTCAACTACTACTTCCCCGAGGCGAGCCTGCGTTTCAGGACGCCACTGATCGCCGCCGCAGGCACCGACACGGTGCGGCTGACCAAGCGGCGCGGCCAGGTCGTTCCCTATCTGCGCAAGGGAACGGTTCGGTTCGCCCATCAGGGCGCGACCCACGCGTTGGCGGTCTTCGGGCCGGCCGATACGGCTCACGGCGACTACCTCTGGTTGCCGTTCTTTGACACGACCAGTGGCCGGGATACCTATCCCGGTGGTCGCTATCTGGATGTGACGGTGGATGCCGACGGGATGGTCGACCTGGACTTCAACTACGCCTACAACCCCTTGTGCGATTACAACCCGGATCGATACAACTGCACCCTGCCGCCCCAGGAAAACTCGCTGGGGTTTGCCGTCGAGGCCGGCGAGAAGACTTTCGGTACGGCGCATTGATGTCCGCCGCTTGAACAGCGCTCCGACACGTTGAGTCCCGGGAGAGAACCATGGCCTTGCTCAGCGAGATCGGACAGTGGTCGTGGTTCCTGGTCTGGTCCTTGTTGCTGGTGGCCGCGTCCCTGTTCGTCTACCTGGGACTGGGTGGAAATTTCATCATCATTGGCCTGGCCCTGATCCATGCTCTCGTCACTGGATTCGACCCCATCACCTGGCGACTGTTGCTCGTCCTGTTGGGTTTGGCGCTCCTGGCTGAAGGGATCGAGTTCGTAGTCGGCACCTTCTACGTGGCCAAGCAGGGAGCGTCCAAGGCCGGAGTCATTGGTGCTTTCCTCGGGGGCCTGGCTGGAGCCACCCTGGGCAACGGCGTGGTGCCTGTGCTGGGCGCGGTGCTCGGCAGCTTCGTCGGAGCCTTCGTGGGGGCCGTGGCGGGCGAGTACTACCAGCAGCAGCGCATGGAGCCCAGTTTCCGTGTCGGCGGCCACGCATTCCTGGGTCGGTTGCTGGCCATATTGATCAAGCACTTCATCGGTCTGATCATGGTATTGCTGATTCTGCGGGCCACTTTACCCTGATCGAACTCCCCCTTGAGCCGCCGCCGCCTCCCATTGCCGGTAGATGAGAATCCAACTACAATGTGAAGTCATTCCATCGGAAATTGATTGGGGGGCTCGGTTCATTGGTGGTGAGAGAATCGGCCACTATCAGGTCGAGGGTCTGACGGGTCGCGGCGCAGGCTGATACTGCGTCCCTCGGGTGATTCCGGCAATCACACCCTGGTCCTGGCCTAGGGCTGTCAGCAACTGGTCATAGGTCACGAATTCTGAGAGGGAGTCATGGATCTGATTCTGACGGGTATGGTCGACAACGAGGAAGTTCGACACGAATTGCTGGATGGTCGCTATGTCATCGGCCGTGGTGACGATGCCGACATCAAACTAGTGGTGCCGAGCATCTCTCGCCGACATGCGGAGCTCACCGTGGCCAATGGCGGAGTCTCTGTCCGGGATCTCGGCAGTCACAACGGGACGCGGCTCAACGGTGCCCAGATCGGTGAGCCCACCGTGGTTCAGGTGGGAGATTCCCTGGGCCTGGCCAACCTCGTCTTGCGCATCGAAGGACCGTCCGGTGGGGGCATGACCATGTACTCGGCCTCGCCTACGGCCGTGCCCAATGAAGAGATAGCTTGGGAAGAGATTCGCACCGAGCGCCGCGCAAAGCGAAGCAGACAGTCCCAGTTGTTCCGGGTGCTGGCGGAGGCCGGTGATTTGCTGACCATTCCGCGTGAGCCCGAGGAGATGTACGAGCCGATTCTGGATCTGGTCGAAACGGCCCTGGATCCCGAACGTATATTCGTGCTCTTGCTGGAAGAGGGTGCCCCCGAGCCTGTGGTCAAGGCGTCGCGGGTGCAAGGTAGTCGCCCTGGCGACGGTCTGGCTTTGAGCCGCACAATGGTCAATCGAGTGCTGCAGCAGAAAACCTCGTTCCTGACCTCTGATCCGGTGAATGAACTGGGGGTCGATGGTGCCATGAGCATGGTTGCCCAGAGCATTCGCTCGGCCATCGCGGCGCCCCTGTTCGACAACGAAGAAGTCATCGGATTGCTTTACGCCGATGATTCCCGCTACGGCAAACGATTGTCCGGTGACGAGCTGCGGGCTTTCACAATGCTGGCGAATGTAGTGGCAGTGGCCATCACCCATTCCCGCTATCATGTGCTTGAAGAAGAAAAACGACGCCAGGATGCTCAGCTGCGAACCGCCAGCGATATTCTCGACCACATCCTACCTTCTTCGTTACCTGTTCCCGACGGTTATGAGGTTTCGGCGAGTATCGATCCCTGCTTCGAGGTCGGTGGTGACCTGTACGATTCCCAGGCCCTGCAGGACGGCCGCCATTCCTTTCTGATGGGCGATGTCGTGGGCAAGGGGATGGGTGCGGCCCTGCTGGTGACCCACTTGTTGTCGCTGGCCCGCTTCATGACCAGTGAACGCTGGCAGCCTGCAGAGTTGATGACCCGCCTCAACGAGCAGATCTTCCAGTGTACCGATTCGGTCCGATTCGCCACGGCCTTTCTGGGGTACCTGGAGCCGGCCAGCGGGCGGGTTACCCATGTGAACGCGGGACACAATCCGCCCTTCGTGATCCGGAACGACGGTTCGGTGGAAACCATCGTGGCCAAGGGACTGCCGGTGGGAGTGCTGGACGACTCCAGCTACAAGGAAGGCGAAGTGACTCTGCAGGAGGGAGACCTGCTGGTCATGTACAGTGACGGGGTGCCCGAGACCCAGAACACCGAGGACGACGAGTACGGAGAAGATCGTTTCGAGCAATTGCTCGTTCGTCTGCGGACAGAACCGCTACCGGAGATCATGGCTGCATTGCAACAGGAACTGGCCGAGTTTCGGGGCGAAGCCCCGGTGGGTGATGATGTGACCCTGCTGTTGATCCGGCGAAGCCGGACCTGATCTGAAAGTCCACCGTGGAGCGAATCGGTCCCGATCCGATTTCAGAAGATTCCCTCTTTTGGAAGCGCCACATTTATGGTATAATGTGTGTAAAATTCCCACCGGAAGGCTGAAAAGCCATTGTTCGCGATTCTTTTGTGATAGAATTGTGAAGTATGGTCAGCTTCAGCCCCCCTCGCTAACGTGTTTCTTGAGGAAAAGGGGTTCCTTTAATGAAGATGGTAAAAATCCTCACGCTCGGTTTCTGCCTGCTGCTCGCCAGCGGTGTGCAGGCCGGATACCTGACTCCCGGGTTGGAAAGTCAGCTGAGTGACCTTCAGGACGACGACGTGATCAAGGTTCTCGTTGTCATGAGCGAGCAACCCGACGTCAAGTCCCTGGACTGGGATCTGCATGACGCCAAGGCCTCCATGGCCAATCGCCACTCCACCGTGGTGGGCGTCCTCCAGGATGCCGCCAGGAATTCCCAGGGCGACCTGCTGGCCACTCTGGAAAACAACAAGGCTACCGGTGGAGTCCTCGGTTACACCTCCCACTGGATCGTCAACTCCATCGTGGTCAAGGCCACCGTCGCCAAGGTGCGCGAACTGGCGGCCCGACCCGACGTGGAGCGCGTGGAACCCGATCTGGTGGTCGAGCTCATCGAGCCCATCCAGAGTCTGAAGGAAGTGCCGGCGGACAAGGGGACTCGCGGTATCGGCATGACCCCCGGCGTTCAGGCCGTGGGCGCGCCGCGCGTATGGAACGAACTGGGCATCGATGGTACCGGTGTCGTCGTCGGTATTCTCGATACTGGTGTCGACGGCAACCATGTGGCGCTATCCAGTCGCTGGCGGGGCAATTACGCTCCCGCCGAGGAGTGCTGGCTGGATGCAGCGGGCCTGGGCGATCCCGATTTCCCGGCCGACCGCCACTACCATGGTACCCATGTCATGGGCACCATTACGGGCCTGGCGCCCGATGACACGATCGGCGTGGCGCCCGGCGCCCTGTGGATCGCCACCAACGTCATCAACATGAGCACCGGCTCGGCATTCGACAACGCGGTCATCGCGTCGCTCGAATTCATGGCCGATCCGGACGGCGACCCCTCGACGACCATCGACCTGCCTGCAGTGGTGCAGAACAGCTGGGGCGTCAACGAGAACTTCACCGGCTACTACGACTGTGACAGCCGCTGGTGGGACGCCATCGACAACTGCGAGGCCTCCGGCGTGGTGCTGACCTGGTCCGCCGGCAACGAGGGCCCCGGCAGCGGAACCCTGCGTTCCCCCGGTGACCGTGCTCTCAGCCCGACGAACTGCTTCTCCGTCGGCTCGACCCAGCCGACCGCTCCCTACGAGATCAGCAGCTTCTCCAGCCGCGGACCTTCCGGCTGCGGCGGCGCCTTCGCCATGAAGCCCGAGATCAGCGCGCCGGGCAGCGACATCTACAGCGCCCAGCCGGGCGGCGGCTACCAGTACCTCAGCGGTACCTCCATGGCCGGTCCCCACATCGCCGGCGTGGTCGCCCTGATGCGTGCCTCCAACCCCGATGTCGACGTGATCACCATCAAGGAAGTCCTGATGGCCACGGCCATCGATCTGGGCTCCCCTGGTGAGGACAACACCTACGGTCACGGTTTCGTCGATGCGTACCAGGCTGTCCTGGCGGTCATGGGCGGGATCGGAACCATCGAGGGATACATCACCGACAGCGTCACCGGATACCCCGTCGAGGGCGCCGTTGTGAGCAAGATTGGTGGCTACAACACCGACACTACCGATGCCAATGGTTACTACAGCATGACCATGCCGGCGGGCTATGCCGAGTTCACGGTCACTCGCTTCGGCTACGCTGAAGGCATGATTCAGGCGACGATCCCCGAGGACGGCAACGTCAACGGTGATCTGGCCATCGTCGCGCTGCCCAGCAGCACCGTCAGCGGTATCGTCTACGGGCCCGATGGCTCGATCGTGATTGGCGCCACAGTGCGTGCAGAGGATACACCGGTGGATCCGGCGGTGACCGATGACGCCGGTTTCTACTCCCTGACCCTGCCTTCGGGAGCAGGTGAGTACTACGACCTGCGGGCCCGGGCCAACGGCATGGGCAACCAGGTGCAGACCATCGAGCTGGTCGGCGACCTGATCGTCGACTTCAACCTGCCCGAGTGGATCGGCGACGACTTCGAGTCGGGCAACTTCAACGCCTGGCCGTGGGAGATGAGTGGCAGCGACGACTGGGTCATCGATGGCTCCGAAACCTACGAAGGAGCCTTCAGCGCCCGCTCCGGCAACATCACCCATAACCAGGATTCCATCCTGTCGGTGAATCTGGACGTGACCGCCGACGGCGAGCTGAAGTTCTGGTACAAGGTCTCCTCCGAGGCCACCTACGACTACCTGCGTTTCTACCTGGACGGCGTCCAGAAGGCCGAATGGGCCGGCGAGGCAGGCTGGGCCGAGTTCGTCCAGCCCGTAACTGCGGGCAACCACACCTTCACCTGGGCCTACGAGAAGGACGGATCGGTCGACAGCGGTAGCGACGCCGGCTGGATCGACTTCATCGAGTTCCCGGCGGTGATTCTGCCTGGCACACCGAGCATCACCGTCGACGCGGCCGGCTTCGACGTGGCGATCAGCCCGGGCGAGTCGACCGTGCAGTCGTTCAATCTCGGAAACATCGGCGACGGTGTTCTGGACTATTCCCTGACCCTGTACGAAGTGGATCCGGCCCGGGTCCCGATGGTCAATCCGGTCCCCGTCGGCCATTACGCCAAGGACGAGAAGGATGAACGGGTCGGTGAGAGCCCGGTCACCGGTGCCGGCGGCCCCGACGTCTTCGGTTACACCTGGACCGACAGCGACGAGCCCGGCGGCCCGGTCTACCAGTGGGTCGAGATCAACGGTGTGGGTACCGACATGGGCGGTGGGGACGATTCGAGCCTGGGTCCCTTCAACCTGGGGTTCACTTTCGACCACTACGGCGTGCCTTTCACGTCGATCCGGGTCTGCACCAACGGTTGGTTGTCGTTCACCTCGACCGACACCGACTACACCAACCAGGGTATCCCCCTGAGCGACGAGCCCAACAACCTGCTCGCCCCATTCTGGGATGATATGGATGTCGTCTCAGGCGGTACGATCTATTACTACGCCGACACTGCCAACCAGCGGTTCATCGTCGAGTGGGACAACGTACAGCACTATCCAAGCGGCAATCCCGAGACCTTCCAGGTCATCCTCAATGCCGACAACAGTATCGTGTTCCAGTACAAGACCGTGGACATCGATGACAGCTGCACCGTCGGTATCGAGAACGGAGACGGGACCGATGGTCTGCAGGTTGTCTTCAACGCGCCTTACCTGCACGACGAGCTGGCCATTCGGCTGGCGACCGCGCCGCCATTGACCTGGGTGACGGTTGACCCGGTCAGCGGTTCCCTGGCTCCGGCGGGCAGTCAGCCCATCGACCTGACCTTCGACACCACGGATCTGGCTGTCGGTACGTACATGGCGGAGCTGCTGATCGCGTCCAACGATCTGGACAACAGCACCATCGCGTTGCCGGTGACCATGACCGTATCCGATGTCAGTGCCATCGGTGACGACGGCCTGCCCAAGGTGGTCCAGTTCACCGGCGCTGTGCCGAACCCGTTCAACCCGGCCACGGACATCAAGTTCAGCCTGCCCCGTCAGGCCGACGTGAGTCTGCGCCTTTACGATGTTTCGGGTCGCCTGGTGCGCTCGTTACTGGGTGAGACCATGACCGCCGGTGCCCACGAGGTGCGCTGGAATGGTCGCGATGACAGCGGTCGGTCGGTGGCCTCGGGCACCTACTTTGCCCGCCTGGTTGTCGCTGGCGAGGCCTCGACCAGATCGTTGGTCCTGGTCCGGTAGACCCGAATTGACCCTGGTTCCGGTCCCTGCGCAGACCGAGCCCGGATGACGGCAAGCCACCGACACTCCCTCGGGCGTGTCGGTGGCTTTTTTGATGGTTGCCCGGAGACAATCCGGCTCAGCCGATCAGTTGTACCAGGCCCAGCACCACCAGCATGCCGCTGACCAGAATTCGGAACGTGGACTCGGAAACCCGGATGTGCAGTCTGTGTCCCAACCAGGCACCGAACAGGACCGCAGGCAAGACCGCCAGGGTGGACCACAGGCGGGGCGCGGTGACCAGCCCGCCGACCACGTAGGACGGCACCCGCACGAAGGTCATCAGCAGGAAGATCGTCATCAGATTGCTGCGAAACGCGGCCTTGCCAGCGGAACTCAGATGGTACCAGACAATGAGCGGAGGGCCTCCGGTGCCGAACAGGCCGGTCAGCAGTCCGGAGACGACTCCCGTGGGTCCAGCCAGCCAGCCCGGGGGCGTGCGCCGGCCGCCGGCGGGCAAGCGCAGGAAGGCCAGCCCCACGACCACCAGGAACCAGCCCAGAATCGTCAGGATCATTCGCGGGTCACTGGTGCGCAAGATCCAGGTACCAAGGGGTATCCCCAGCCCGATACCCACCCCGAGTCCCGCGATCGGCCGCCAGCGGATCTCGCGTCGGGACTGCAACACGACGAGCAGCTCGGCGGGAAGATTAACTAGTAGTAGCAAAACCACCACATCCTGGATGTCGGGAAACACCAGAGCCAGCGCGCCGACGGCAATGAGTCCCGAGCCGAACCCGAACAGCACGTAGACCAGCTGGGCGACCACCAGAACGGCACAAGCGAGGCCATATTCCAGGGGTGAAGTGAAGATCGTCGTGGGCAAGTTGTCTCCGAAGTTGTCGGCGAGTGCTTCGCGCCCGCGCCAGAGAAGAGGACCGATGAGGGACGGAGTGATTATCCCTGCATCGGTCCTGTTGCTCAACCAAGTCTTTCCGGTTCCCGGACTGCCGGTCGCTATTCCTGCTCACCGGCTGCCAGGTCGGCCGCGCGCCGGACCAGCTGGGCCAACTCCTGTACCGCCTCGTCCCCGGGCAGCTCGGCTGCCAGTCCATCGACAACGGGCACCAGCTGGGCCAGGGTACTGTCCTTGGCCCAGTAGCTGCCCCGCAGGATCTCGGCAAGCTCGGCCACCGCCGCTTGCACCCGCAGGTGGATGGGAGCCCGGGCGAAGTCGCTGACCAGGTCTTCGTGGCGCAGATCGCGACTGATCTCCGTGACCTGACCCGCCCGGGCCGTATCGTGAGCCGGCGCCTCGTAGCGCAGGCGAACGGTACCAAGCTTGCCGTCCACGCCGTCAAGCTTGAGCTCATAAAGCGCGGTGACCTGATGGCCGGCGCCGACCTCACCGGCGTCGATGTCGTCGTTGCGGAAGTCCTCGTCGGCCACGTCCCGGTTCTCGTAGCCCAGCAGACGCCAGCGCTGTACCTGGCTCGGGTCGAACTCAACCTGGATCTTGGCTTCCCTGGCTATTGTCTGGAGCAGACCGGTCAGATTCTCTCGGAACACACGCTCCGCTTCCTGGCGATCATCGACATAGTGGTAGTTGCCGTCGCCCTGATCGGCCAGTTTCTCCATGAGCACGTCGTTGTAGTTGCCCATGCCGAAGCCCACCGTGGACAGGGTGATGCCCTCATCCGAAGAGCGGCGCACCAGTTCGAGGATGCCCTCGGCACTGGTGCTGCCGCCCATGTTCGCCACACCATCGGAGCAGAGGATCAGTCGGTTGATCTTGGCCGGTTCGTAGATGTCGCGAGCCAATCGGTAGGCCAGTTCCAGACCCTCGGCAGCATTGGTCGATCCGCCGGGACCCAGCTCGGCGATGGCGGCTTCGATGATGCTCCGCCGGCTGATGTCGGTGGGTTCCAGGAGCACTCGGCCTGAACTCCCGTAGACCACGATGCCGACTCGGTCGCCTTCGGCGAGTTCACCCAACAGCATGGTCAGGGCCTGTTTCACCGCACCCAGCCGGTTTTCCATGTTCATGGAACCGGAGATGTCGATGACGAAAGTCAGGTTGGCGGCCTTGCGATTCTCGGTATCGACGGACCGGCCCTGCAATCCGATGCGCAGCAGGTGGTAGCCCTCACCGAACCTGGACGGCGATCCGACCGCATGGATCCGGAAGTCCTCGTCGGTCTGGTCGGGCAGACCACTGGCGAAGAAGTTGACGAATTCCTCGACCCGGATGGCGTCGGGCGGCGGCAGCGAGCCCCGCTCCAGGTAGCTCCGCGTCAAGGTATAGGAGGCGTTGTCCACATCCAGGGCAAAGGTCGACAGTGCGTCGTCCTCGGTGGCCACGAAGGGATTGACGCCGGTGTGCTGGAAGTACATCAGTTCCCAGGACTCGTCGTTGGGCGGGGTCGTACCACCAGTGACAGAACCAGGGCGCTTCTCTTCAATCCGGCGCGGTACGGATGCGGTGCCCGACTCCGAGACCTCCACACCATCGGTGTGAAACGTGACTTCGCCGCGTCGTCCACCTCGGACGTAACCTTGGCCTTCCCGCTTCACGACTCCCGCCGACTTGCTGATGGCGGTCTCGACCATGTACTGGCCATCCTCCACATCGAATGCGTCCAGTGTCGCGACCACCACCGGATCCAGGGCCAGGCTCAGGTTTGCCAGGCCATTTTCGGCGACCACAACGGTGGTATCAACGGGTGCGAAGCCCAGCATAAACACCTGCAATGTGATCTCCTGTCCAGGGGACAGGTTCTCGAAGACGAACGAGCCTTGCTCGTCGCTGGACACGCCGCGAGTGGTGCCCTTGATCAGGACCGTGGCGTAGGGCAGGGCCTGGCCATCGGTACTGTCGACGACACGCCCGGTGACACCGGATGCCGGCGCCACCGCTTGCTTTGCCGCTCGGGAAGCGGGTGCAGCCTGCAGCTGTAGAGGTGCATTCCCTTCCTTGGCATGGGAGGAGCTCTTGAGGGGAGGCGCTTCAGCGAGGACAACCGTCTCGCCCGGCTGGCCGGCAGCTTTGGGTTCCTCGACCACGATCGCTGTGCGTCGGCCGGATTCCGGATCCGCATCCCGCACGGGTGAACCGGAGCGGTCAGTGACTACTGGCGCCGGGGGTATCCGGCCCGGCTGATCCGGGCCGAATACGGAGTCCTGGCCCTGCCGGCCGCCCTGCCACAGCACTGCCAATACGACCATTGCCGTCACCAGGGTCATGCCCACGGTAGGCACCAATGAACGACGGCCCAGCCAGGTTCGGTGAGGTGAGGAGTCGCGGTGAACCTGCTGTTGGATGTCGCGCCAGAGGGATTCCTTCTCCCGCTGATCCAGTTCGTAACGATGGTTGTTCAGGAAGCGTTTCATGACATCGATCCTTCCGCCCCGGTCCCGAACACGAGATCGTCGCCCTCTTCGAGCCACTGTCTCAGGTTCCGGCAAGCCCGGTGGTGATGAACCCGCGCCGTCGCCTCGCCGCAGTCGATGGCCGCGGCGATTTCGCTGAAGGGCAGATCCTCGAGTTCGCGCAGGAGAAGCGCGGCCCGTTGCTTGGAGGACAGGCGGTCCAACGCCGCCTGAAATGAATCGCCCAAGCCGGGGAACGTCTCCTGCGTTTTTTGATCACCGAGAGGGGTGGCTTCGCGAGCCAGCGCGGTCAGTTTGCGCATGCGCAACGAGATCCGGCGTCGCCAGTCCAGGCACTTCCTCAGGGCCACGGCACGCAGCCAGCTCAGCAGCGTGCCGTGGCCCTGATAGCTGTCCAGCCGTTCCAGCGCGATCACGTAGGTGTCCTGCATCAGGTCGCGGGCAGTGTCACGGTCGCCGGTCTGGTAGCAGAGGAAATTGTACAGCGGCTGGCAGGTCTCGTCATAGATCTGTCGCCAGGCCATCTGGTCGCCGCTACAGGCGGCTCGGGCCAGTTTCAGATCCTCTTGCTTCTTTTCCGCCAGTTCTTGCTCATCGAGCTTGAAATGCTCCGCGCACATCGTATCCCTCCTCGGTTGCTTACGGAGACGGACCGGGCGTCAGTTCCGTTTACACCGGCGAACGAATCAGGTGCCCTGTGGACGGGCGGAGCGAAGTCGGTAATGGGGAGCGAGTCGCAATAGGCCATCTATGATGCTCCGGAATCGAGAGTGCCCTGTCAATGGTCCGACAGGAATCTTCCATGTGCCGATCTCAGAAGCGATAGGTCAATCCCAGGTTCATCCAGGTCGAGTCGGACTCGCCGGGCCAACGCACGCGAGTGCCGGCATAGGCCCGCGGCGGCTCGCTGCTCAAAGTGCCGTCCAGGTCGAAGTCGAATAGGTGAACGCCGAAGCCCAGGCTGACCGGCAGCGGACGGATCGTGTCGCTGTTCGACGCGAACGGATCGTCGAGGCGATCGAATAGCACGGTGCTGTGCTCGTAGGCGAAGGCGCCGCGCACCGTGAGCCAGGCAAGCACGCGGGTCTCGAATCCGGCGCGCAGTTGCCACGAGCGTCGTTGGTTCTCGTACACGCTGGTCGTACCGAAGAAATCCCGATGATCCGTGCCTCTGGAGTCGCGGTAGTCGACCGACAGTACCATTAGAGTGTCTGTATCGGGTAACACGTTCAGAGCGCAGCCCAGGCGCCAGAGGCGTCCGCTGACCTGCCGATCGGCAAGGCCGGCTCCCGAAGGGCGGTCCTCGTGCAAATGCTCCAGCAGGGGCACCAGAGCGAGGATCGGACCGAGCTGGATGAAGGATCGGGCTCGCAAGGCGTAGCTGCCGGACGAATCGATAGTACCTCGATCGTGACGAACGCTGTCCGCGGTGGTGAATCGGCTGACACTGTTGATCCGGATCTCGGCCGCCAGATCCAGGTAGGCGGACGACGTCAGGTCTAGCCGAACGCCCGCGCCGAAGTCATTGTCGACCTGGTTCGATGAATGGTAGAGATTGTCTACACTGCCGGGCAGGCGGGCGATGTCATTCTGGGCGTTTCGCCAAGCTACCGCGACCTGAGTCTTACCGATCTCCAGGCAATAGACGAGCTGCAGGGCGCTGTCCAGATAGTCCGGGTACAGGGTTCCTGCGCTACTGTTCTGAGCGTGGCCGAAATGGAAGGCGGCGGCCAATGTGCCCAGGGATCCCGTCTCGCCCAGCCCCAGGTGCATGGCGGCCGACGGGCCGCTGAAGTTGCGCACCGGATCCCCGGGATAACCATCGTACTGATCGAATACTCCCGAGTCGAACCGACCCCGATCCGGGTAGTCGCCCAGGCTGCCGTACCAGCGGTTCACGTTGGATTCGTCTTCGAAATAGGCGCCGTCGCCGCCGAGCGCCAGCAACCGAGCGGTGGAGGCATTGGCGGGAGTCTGCACCGCGATAGCCAGGCACAGTGCCGCACATACCACGGAGCCCAGACCGGCTGGCAACCGTCGTGTACCGGGGCAGAATAGGCTGGAATTTCCCATGAAGCCGTCCTTTACTGGATGTACGATGCAAGAAAACTAGCACAGGCGGTGTGGGATACCAACCAGTGGATGTCCCCGCCCCAGGGAGTGGAGATTCAATGGTCACACCCGCGGACCAGCGTCCCCGGATCGAGTATCCCTGCCGTTGGGAGTTCAAGGTCATCGGCCTCGATGAGCGTGTTCTGCGTCGGGAAACTGAGGAAGCCTTGCTCTCGGTACTGGGCAGCCCCGCAGGAACCGAAGCCAGGGACTACGACCTGTCCATTTCTCGGACCAGCCGGGGCGGCAAGTATGTCAGCCTGAGTCTCGCGCTTCGGGTAGAGGACGAGGCCGAACGCGACGCCATCTTTACGGCCCTGAACGAGTGTCCGAATATCGTCATGGTTATCTGATGCGCCTGGGTACCGGTCAGCGAGGCGGTGGCGGGTCGACGATCAGATCCGGCAGCGTACTCAGATCCACGATGTTTCCGCCGGGTAACTGGGCCGCCAGCGAGTCGGCAACCGCCGCCGGATCCAGGGGCACCAGCCGCATGTACATGCGGTACCGGTTGAGGATGTCTTCCACGTAGTCCACCGTTTCGTTTCCCCGATAGTAGCCGTGCCGGGTGGCGCTAAAGTAATGGCGCTGGGCCAAGCGCGGCAGCGTCACCGCCAAATCGTCCCAGTTGTTCGGATCGCGGCCCTGGTCCATGGCCATGCGGCGGGCGTCGTTGACGTGACCGTTGCCTGCGTGGTACTCGGCGAGGGTGAATCGCCAGCGGGCGAGGGAATCCAGGTAGGCGTAGGCGGTGAAGGTCTGGGCCATGAGTCGTAGCCCCGCCCGGAGGTTGGCTTCCGGGACGTACAGACTATCCGCCTGGGGGCCTGCAAACTGGGGAAGTACCTGCATCAGTCCGCGGGCGTCGGCCTTGCTGCGGGCGAACGGGTAAAACCGGGATTCCTGGTAGATCAGGGCCGCGACCATCCGCCAGTCCAATCCGGCATCGGTCGCCTGGCTCATGATCAATTCGTCATAGCGGGAAATGCGACCGCTCTTGTCTGGACGGTGGGCCGCATTGCGGAATCCGCGAATGGCTTTGGCATCTTCAAAATACCGATCGTAGATGATCCCGTAGGTCTGGCTGCGCCGGGTTCGTCCGGCCAGCGTCACGTTGATGTTCTGCTTCAAGTACTCGTTGAGTGCCGCCTTCAGTTCCGGCGAATTCTCACGTACCAGCCAGACGACGGGCTGGCGCTCACCCAATCTGAGACCCAGGCGCAGGTTCGGTAGATAGGACATGGCAGTCTTGGCTGTGATGTCGTCCACGACGACCGCCGGCAGCTCATGAC
>Ga0070728_10002470_pt1 | contig 23016 bp, 14 predicted proteins | sample tdDd471_FD_66723 | JGI IMG/M metagenome (GOLD analysis project Ga0070728, IMG submission 66723) | Marine sediment microbial communities from the Atlantic coast under amendment with organic carbon and nitrate - tdDd47.1 | ecosystem: Environmental > Aquatic > Marine > Coastal > Sediment | place... | reverse complement strand
ACCCCGCCAGGCAGAATGTTGATCACATGTGCCTTGTCGGAGTTGATCACGAGGGACAGCTTTTCTTTGGAGAAGTCCTTCACCTTGAAGCTGCCCTTGGTTGCCGAAATATCATGGCGCTGTACTTCCGGCAGGTAGTTGCCTTCATCGCCTGTGAGTTCCCCATCGATCCAAACCTTCTGAACGGTAAAATCCGACAGGTTATCAAAGAGAACGATATCGGCTTTCAGCCCCGGCGCAATGGCACCGCGGTCGGTCAGCCCATAACATTCCGCGGCATTCAGGGTGGCCATCTGGACGGCCATGATGGGGTCAATCCCCTCCTCCGCACAGATGCGCAGGTGGTTATCGAGGTGCCCAATGCTTAAAATGGTCTTTGGCTGGCAGTCATCCGCGCAGAACAGGCAACGCCTGCTGTTGGCAGGGGTCAGCCCTTTGAGCAGGTCTTTGAGGTTGTGGCAGGCGGAGCCCTGACGCAAGAGCACGTACATGCCGCAAGATATACGGTCTTCCATCTCTTCCACGGTGGAACACTCATGGTCGGTGCGGATGCGAGCGGCAGCGTAGGCGTTCAGATCATTGCCGAACACCCCCGGGCTGTGTCCATCCACGGGCTTGCCCGCATTTTTAGCCACCAGGAGTTTATCCAGGGAATCGTCCAGCCCGTTGATGACGCCGGGGAAATTCATGAACTCCCCAAGGCCCAGGACCTCGTAGCGCTTCATGGGCTCTTCCATGGCCAGGGCATCAATGGTGCAGCCGGCATGCTCAAAGGGCGTTGCCGGCACGCAGGAGGGCATCATCATCTGCACATCGAGTGCGGTCAGTTTGGATGCGGAGATCATGTAATCAAGGCCCGTGAGACCGCATACATTGGCAATCTCGTGGGGGTCGGCAATGATGGTGGTGGTTCCGTGGGGGACAATCAGACGGCCAAGCTCTTCCGGGCTTACATAGGAAGATTCGATATGAATATGGCTGTCGATGAAGCCGGGTGCCGCATACTGACCCTTTGCATCCACCTCATTGGCGGCAGAGTAGTCGCCGACACCGGCAACCACCCCGTCGACCACCGCAATATCACCCTCGATGATTCTGCCGTTGTACACATCAACAACCTTGGCATGCTTAATGACGAGATCGGCCTCCACACGGCCTGCCGCCACATCGATCAATTTTTTCAGTTCTCTCTTTTTCATTATCTGCTCCATTGCAACAAATCAGACAGCCTTCTACATCGGTGAAAGCCTGCCTCCGGCGGCGAGGTGAGCCACCTCGAAAGCTGGTTGCCCTTGCGCTTTTCCCTTCGTTCCTCAGGGAAAAGCGCAAAGGCCTTCGGCTCGGGCTTCGCCCGAAACATAATCCGGCGGTATGCGAATTTCCGTCGATTTTGGCTGGCAAGTGATTTGTTGCTTCGAATTCACCATGTTCATTATGACTTGCATCAGAGGTTCTGTTTTTCCACGGCCGCAGGCCGTCAGCAAATGTGACAAAGGCGAGGTACGAGCCTTTGAAGCATTTGCGAACCTGGGGTCCAGGGGATTTATCCCTTGGGCGGATTCAAGCCAAGAATGGGGTCGAAGGTTTCAAGGGCGATACAGTCCACTGGGCCCACGTCCGTGATGGCATAATCCGGAATCGCGGTGATGGGCAGAAAGAACATGTACATGAGGGGTTCCGGCAGGTCGCAGCCGAGGGCCTGGGCCGCAGCGTTGAGCAGGGCTTCCCGGTGGGAGACATCCTTTGCGTCCAGGTCACTCGCGATGCCGCCCACAGGCAGGGAAAGGAACTCGACAATCTTACCGCCCTCAACAATCACCTGGCCTCCGCCGTTTTCGATGAGGTGGTTGACGGCAATGGACATGTCGTTTGCGTCGGCGCCCATGACGACGATGTTGTTGTCGTCAGGGGCCGCAGAAGAGGCCATGGCTCCTTTTTTCAGCTTCCAGCCGGAGCAGAAAGCCAGGGATTTATTCCCGTTGCGGCCAAAACGCTCCACCACAGAGACCATCAGCGCGTCCTGTTCGGTGTCCGGCAGTACGATGTGGTTTTCAACCTTTAAGGTCACATCACGGCGCTTGCGGACAAAGGGGCCCACCACATTCATGGAGAGGACCTCGGCTGTTCCTTCTTCCATATCCACACGGAACTCGAAATCTTCTTTGGTGGTTTTCTCGCACTTTAGCTCGCTGGAGAGCACGGCACTGCGCTTGGGTGCGTTCAGCTCATAGGTCAGGTCCCTGCCCTTGGAAACCAGTTTGCCGCCTGTGATGACGGCCTCGACGTTGAAGGTCTCCGGGCTATCTATGAACAGGATGTCCGCGATTTTACCGGGGGTAATGGACCCGACCAGGTGATCAATGCGATAGGCCTCGGCGCTGTTGATGGAGCCCATCTGGATGGCGGTCATGGGGTCAACCCCTTCCTTGATTGCAAGGCGAACCACGTGATCCATATGACCTTTTTCAATAATATCCGTTGCGGTCACATCATCGGTACAGAAGCTCACCCTTCGGGCAAGGGCCGGGTTCACTTCGGTGACGGCACGGATATTCTCTTTCAGGAAGTGGGTAACAGACGACTCACGAACAAGCATATGCATGCCGTTTCGCATCTTCTCCACCACCTCTTCATGGTCATAGCTCTCATGGTCAAGGCGAACACCGGCACAGAGATAGCCGTTCAGCTCTTTGCCCCGTGCCATGGGGGCGCAGCCGAAAATCGGCATTCGGTTGGCATGGGCTTCGGCCAGGGCGCCCAAGGTATCGTCGTCCTCTTCCAGAACGGCTTCGCGAACGGTCTCCCACACGCCGAAACACTCAGGCCACGTCTGCACCTCTTTGTGGGTTTCCTGGGTAAAGTTATAAGATACGGTGGATTGGGGGAAGGTATAGGGAGTTTTGTAAGGGGCTCCCCAGAAGACTTTCAAGGGGCTTGCCTCGATTTCTGCAAAGACTTCTTTCAGGCCTTCGATTCCCGATACAGAGATATACTCGTCAAGACCGGAAACAATACAGGTTGTTCCGCAGGGGACAACCGCCTTTGCAAAACTGGTGATACTTAATTTACTGCATTCGCTGTGAAGGTGCCCGTCTATGAGCCCGGGAACCAGAAATTTGCCGGTGGCATCGATGATATCGGTCTCGTCACCGATATACTCTTGGACATCGCCGATGGCCACAACCCGATCTTCATAGATGGCGACGTCCGCGGGATAGATTTCACTGGACATAACGTTGACCAGTTGCCCACCCCGAATGACCCTGTGCGCCGAAACCTGGCTTCGCCCGGCACGAATGAGTCGTTTCAACCTATCTTTATCCATTTGCATTCATCCTCCTATAAACAGTAATGAGATAGGCCGTCCATTTCTGGCAATTCAGGTTTCCCGTCCTGCAACACACATCTCGACGAATTTATAAAAGATCACAAGCACTTGCAATAAGCACCCGCACCATGGATGAGGCGCCATCTTAAACCATATGGACATAATTTCAATCTTTTTCAGGCAATCGTAAAAAAGAATTATTGCCCATAATTCCCGTGACTAATGAGTCATATAAGCTCGCCTTATTGCTCATCGGGTCAAAAAAATTCCTTGCCGGGACTCACCAGGGCCATCCGACCCGATGGGCCAGGCATCGCCCTTGCCTCAAGCCAGTACTTATACTAAACCATTGATAGATAAACATGATTCACACACAGGAAGCGCCCCAACAAATACAAGGTCGCCACCGTGAAACCAGATAGCGTATTTGCTTTGTCACTCGTTCCCCGGGGCAAAACACATCCGTTTTCAATACAAACCCGATAACCCTTGAGCCCTTATCATTACCAAGGATTAAACGTTGTCGTACGTCAGCTCCCGCGGGGTGACGTATGGCCTTAACAACGAGAGGCCCCATTTGGAAAAAATCGAGAACGTACTCAATTTCATTGTTGAGATAGAAAAGCTTAAAAATGTCCTTCGAAAAACGATGCCGGTGGGATTGGAACGTTATGAGAACTCAGCCGAGCACAGCTGGCATGTGTGCCTTTCCGCACTGATGATGAAAGACTTCGCCAACGAGCCAGTGGATATAGACCGCGTCATCAAGATGCTTCTTATCCATGACCTCGGTGAGATTGATGTCGGCGACACCATCATATACGCCAGTGAAACCAAAGAGCTGAAGGCCGAGGAAGCTGCCGGGGTAAAACGCATCATGTCCATCCTCCCGAAGGGCATGGGGGGTGATTATTTAGAGCTCTGGCATGAGTTTGAAGCCGGCGAAACCGCAGAAGCCCGATTTGCGAAGGCCATCGACAGGGTCCCTCCGTTGTTGCACAACCTGCACGGAGATGGCCACAGCTGGCGCAAACATGGCGTCTCCAAAGAGCGCGTGTTTGACTTGAACCAGCGGATAGAATCAGGGAGCGAAGCGTTGTGGGCAGTGATTCGCCGAAAGCTTGAAGAGGCGGTGAGTGCAGGCATTCTAAAATAAGGGTCCACACAAAATAAACCTTACAAGAAGCGATGCCTTCTGTGGTTAAAAGGGCAAAAAAAAGGCCTCCGGCGGCAAGGTGTGCCACCTTGAAAGCAGGTTGCAATTGAGACTGCACCCCTGTTCGTGTGGCCCGAAGGGCGCTTCGTGTTCTTCGTGGTTACTCGACAGTCGTAGCCCGCATCATCGCCGCATCAGGCGTAAAATCACGTCATTCGACTGTATTTATCCCCCCTCTTCTGATATATTTCCTGAAACTCAATCCCTCGCTTCAGTGAGTGATTGTCGAGCGGCAACACCGCCTCAATCAACGGGCACCTGATGCAGCAACTGATGCGCTTCAGACCCCGTTTGAAGAATCTCCCCCAGCGGCACTTTCAGGTGCCAACCTGTTTAAACCGGAAGCTCCATCCGTTGATACGTCAATTGACATCCACGATATTACCTGCCCGATGACCGGGGCATGCAGCAAGAAAAATGCTGAAGATATCGTTTCACCTGCAGCAATGACGAATACCGCGATTAACTGCTTATGTTTCGTTGTTTTCCAAGCTTTATTTTCTTCTTAAATACTTGTAGTGTTGACTGTTAAAAAAGTATCTACTCAGCACCCTGTCGCAAAGGGTCCCCCAACCGGGGCCAAATATTTCAAGCATTTGGGACAATCGGTGTTTAAAAGGATACCGACGGTCCCGATGCTGTCGCAAGCCATGCCCAACCTGGTTTGACTCTTTTTCAACCGGAACGTTTCCGAGGCTCATGTCACAAAGAGAACCGCCGGAAGCCAAGCTGACTAGTTACGCTTAATAAACCAACCAGCAACCGCTAATTCATAAACGGGGGATAAAATGGGATCAAATAAAAGAGACCTCATGCAGACATTGCGTTTCAGTCGCGAATTTCTTTGGAAAACCGGAATCATGATCCTTATGGCATGCTTGACCCTCTCCTGCGGGAGGGGTGATGACAACACCCAGCAGGAGGAGGTCGTGCGACCGGCCAAGCTCATGACGGTGTCGTCCGTGGCCGAGGTAAGCACCCGGGAACTTCCGGGCAGGGTCAGGGCCAGCAAGCGTGCAGACCTGGCATTTCAGGTCTCCGGACCACTCACCTCCCTTCCATTTGAAGAGGGCGACCCCGTCAAGAAGGGAGAGGTTGTGGCAAAGATCCTTCCAAGGGATTTTCAAACCGCCCTCAACACGGCCAAGGCAAACGAACTTGAAGCCATGCACCAGTACAACCGGTACAAAGACCTTTACATTAAAAAGCAGGTCTCCAAGGCGGACTTTGACAAAGCCAAACGCGGCTATGACGTTGCCAAGTCAGATGTGACCAACGCCGAGAACGCCCTCAAAGACACCTCCCTGAAGGCCCCTTTTTCAGGTGTTATCGCACGGCGCTATGTGGAGAATTTTCAGGAAGTCCGAGCCAAAGACCCCATCGTAAGCCTTCAGGACGTCTCCGTGCTGGAGATTGTCGTCGATGTTCCCGAAACCCTCATGGCAACGGTCAGAACCCGAAAAAAAGGAGCCATCGTCGCCCAGGTGGAATTCTCAGCATTGCCCGGGATTCTGCATGACCTCACGTTAAAGGAATTCACCACGGAAGCCGACCCCCAGACGCAAACCTACCGTGTGGTTTCAACCTTGCCGGCGCCCAAGGACGCCAACATCCTCCCCGGCATGACAGCCAAGGTTACCGGAAAGGCCCCCACAGAATCAGTCGTATCGGAAGAAGGATTTTTTGTCCCCGTCAACGCGGTGTTTGCGGATGAATCGGGCAACCAGTTTGTGTGGGTGGTCAAAACAGAGACCATGACGGCAGAAAAAAGAGGCGTAACCGTAGGAAACGTTTCGGGCAGCAGCATCAGTGTCTTAGAAGGACTTGAGTCCGGTGAAAAAATTGTAATCGCAGGCGTCAACTACCTGCGCCCCGGAATGAAAGTCAGGGAATTACTGTCAAAATAGGAGACTGATACCGATGAACATTGCTGAACTCTCCATTCAAAAAAAGACAGTGACACTGGTCATCTGTTTTTGCATTATCCTTGGCGGGCTTCTCTCATACTCAGGTCTGGGCAGACTGGAAGACCCTGAATTCACCGTAAAGAATGCGGTCATCATCACAGCATACCCCGGGGCCACGCCCCTGGAGGTAGCCGAAGAGGTCACAGACAAAATCGAGACGGCCATTCAACAGATGCCCCAGCTCGATTATGTGGAGTCCACCTCAAAGGCGGGCGCGTCCATTGTTACCGTAACGATCAAAGACATGTACGACAAGCACACCCTCCCCCAGGTGTGGGACGAACTCCGCCGCAAGATCGGTGATGTCCAGTCTGAACTCCCGCCGGGAACCCTTCCCTCCATCGTCAACGACAGCTTCGGCGATGTCTACGGAATCCTCCTTGCTGTCACTGCGGAAGGCTATCCCTACGATGAGCTGAAAGAGTACATGAAGTTCCTGAGAAAAGAGCTTCTTCTCGTGGAAGGGGTTGCCAAGATCGAGCTCTGGGGACTCCAGGACGAAGCCGTCTTCGTAGAGATTTCACGCTCGCGGATTGCGCGCTTGGGAATCGGCCTGGACAGTATCTACTCCGCACTAAAAGAGCAGAACCTGGTCGTGGACTCAGGCGCTGTAAAAGTCGGGCCCGAATATATCCGAATCAGCCCTACGGGCAACTTTGACTCCGTTGATGACATCGCAAACCTTCAAGTCAGGGACCCTTCGTCCGACAGGGGAATTTACCTCAAAGACGTGGCCGACGTGAAACGAGGGTACATTACCCCCCCGTCAAAGACACTGCACTTCAACGGGCTGCCTGCCATCTCCATCGGTATTTCCGGGGTCCCCGGCGGCAACGTCGTCAACATGGGCGAGGCGGTAAAAAAGAGGCTCGCAGAGCTTGAGGGCCAACGCCCCCTCGGCATGGAGATCGGCGTGGTCAACTTTCAGTCCGATGATGTCTCCAACGCGGTCAATGGGTTTGTCGTCAACTTTGTCCAGGCGGTCATTATTGTGGTTGTGGTGCTTCTCCTCTTCATGGGCCTGAGAAGCGGCCTTCTCATCGGAACGGTTCTGGCCCTGACTGTCCTTGCGACGCTCATTATCATGAAAGCCATGGGGATCAACCTTGAGAGGATCTCCCTCGGAGCCCTTGTTATCGCCTTGGGGATGCTGGTTGACAACGCCATCGTCATCACCGAAGGGATGCTGATACGGATCGAAGCCGGAGTGGAGCGGATCAAGGCAGCCAAAGAGGTGGTTGCCCAGAACGCCATGCCCCTCTTCGGAGCAACGGTCATCGCGATCCTGGCCTTTGCGGCCATCGGGGTGTCCCAGGACTCCACGGGTGAATTCTGCCGGTCGCTGTTTCAGGTCATGCTTATTTCCCTTATGATCAGCTGGGTCATCGGCATCACCATTACCCCGCTTTTCTGTACCATGGTTCTTAAGGGAAAAGAAAAGGGGCATGATGAGCCCCAAAAAGACCCGTATCAGGGCATCATTTTTACCGGATACAAAGCGTTCCTTGAGATCTGCATCAAACGGCGATGGATCACAATGACCGTTATGGTCGCCCTCTTGTTCCTCGCTGTCACCGGGTTCGGCATGTTGAAGAACAGCTTTTTCCCCGAATCCACGCGCCCGCAGTTTATGATCAACTACTGGTTGCCTGCCGGCACCGATATCCGTCAAACCACCGAAGACATCGCAAAAATAGAACAATACCTCCTCAAGGACGAGCGGGTGGAGTCCACGGCATCGTACATCGGCTCAGGGGCCACACGGTTCATGCTTACCTTCAGCCCGGAAACATCCATGGACAAGGGCTTCGGCCTGATTCTTGTCTCGGTCAAGGACTACAAGGTCATCGATGAGATGATCGACGAGTACATGGCCCGCCTCAACGAAGAGTTCCCCAACGCCCAGCCCATTCTGGAAAGGTTTAAACTCGGTCCCTCCAGCGGTGCCGTAGAGGTTCGGTTCAGCGGGCCTGACGCCAAAATGCTGCGTCAGCTTTCAAACCAGGTTCAGGACATCCTCATGGATCACCCCGATACCTATGCGGTCCGGGACGACTGGCGGCAACGGGTGAAGGTCATCAGGCCCCAGTTCGACGAAACCAGGGCCAGGCTGGCCGGTATTTCCAGATCCGACCTTGCACGGGCCCTTGAGATGAATGTCACCGGTTCCAGGATTGGTATTTACCGTGATGGGGATGAGTTGATTCCCATCATCGCCAGGCAGCCCGAAGAGGAGCGCCTGGATGTGGAAAATATCCGGAGCCTCCAGATATGGAGCCCGGCAACGCGAAAAACCGTCCCTGTGAGTCAGGTGGTCTCCGATTTCTCAACGGAGTGGGAAGACTCCATGATATACCGCCGCGACCGCAAAATGACCATCACGACCAAATGTGAAAACAAACCCGGTATTCTGGCCAGCACCATCTTTAATGATGTCAGGTCAAAGATCGAGGCGGTGGAGCTCCCACCGGGATTCGAAATGGAGTGGGGGGGCGAATTTGAAAACTCCACAAAGGCCCAGTCCAACCTGGCCGGCTCCATGCCCATCACATTTATCATCATGGTCCTCATCGTGATCATGCTTTTCAACTGCCTGAGGCAACCCCTGATTATCTGGCTCACCGTCCCCCTTGCGATCATTGGGGTCACCCTGGGGCTCCTGGTCTTTGACCTCCCCTTCGACTTCATGGCCCTTCTTGGCTTTTTGAGCCTGGTGGGGATGCTGATCAAGGGAGCCATTGTTCTGATTGACCAGATCAACATCGAGCTTGCAGGCGGCAAAGACCCCTACACGGCCGTTGTGGACTCTGCGGTGAGCAGGATGAGGCCGGTCTGCATGGCAGCCATTACCACGGTACTTGGCATGATTCCCCTGCTGCCGGATGTCTTCTTCAAGGCCATGGCGGTGACGATCATGTCGGGCTTAAGTTTTGCCACGATCCTGACCCTGATTGTGGTGCCGGTTCTTTACGTAATCCTCTACAAGGTCCCAGCAAAGGGATGACCAATGCATCAAATACAAGCCGGGAGTTCACCCATGAGAAGTAAATTAATCTGTCTTTTGATATCACTGGTAACCGCTTTCTCCTTCGCCGCCACAGAGATGGCTGAAGCTGCGCTTCCCGTTGCCCGAATAGGCATTGTCACCGACGGCCAATGGCTCAGGCACCCCGAGTCTGTGGACATCTTCAAGCGCGAGCTCCAAACCCTTGCCGAAGGCGAATTCGACATCCGCTTTCCGGAGGAGCGGACCCTTGACGGGAACTGGAGCACCGATGGAATAAACGCAGCATTGGACACACTTCTTAAAGCGCCCGATGTGGACCTCATCATGGCCCTCGGATTTGTGGCCACCAACGAGGCATGCAAACGCCGAGACCTTCAAAAGCCCGTATTCTGCCCCTTTATTGTGGATGTCATGGTACAGAAGCTCCCCGCAAAAGGAGAAGGATCAGGCGTTAAAAACCTCAATTACATCAACGTGCAGAAAAGCATCGACAAAGAAGTAAAAACACTCAGAGAAATAGCCCCTTTCACAAACCTGACGGTCATTACCAATACGTTTGAAATTAGCGCACTCCCCGGTATTGTCACGCACATGAAAGAGAGCGCGGAAGCAAAAGGAATAAGGCTTCAGCTTGTCGGGTACGACGAGACCGCAAAGAAGACATTAGAAAAGATCCCCCCCTCAACGGAAGCCGTCCTGGTCACCTCCCTTCTGCGAATGGAACCCGCCGAGTTTGATGCCCTGGCCAAAGGGCTCATCGACATGATGTTGCCCAGCTTTTCCATCTGGGGCATGGATGATGTGGAAGCCGGCATCCTGGCGACCATGACCCCACGCTCAAACCTTCAGCACCTTGCCAGAAGCGTTGCCGTGAATATCCTCGATGTGCTTCGCGGTGAAAAAGCAGAAACACTCCCCGTCTCATTCAGCGGAGACCAGAGCCTGACCATCAACTGGGCGACGGCCAAGGCCATTGAGGTCTATCCAAACTGGGATATCATGAATGAGGCGCAGCTTCTCAATGACCATGCCAAAGGAGAGGGCCGAAGGCTTACCCTTGAAAACGCCGTAAAAGAATCGGTCAAAGCCAACCTCGACCTGAAGGCTGCGGACAGGGCAGTCTCTTCGGGCATGGAGGATGTCAAAAAATCACGGTCCGCCCTTTTGCCCCAGATTGCAATCGGTACCGAGGCTGCCGTCATTGACAGCGACAGAGCCAGGGCAGCACTGGGCCAAAGCCCGGAAAAGACGTGGACCGGTTCTGCAACCGCCGGCCAGGTCCTCTACTCGGACAAAGCATGGACTGGCTACACGGTACAGAAACATACCCAGGAGTCCCTGGTCGAAAACCGTGAAGCCCTGATGCTGGATGTCATGAACACCGCTGCCACAGCCTACCTCAATGTGCTCAGGGCCGAGGCGGTTCTGAACATACAAAACGACAACCTCAAACTGACCCGTGCCAACCTTGAACGGGCAAAGGTCCGTGTGTCTGTGGGCGCAGCGGGGCCTGAAGAGGTGTACCGGTGGGAAAGCGAGCTCGCAAACCGCCTTCAGGAAGCGCTGGTTGCCGAATCATCCCTCCTTGACGCACGAAGCGAAATGAACCGTATCATGGACAGGCCGTTGACAGAGGATTTCGCCCCTATGGAGGCCGGAGTGGAGGATCCCCTTCCCGTCGTGAAGGACCACCGGGTTTTCGCTTACCTCGAGACCCCCCGAAAAATACGCGTTTTAAGGGATTTCCTGATGGAAGAGAGCCTTGAACTGTCTCCCGAGCTCAAGGCCATCGATGCCCAACTGGCTGCACGCAAAAGGCTTTTGGTTTCATCCAAGCGAGAGTTCTGGCTCCCCACCATCGAACTCCAGGGCAGCGTGTCGGAAATGTTTGACAAAAGCGGAGACGGGAGTGAATTTCCCGCGGGCAGCGATTACCCCGACGATACCAGCTGGTCAGTCGGGGTGTCGGCAACCCTCCCCCTGTTCAGCGGCGGTGGGAAATCTGCCGAACTGAGACAAAGCAGAGAGGAGATCGTCAAGCTCGAGACGGAGCGCAAGGCCACAGCTGAGAGAATCAGCCAGCGAACCCTTATCGCCATGAACAAGGTAAGGGCGTCGTATCCCGGGATACGGCTCTCCAAGAACGCGGCCGAATCAGCCGAGAACAACCTGCAACTCGTCACGGACTCGTACGTTCGCGGTGTCCTCTCCATCATCGACCTCCTCGATGCCCAGAACCTTGCACTGGTCGCCGAGCAGCAGGCCGCAAATGCTGTCTATGATTTCCTTACCCACCTCATGGAGGTTCAGCGATCAACGGGGACATTCTTCCTCTATGCCCAGGAAGCTGAGCGTGACGAGTGGTTCGGTAAAATGGAAGCATATTTTAACAAGTAATATGGTGAGGCGTTGAGCAATAAAAGCCCCGTAAACATAACGGCCTGCCACGGGTGTGACCTGCTTCTTGAATCAGGAGATGTCACGCCCGGCAGCACCGCCGTCTGCCCAAGGTGCGGTTCCAGGATCCACACACCCAAAAAAGACTCGGTGAACCGCACCCTTGCTTTTACGTTTACCGCTCTCCTTGTCTATGTCCCGGCTGTGTTCATGCCACTGATGACCTTGAACGTGCTGGGATTCGAGGGGAGTGGAAGCATTGCCGACAACGGCATCCTGCTGTACAATCAGGGCTATATTTTTGTGGCGGCCATGGTGTTTCTCACCGCTGTCCTCCTGACGTTCCTCAATCCCGCCCTGCTCTTTCTTGTCACATGTCTAATCAAGATCAGACGGTTGCCCCGTCTTCAAGCCTGGATACTGCGTACCTTTCAGCACCTGGAAGAGTGGGCAATGGCGGAGGTGTATCTTATCGGCGTCCTGGTAACCCTGATCAAGGTCTATTCCATGACGACCATTGAGTACAACCTGGGCTTTTTCTGCTTTGTGATCATGGTTGTCATGAACATCTGCGCATTGTCCGTGCTGGATAAATCCCATTTCTGGACGCTGATAGAAGAACAGCTGGGATCCGCCCACGAAAACGGGGTGGAAGATAACCCGGCCATGCCGGAAACAGCCATGGAGGCAGGGCTGATGAGCTGCCACGATTGCGGCCTGTTGACCCGGAGAGACGACCTGGCAACTGGGGTTGCCCACGAATGTCCCCGCTGTGAAGCGGCCCTTCACTTCAGAAAGCAGCGCAGCCTAAGCCGCACCTGGGCACTGGTCATTGCCTCGGCCATCCTGATGGTCCCTGCCAATCTGATGCCCATCATGCGTGTGGATTACCTCGGGTCACCTGAATACTCCACCATCATGGATGGCATCATCTACTTCATCCATTCCGGGGAATACGGCATCGCCGTTGTTATCTTTACCGCCTCCGTGCTGGTTCCGGTTTATAAAATCATCGGCCTTGCCCTGTCGCTTATCACCGTACAGTTCAACTGGAAAACCCGGCTCCGGCAAAAAGCCATGATGTTTCGATTCATCGAGTTTATCGGCCGCTGGTCCATGCTCGATATTTTTGTCATCGCCCTGATGACGGTGCTCGTCAACTTCGGTGGGTTCTCCTCCACCCATGCGGCAGCAGGTGCGCCCTATTTTACAGGGGTGGTCGTCTGCACCATGCTTGCGGCCATTACCTTTGATGCCCGTCTCATCTGGGATGAGCCCGGGTTCGCGAACGTTCTCACCCCGAGGGACGAGGGGTAAGAACGTTCGCAACCAGCTTTCAAGGTGTTTTTAGCCTAACGTGGCTTCGCCACCCTTGTCGCCGGAGGCCCTATTTTTTGTGTCGTGTATTTTCCTGTGCCCCAACTTAAGAACATAAGGACAGCATGAAAAAAGCCATCATAAAAACCAGAAAACATATCTCTCCCGTTTGGATTCTCCCCATCATCGCCCTGTTGATCGGAGGCTGGCTGGTTGTTAAAAGTGTTCGGGAGGCGGGATATGAGATCGTAGTCCGAATGGAGGACGCAGTGGGGATTACTCCGGGTAAAACCCAGGTGCTCTACAAAGGCCTTCCCGTGGGACTGGTCAAGAAACTGACCATCTCCCAAGACCTTCAGTATGTTGACGCCACAATAGAAATGAAAAAACAGTCACGGGATAAAATTGTTGAGGACACCCGGTTCTGGGTGGTTCGCCCTGAAGTCTCCATGAACCAGATCACCGGGCTTGATACCATTGTCAAGGGCAGTTACATCGGTGTCCTGCCGGGCAAATCCACCATCATCTCATCACAGTACATGGCCTTGCAGGAACCTCCGCCAGCCCTTGAAAATGCCCCCGGCCTTCATCTCACCCTTCTCACCGACAACGCCAGCAGCCATGAACCGGGAGCCCCCGTTCTTTTTAAAAAAATCCAGGTTGGCGAGGTGCTCTCCAGGAGCCTCGGGGCAGACGCCTCGATCCGGATCAACATCCTCATCTATGAGCAGCACGCCCACCTTGTTACGTCATCTTCCCTTTTCTGGGATTTGAGCGGCATCACATTAAAGGCGAACCTTTCTGACATCAGCCTCAAAATCGGAACATTCAAATCCATGATCTCAGGGGGAATCCTGTTTGAGACACCCGCCGGAGGCGACCCTGCATCTCCCGATCGGGAGTTTCCTCTCTATCGAAATGCCCGGGAAGCACGCCATGCTGATGATGTGAAAATCACATTGATCATGCCTCCTCACCAGGGCGTCAACCCCGGTGCGGATATCACGTATCGCAACGTGACCATCGGAACGGTCATTGACGTGACACTCGATAAGGACATGCAATCACTGGTGGCCGTGGCCGGTATCTACAAAAAGGCCGCAAAGCTCCTGCGCAAAGGCACCTTTATCTGGGTTGTCACCCCTGAAATCGGTGTTTCAGGAGTCAAGAACGTGGACAGCATTCTCAAGGGGGCCTACCTGAAGCTTGTCCCGGGACAAGGTAAACCACATCGCACATTTGCAGTGTATGAAAATCCCCCGGTTCGCATGCAGGAGACCACAGGCCTTAACCTTGTCCTTGAAAGCGCAAGCCTGGGGTCCCTCAAGAAGAACCACCCCGTGTACTACAGGCAGGTCAAGGTCGGGCACGTCACCGGCTCAGAGTTATCCGCAGACCGAAAAAAAGTGTATGTTTACATCAACATCCACAAGCAATTTACCGACCTTATCAGTGAACACACCAAATTCTGGAATGTCAGCGGTCTGCGGATCAAAGGCGGACTGATGACCAAGATGAAGATCTCCTCTGAGTCCCTCGAAGCCATGGTTGCCGGAGGAATCGCCCTGGCGACCCCTGAGATGGAGTTGATGGGAAAGAAAGTGAAAAAAGGCCACCACTTTGTCCTGCACAAGGAGATGGATGAAAAGTGGCTGGAATGGCTTGAGTGGAACTCGGATATCGAGATCAACCTTGGCGAAAAGACGTGAGAGAACAAAGACCTGCCTCCGGCGGCCCTGCAGGGTGCCAAACCTTTGAAAAGTTTGACAAAGACGTCTAAAAAAATGAGCCCTGTCAGCTCCCGATTCAAAGGCGAATGTGATTTGCCCTGAGAAATGAAGGGTAAAACGCATCCGCAACAAGCTTTCAAGGTGCCACACCTTGCCGCCGGAGGCCTTTAATAGCTACCAAAAATCTACATTTATTTCCTCTGGCCCAACCCCTCATTGCTGCATTTCCTCCACACGGAACCTTGTGGCATCTCCTTGTCACAAAGTAGCACCTATGCTAAACACCTGTAAGAAAGTAATACCTAATCTTCTTATGACTTTCCGATAGCTTACAGAGCACACCACAAGGCTACAGCCATAGCCCGGATATTTCATGAGAAAACGATCAGGCCAAAGGAATAAAGTGTGATTACATTGTTCTGTTGTGAAAAATTTAGTTATTTCAAAAATACAAAATATAATCCCCGGTTTTCTGTTTGATGGTCTCACCCTCCGGGCGAGCCGGGTGCACTCATCTGCTGCGTTATCAGAACCTTGAGGTAAACCACTACATCTGCAGCTCTGATGCCTTGCATATGAGCACACCCGACTCGTGAAATATCCGGGATAGCGGACGTAACAGTTCTACCCACGATATACCTGCAGGTTTCAGGGCAACATATGACTCTTATCGATTTCATTTTAAAAGCAAAGATATCAGGATACGCAAGTGGCGGTGGGGGACAAAGGAGAACCTTTGACGACGGGTCCCTGGGCTTCGAATTAGCTGCAGATGGCTACAGGTACCTGGACCGCTATTATGGATTCAACCCGTTTACGGGAGCCGAACACATTTTTGATAACGACGGCTCATTAATCTGGACCATGAATTACTACGGTGAGGTACTTCCACAGTACCCTGAGCCTAAAAAAATCTATGCGTTCCTCAGAGACGCCATGCTGCTTATTACCCCTGATCACCCCTTCAGGGGTCCATCCGTATTAAAGCAAGGCCACTTTCGGTATGAAAACAACCAAAATGGAACGTTGGACAGCTTCCATGGCGTCGAAAGCATCTATGAAGACAATGAAAGGGTCTATTTTCTCCACTACCACGGCGGCAGGATGACAACGAAGAGATAACCGCCACGTTCAACGACCATTGACCTCTACCAGAAAATCCCAGGGAGAAACCCAAATGACATCACGGAACATGGCCATGGGCGTGCTTTCAGCTTGCCTGTTGCTGGCGACGAGCGCCCCACGTGTACTCGCTTCGGAGTCAATCGTCCGGGTGGGGGGATACTCTTTCGGGTTGCCCGTGAGCTGGACCCTCGTAAACGGGGGCAGAGCAAATCCCGGCGTCATTGCCCACCGATATTCTGCGGGGATAAAGATTGGTGAAATACTTGCTGCCACCTTGCATGGACCCATGGATAAAGAAGTTCAAGGGATGTTGGACTCTGCTGCCGGCAGCAAAGGGACCATCGACGTGCTGGATTATTCCCATTTCCAAACGGCAACATTCCTTCAAGGCAGAAAACTGACTCTTCTGATCAACGCCAGTGATCCCGATTACGGGGCCCCACTTCTATTTCACTCCATCTACCTACCAAGGCGCGACGGCAGCACCACCACATTTAAACTGAGATGTGGGGCGTCTGGGGAAAAGCTTTTGGTTCCCGAATTCAACGCCATCCTGAGACAAGCAAAAGTCATGTAGACCAACCAACAACACTCCATGGAGACATGTGATGACGCTAACGGAAAAAGTGGACGACTTTGCGGAAGCTTTCGAGAACTGTGAATTGGACAAGGTCATGGCCTGGTTTGCACCTGATGCTGTCTACACCTCGTATGACGGAAAAAGATCTGAGGGTCTTTCTGCCATTCGAAAGGAGTTTTCCAGGCTCTTCAGCGGAACGTATGGCCGGCTTATCTTTCACCACGGCCAGACCATTGTTGACGAAGATGAGAAGAAGGTCGTCTATACCTGGTCCTGCGAACACGATCTGACCCAAGGGTGCAGCCCTCTTCTCAAACCCATACGTTTCTTCACCAGCACCAACAAACGCTGGGAAGGCCTCGACATCTTCCTGTTTGATGAAAACGGTGAGCGCATCATCGAGAAACAGGTCTACTGTCGCTCCGTGCTCCCCAAAATCAAATAATTTTAAGGGCAGTTCATCCGCTCAAGACCGTTTTGCTCTGCCCCAGGGCACATACCGCCCCCGCCCACTGCATAACGGCCTATTCCTCATGACATCCCTACACAGGAAAGCAGGCGCGAAATTTATGGGGATGACAGGAGTATTATTTGATTTTGCAGGCACAACAAAGTAATATCCATTGATCATCGGATACCTTAAGATTGCATTGTTCACAAAAAACAAGCAGATACCAAAAAAGCCATTTTTGCCTGTGTTTCAGTGCGGTCAAGGCTCAAGGCACCAGCAACAAGGTAACCGCTGGCATGTTTCGCTGAAAATAAATACACCCATGGTGGCACCATGCATCTGCACCTGGCACGCGGATCATTGAACATTCGAACCGGATCCCTGCTTTCAAGATGATTTTCGCCTTATGTACCGTTGCCACCCTTGCAAACAAAGGCACTGTTTTTTTTCAATACCCATTGCGCAGAGCCTTTGATGAATCGCTCCCAACGGTACCAACAATGCTCGCCATTATTTCGGTGGCATTTACTTAACCCGAATATTTCACAAGTTGAGACGCATGAGTTCACCACACACTGCCCACAAAAAACTCGTCATCGTGACCCTTGCCGTCACCCTTGCATTGGCCCTTTCATCCTGCGCCACCAAGCGCCCCATGTGGGCCGTAACAATCTCCCCTACCCCTGAAGCTGTTCAGGCTGCCATGGAGCAGAATGCGTACTACCCTTACCGGGGAGATATCAATCCGGTTCACCTGCCCCAGTTCGAACCCCCCACGAGGCTTCGCCCCTGCTGCGTCTTCGGCATGGATGTAAAAATCAGCATGAAGCGCATTCCGATTCCGATCTATCAGGTTGTCAACGTCATCGGCAAAAAGGGGCTCGGACCGCACACGTATGATTCCGGTTTTTTCGGTGGGTACGGCACGGACAAAAAGATCGGGACCAATGAGAACAACGGGGTCATCTATACCTGCAAAGGAGGCTTCATAGACACGGCCCATGTGCGGGATTACTCGGACCTGACAATCTACCTCTTTTTTGAATTCTACAAAAACCTGGGCACCGCCTTCGATGTGGAACTGAAGGGCGAGCTCGGCCCACGGGTCATTTTGGTGGATCCCGTTGAGGTTAAGGGGGGGAAATTTGAACGGGCACGTGTTGCTGCAGTGATGGCATCCTGGACAGCGTATCAGCTCTCCCTGTGGCATGAAATTGCCCAATGGCACGGCTACAGCGAATTTTCCATGTTTTCCGAGGAACCGTCGGCCTACTCCGTGGAAGACGCGTATTCCAACCTTCTCGGGATATCCATTGCCAATGGCCTTATCTACAGTGCCCTGGTCTTTAACGACAACCAGTACGCCCGAAACTTCGACACCTGGTTTCAGGCAACACTGAAAACCTTAGGAGCGGTCTCAGAAAAAGAGAGCCGGAGGTACATGCGTCACGTTGACGGGTTCTGGTGGGATTCAACACAAAGGCTTCCGGAAAAATTCATTGTCCTGAAACGGAACTACAACATGGGCCATGTTCAAACGCCTTTCCTTGTGCCGGACAGCCTCAAGGCGACTTTTGACATTCCCGCTCCCTGCCCTGCCGGTTCCCCCCCCGCAACCCTCACACTCGAACACACCATCTACGAGAGGCCCATATCAGACTGGGTCCACATCCAACTCTTTGTTGGTGAATCCTACAGAGAGACATTTGCACCGGGAACAGCTTTCAACACCTGGCCGGATGCCATCACACCCGATGAGTTCCAGGCCATTGCCGACGCGGACGAGCTGGAAGACATCCTCAGCCTGAAGAAACGAAACAGTGCCACCGGTGAAAACGAAAAAAAGGCGACGCCATGACTTTCTGCCTGCCCCCAGAGCGACACCTGTTGCGTTCCTGCATTTGCTTCACGTGCGCCATTGCCCTGTTGTTTATGCTTATAAAGGCTCATCCGGCCTGCGCTTCGGAGACAAACGGGGCCATAAAAAACTGGATGGATGGTTTCCTTGAATCCATGGGCTCCGGGGATGAGTTTGACCCGGAAAAACTCATCGACTTTGGATTCCTGCCGGGACCGTTCTACACCCCCGAAATGAAGCTTGGCCTCGGCCTTGCCGCCATCGGGTTGTATTCGACCAACAGAGAGGACGAGCAGGAGAGAATTTCCACCCTCTCCATCAGCGGGTTTGCCAGTGTCACCAAGGCCATCGGGCTGAACATGGTCAACCAAACCTTTTTTGCAAGGGATCAGGTCCGGCTCTTTGTCGACGGCACCATCTTTGATGCCCCGGAAAAGTACTGGGGCATCGGCTATGACCAGAACTCGGAGGATGACAACCGCGAAGACTACACCAACATCACCTACCAGATCTCCCCAAGGGTCTACTACCGGCTCTTTAATGCCCTCCATGTGGGCACCGGATGGGATTACATCGATACCAGCGCCAAAGACACCGAGGCAGGCGGACTCTTTTTTCAAGACAACCCCCATGGCACCAATGTGCAAAGCAGCGGGTACAGCCTGCATATCATGAGCGACACCCGGGACTTCATTCCCAACCCTTACGAGGGGCATTTCCTGAACCTCGACTTTTACGACTACAAGCCCTCACTCGGTTCGGATGCGGACTACTCCGTCACCGAATTTACCGGCAACAAATACTGGGCCACCCAGGATAACAACATCCTTGCCTTTCAGGTGTACATGAGAAGCGCCGACGATGATGTGCCCTGGAACAGGCTCTCAAAAATCGGTGGTGCCTCCCAGATGAGAGGGTACTGGGAAGGCCGTTACCGTGACAAGAAAATGATCACCACCCAGCTTGAGTACCGCCGCAAGCTTCACTGGCGACACGGCGTGGTCGCCTGGATCGGTGCCGGGGCCATCGCCCCCACCTTGCGGGATTTCGATTCCGACCAGATTCTTCCCAACGCCGGAATCGGCTACCGACTGGCGTTCAAGTATCGCTCCAACGTCAGGCTCGACCTTGGGTTCGGTAAAAATGAGATCGGTTTTTATTTTAATGTGAATGAAGCCTTTTAACGACTGGACTGGTTATGATTTCTGAGAAAAGACACCTGAGATATCGACTGTTAACAACAATTATGGTGCTTGTTTTGTTGGTTCCGACCACGGCATTCGCCCTGCTGGACATGGACACGCCGGACAGTGACATCGGTTCCCTGAAAGAGGGCACCCGATTCCTGGGCATGAGTGTCTCCTTGAAATCAGCCGAATCGGAGAACCCCAGCTCCATCTTCCAAACCATTGAGTCCACGGAGCAGCAGACCCACAAAATCAATGCGTTCGGTGGCTACTTTCTCCGGGACAAATGGGCCGTGGGCGGAAGCCTGGATTACAGTTTTTCAGAAAAAAGCAGTGGCTTTACAGGCGACAGCGACAAGTCACAAGTGGAGACCGTCAGCCGATCCACCTCCATGGGTGTGTTCATGCGAAACTATCTGCCCATTGACTCATCAGGTCGATTCTCCCTGTTTGTGGAGTCAAGCCTGGATGTCGGGTATGGCAAAGAGATCGTCCAGACGACCCTTGAAAATGATATCGATCGAAAGATCACCAGATCCTATCTGGTCGACCTCGGTGTCACCCCGGGTATCATGGCGTTTATTGATAAGGGGTTTTCTGTGGAAGCCAGTGTCAACATCATGGGCCTCACCTCAAAATGGGGAGAGTACTCTTTCAACGAAGGTGAGCGAACCGGCAACTCATCCTCCGTCGAGCTCGATTTTACTGTCAAACTCCTCACCCTGTTTATCGGGGTGACGTATTATTTCTAAGGTATGACTATGAATATACGACTTCGCCGCTTCTATAGAACAACCCTTTTGATCGCAGTACTCACCCTGTTCTGTTCCTGCACGGACAACGATTACTTCGGTAACGCCCCATGGAACGAGATCCAGGAGTTCAATGTTACCGGCCAATCCGGAAGCACGGCCATCGATACGGAGGCCAACACAGTGACCCTCTCTGTGGGCAATGGCGTGGACAGAACCGACCTTGTGCCGTCTGTCTTTGAAATTTCAAACTTTGCCAAGGTAACTCCGGGAAAAAATGAGGCCCGCGATTTCTCCGATCCGGTGGAGTATGTGGTGCGGGCTGAAAACGGCTCCGAACGGACCTGGACCGTCACCATCGGGGAAATCGGCGAAAACCCGCAGTTGCAGAACTCTGATTTTGACCTGTGGTATGAGGCCTCAGCAGGAATTATATCTCCGATCATCTACGAAGAACCCGGAGAGAGCGAGGCCAACACAATTTGGGCCAGCGCAAACTATGGACTGACAAATTATGGGTCCCAGCCGAACACAACCCCCATTGACCTGGAAGAAGCCAACTATGCCGCAAAACTGGTGACTGTCGCAGCCCCTGCGATTGTTCCCATTGCTGCGGCCACCCTGTTTACAGGGGAGTTCAATTTAAACATTATAAACCCCGGTGCGTCTGCGGTGTTCGGAACCCCCTTTTCGAGCAGGCCGTCCGGATTCCGCGTCAACTATGCCTATGTACCCGGCACAGCCCTTGTGGAGGGAGAAAAAGACAAGTGCGACGTTTACGTGCTGTTGGAAAAACGCGATGGTGATTCCGTGGCCCGCATTGCCACCGGATGGTTCAGAAGCAACACCGACACCGGGACCGAGAACTGGACCCCCCTTGAGGTGACACTGAAATACGGGGAGCTCTCCCCATCGGACCCCTGGTATGACTACGCAAACATCAAAGCGGGCCAGAGCTGGGCCGACCCCGATGAAATTCCCACCCACATCTCTGTGGTCTTCTCATCCAGTGCCCTGGGCGATGAATACAAAGGAGCCATCGGGAGCACCCTTGCCGTGGATGATTTTGAGTTGCTCTATGATTGATGAAACGAGCGATGCCTCCGGCGGCAAGGTGTGCCACCTTGAAAGCGGGTTGCAAATACTCCCCCCCCTTCGTTCCTCGGGTACGTCACATGTGCTCACGGCTACGGCCGTGGGTTTTTACCGATGATTCCATCTCCCGTCTTCCCCGGCTGCCAGATATATCATCACCCTATGAACGCCTATCGTCGCTGTAAAAACAACAGCATTCGAGAAGCCGATCGACCGGGGATCCATGTTCGTTAAGTCACGAGCTGCAGGGCTATCAACCGCTTCGGATTAAGACGAAATAGATCTCAAGACCTGTTTATCAAACCCAGCTCATAAAATGGGCAAAAGTTTGGCCCCCGGCAGGGCCGCCGGAGGCAAAGATGAGCTGAAAAGTTGCGTTTGGTTATGTGTATCGACTTTAGCGACGTACAATCCAATCGTTTTTTGCGAATGCTTGCCTAAGGCACCTAATGTCATGAAACCCTTAGCGCATTCGCCTTATGGGGTGCAGGGGATCATCCCCTGCCCGCCGGAGGCAAGAATGATCTGGGCCATGCCCTTCCCTGACTCAGGTATACTTTGTGTCGGCACCGACAACCGCCGGGTTGCCGTATGACCTCATGACACCCACCAGCCTTTCAATCTCACGATTCCGAGCATCAAGATCGGGGAGTTCTGCGTCTTCCATGGGGTAGTCCAGGCCCAGCGACGTGTACTTCTCAACCCCCAGGGGGCGATAGGGAAGCAGCTGGACCTGCAACACCTTATTGTTCAGCTGGTTTGCGATAAAGGCCGCAGTGGCCCGGATGTTCTCCTCGTCGTCATTATGCCTGGGAACCACCGGCACACGTATGACAAGGGGTTTGGTCGCCCGGTGCGTCAGGATGATGTTTTCAAGAATCCGCTCGTTGCCCACACCTGTGTAACGCCGGTGCATCTCCGTGCTCATGTGCTTGATGTCGGTGATGACCAGGTCCGTTAAAGGATAAACCTCACGCAAAACCTCCGGGCTGCAGTGCAGGGCTGT
>Ga0070728_10002468_pt1 | contig 23023 bp, 15 predicted proteins | sample tdDd471_FD_66723 | JGI IMG/M metagenome (GOLD analysis project Ga0070728, IMG submission 66723) | Marine sediment microbial communities from the Atlantic coast under amendment with organic carbon and nitrate - tdDd47.1 | ecosystem: Environmental > Aquatic > Marine > Coastal > Sediment | place... | reverse complement strand
CATACAAAACAGCCTGACAATAGATGGTTCCATGGAAATCCGGGTTCACCCCCATTTCCAGAATGTCCATGAACCCACTATTACTGTAGGCGATTTTACTGCCATCGGCAGCACCGGTTCGCTCAAAATGAAAGGCGGAAAACTGGATATCACCAACTACCTGACGGTGGCGGGTAACCTTACCGCAGAATTCAGGCGGGTTGCAAACACCGACTACAGGGCTGCAATACTTGCGAATCAGTCCGCAGATAACTCCAATGCCATCTACATTGCCAAAACCGGAAGCTTTCATGCCCACGGAGCGGATGTGACTGCGGGAGCCCGCCTTACCATTGCCGGTGAATTTGATGCCACCGCAGGCAGCTTTGGCACACCTGCAAACTATGTCAGAACCAAAGTAACTATTGGCTGCGATATTTACCTTGGCTCCAAGGGCGCTAATTTTGGCAGAATGATTTCCGGTGGCACAGATATCTACATGGGGCGTACAACAGTAACTACTCCCAACTGTATTCTGGTCAATACCCAGGAATTTATCACCGATTTCAACGACCAGACAACCACCATCAGTGCCGTGGAAAATGGATACTGGCACGGCATCAATGTTGAGGGGTATTACGGCAGCAGAGACAGCGGTACATTGCTTAGACTGAGAAATACGATAATTTCGGATGTGTCAAAGTATCCCGGTATTCCCGCTGTTTTAAAAATAGGGCGAACAAACCGTGAGTCATTTGCGTATGTGGATGTGGATGTTGATGGTCTTGAATTCCGCAATATTGACAGTGCAATTAAATACGCAGTGTTGTATGAATACAATTCCACTTATGGCGGATTAAAAGATGCACCGGGATTCCCCGGCACCGCTCACACCTGGAAAAACGTAAGCTTTGGCGCCCCTGACGAACACGGGTTTGACTATTACTTCCATATAGAAGGTGTGGACCACAGCATCCCGGAAATGGTGTTCGAGGACATAACGATTGCGGATGGTTCCTCCACGTCAGCTGACTACAGGCCAATGTACTTCAACAACAATAACAGCAAACTCAGCTTTTATGGCGTGGACGTTATGGCGGCCAATTCCAGATCGTTGCTTTACATTGACAATCAGAAACGTGATGTGACCATTAATCAAAGCAGCCAGCGTTGGTATTCCTACTTTAAGGCCACAACAGGCAATTCACGTTTGGGTGATGATTATTACCAGAATGAGGACGAAGTCGGGGTTTATGTAGGGTTTTCCGGTGCTATTACGGCAAAGCGGAATTTCACATTCTGGAACAGCCAGGTTATAAGCGATAATGATTACAATATGTTTCAGACCGATTTGAAGGTCCACAACAAATCCGGCACATACCGCATTGATATCGACATCAGTAACAGCACATTTGAGGGATTGTATAACGTGGATCTGAAAGGTGCTTTTAACAACGTAGATATCGACTGTGATGCCGATACATCTCTTGCTCCCTGCAACAATTTTAACACTCATTACTCTGATACATCGCGCAGCCCCATTGGTGTTAAGCTGGAGCAGGCGCATCGCATTAATTTTATCAGGAATGAATTTAAACATATCGGCGCAAAAGAATATTATTATGCTGTGGCCTATGGTGGAGAATCTGTTGGGTACGGCCCTGACATGGGCGGCACCATAGCATGTAATTGTTTTGGTTATGGTACTGGCAGCAAGGCCGAATCCACGGTTTCCAAAGCCTTATCTTTCTACAGAGGGGATTCCTCCACTGAGGATATGTGCGGAACCGGCTTCGGTAGCTACGGACTGGGATCGGTTCATGTTAGCAGCAACAGCTTCTATACCTCTCTCTTTGATGGAGAATTTTTGGGAGGAACCTATTTCCCCTGGGACTGTATCTCGGGGAAAACGTTTGGAACACCCTGGACATGGTGTGGCAATTATTACGCTGATGAAGATTGCACAAAATCTCCCTCAACGGTTTTTGTTGAAGAAGTAAACGCCATAGATGCATTACCCATGTCCGGTGTTATCAACACATGCACCAGCAACATTTGTGTTCCCGACACCACCTGCGCCCCGTAACAGCACTAATCCTTCCACACAAACACCGGGCGCTGCGGCGTCCGGTGTTTTTTTATGTTGCATTGGTTGTGTGCGTATGATTCGCAGAGCAGGGCGGCTAACGGCGGCGGCCCTTGCCCCGTTTGCGGCCCTTTGGGGTTTCTGGTTTGGGTTTGCGGCCTTCCATCAGGGCGTTTAACACTTCCTGCTTGACCTTAATTTCGTCCCGGAGTTTTGCCGCCTTTTCAAAGTCCAGCCCGGCTGCGGCTTCAAACATGGATTTTTCAAGCCTGCGCAGCAGTTCCCGGGTTTCCTCCAGGGTATGTTCATGATCCACCAGAGCATCGGGGTCCACGTCCCGGGGCACCAGATAATCCTGATCCCCGTAAATACGGAAATCGGAAATCTTTTTCACAATGGACTGCGGGGTAATGCCGTGGGTTTCGTTATATTCCACCTGAATAGTGCGGCGACGCTCGGTTTCCGCAAGACAGGTTTGCATGGCCTTGGTGATGCGGTCGGCGTACATAATGACCCGGCCCTCCACGTTACGGGCGGCACGGCCTACCGTCTGGATCAGCGAACGGCTGGACCGCAGGAACCCCTCCTTATCCGCGTCCAGAATCGCCACCAGACTGACCTCCGGCAGGTCAAGGCCCTCCCGCAGGAGGTTGATGCCGATAAGCACGTCAAACTCGCCCTTGCGCAGATCCCGCAGGATATCCATGCGCTCCATGGTATCCACCTCGGAATGCAGGTAGCGTACCCGCACTCCCAGCTCGTCGTAATAGTCGGTGAGTTCCTCGGCCATGCGCTTGGTAAGAGTGGTGACCAGCACCCGCTCGCTGCGCTCAACCCGCTGGCGAATTTCCTCCAGCAGATCATCCACCTGGCTTCCGGCGGGTCGCACCTCAATGGCGGGGTCAATAAGCCCCGTGGGGCGAATCAGCTGTTCCACCACCTCGCCGCCGGTTTGCTCAAGCTCCCAGTCACCGGGAGTGGCGGAGACGTAAATAATCTTGTCCAGGCGCGTCCGGGTTTCATCAAAGGTCAGGGGACGGTTATCCAACGCCGAGGGCAGCCGGAACCCGAAATCCACCAGGGTTTGCTTGCGGCTGCGATCGCCGCGATACATGCCGCCCATCTGGCTGAGGCTGACGTGGGATTCATCAACAAACATAAGCCAGTCTTTGGGATAATAATCCAGCAGGCACGATGGTGGCTCACCGGGCTCACGGCCATCCAGATGACGGCTGTAGTTTTCAATGCCGTGGCAAAAACCGGTGGTGGCCAGAAGTTCCATATCGTAACGGGTGCGCTCGCCGATGCGCTGGGATTCAATCCACTTTTTGTTGTTGTCAAACCAGGAGATACGTTCCCGCAGCTCCGCCATAATATTATCCATGGCGCCGTTCAGGTTATCCGGCGAGGTCACATAGTGGGTGGCTGGGAACACGGCGCATTCCTGCAGGTTTTCCACGGTCACGCTCCGCAGGGGATCGATGATGCGGATGGCCTCAATGGTGTCGCCGAAAAACTCGATGCGCAAACCCTGATCTTCCCACTCAGCGGGAAATACATCCACCACGTCGCCCCGCACCCGGAAGGTGCCGCGATGAAAATCAACGTCATTGCGCTGATACTGGATAGCCACCAGCTTCCGCAAAAAATCGTCCCGGTCGATTTCCTGCTCCACCGCAAGTCTAATTGACTGCTCAAAATAGGTATCCGAACCACCCAGACCGTAAATACAGGATACCGACGCCACAATGATAACATCACTGCGCTCAAACAGGGCGCGGGTGGCGCTCAGGCGCATCCGGTCGATGTCTTCGTTGATGGTGGCGTCCTTGTCGATAAAGGTGTCGGAGGACGGGATATAGGCTTCCGGCTGGTAATAATCATAATAACTGACAAAGTATTCCACCGCATTATAAGGAAACAGGGCCTTGAACTCGCTGTACAGCTGTGCGGCCAGGGTTTTGTTGTGGGCAAACACCAGGGCGGGCCGCTGGAGCCGTTCGATCACATTGGCCATGGTAAAGGTCTTACCGGAGCCCGTAACACCCAGCAGCACCTGCTGATTTTGCCCTTCCCTGATGCCTGCCACCAGTTGTTCAATGGCTTCGGGCTGATCTCCGGTGGGTTTGTAGGGACTGTATATCTTAAAGCGGTTCATATGGCCTCCGGTGGTTGAGGTTTAAGTCTAACCAAAATGCGGCGGCATGCAACCGGCAATACTCTTATGATTGCATATAAGAAAACCCCCGGCAGTGGGCACCGCCGGGGGACGGAAGAGGGGACGGGAGCAGAAAAGGGGAAGAGTTGGTGTGAAGAGTGACTATTTCAGAAGATTGTAAAAAGCGTCGCTGGTGAGGATGCGCCACAGATGGCCTTTTTTCATCATATGCTTGCCACGTCCCATGCGGGGACCGGGGGCCATGCCATCACCAGCACCCATGCCCTTACCACTACCCATACCGGGGCCACGGCCATCACCAGAGCCCATGCCGCGTCCCTTGCGGCCCATGCGGCCTTCACCCATACCCTTGCGTCCGCCACGGCGCTGCTGAATCATCTCAACAATGGCGGGGTCAATGGCGGCGGCCAGTTCCGTACGGCTGACTTCGTAGTCTTCGGCGGAAAGGCTGCGGATGTGTTCGATCTGGGCAAAGAAGGCGCTGCGTTGTTCTTCGCTGACGTTCATACGCTTGCCGGAGCGGGCCTTCATCTTTTCAAAACGCTGCTGGGGCATCAGCCGCAGACGGTCCACAAAGGCCAGGGCCCAGGGGTTGTCGGTTTCCTGTTCCATGGCTTTCCGGAGCAGCTCCGGCATGTTTTGCAGGGCCTGGTATTGTTCTTTTGTGAGAATGCCTGCCAGGCTTTGGCCTACTTCAATGGCCCGTTCCTTGATATCCCGGGTTTCTTCTTTGTATTCCCGGCGCAATTTGTGCATGGCTTTCATCTGCTGTACGCGAACCTCATCGCTTTGCTTACCCTTTGGCACAGTTTTAAGCTGGGCGATCATAAGCCCTTCGTATTTTGTGCGAATGACATCGGCCTGAGAGCGCAGTTCCCGAACTTCATCGATATTCTGTTTCATGGCTTTTTTCTGGGCAGCGGTGAGGTTCAGGGTGTCGTACAGGTGCTGTGCCCCAACTTCTTCCATGGCGGCGCGGAGTTTGTCGGATTTACGGAGTTCAAGATCAATGCCAAGGGCGCCGAAGCCGGGGCCGAAACCCTTGTCACCGGGTTGCATCATGCCCTGTCCCATGGCGGGCTGCCCCTGCCATCCCTTGCCGCGCTTGCCCTTGCCTTTTCCGCGCCCACGGGCATCGACGTCAAAGGCCATGGCCATAACCGCTACAGAGGCCACCAGAATCGTCATTATTTTAACTGTCTGTTTCATGTTAACGCTCCTTTCAGAGTCGTGGGGTTCTCGAATTTCAATACTGACGCGTCGTCGTGCGTTCACAGGTTAGACCCCCCGGATCGCAAAATGTTAATATCCTGTGGCCGGGATACGGCTTTTTCTATTGCCCCTTAATTAATAGGATATATTAAGCTAGTTTGACGGAAACGTCCGGGAGTTCGGTGAGACCAAGCGTTGCTCCGCCAAATTGCACCTTCTTGTCCGACGCCTCAATTTGCTCTGTGATTTTTGTGAAAAGAATATTCTTAGTAGAACGCCGTTTCTTATAGTCCACAACATATCGCAAAGTAAACAGGAGCCAGTTTTCGTTTGCCTCCATAGAAATCATGGGAGCCACGTTGGCGTTTTCAATCATGTATTTTTTCGTCAGAACCGCCCATGCCTCTTCACTGTATCGTGAAAAATCTCCCACGGTTTCCTCAAGCACGGTGCTAAATATGTCGTGCGCTACGTTAATATTGCTGCCATATTTGACGGGAATAGTAATTTCATCCCATAAAAATGGGAATTCACCGGAGTAATTATACACCGGCTCCCTAAAGACAAAACCGTTGGCGACCCTTACAATTTTACCATTGTATAAATCGCCATTTACCCAATCGCCACATTCCATGAGAGTGGTACGCAACACCCCGATATCAATCACGTCTCCCTTTATACCTCCCAGTTGAATACGGTCGCCCGGCTTGAAAAAACGCCCGAATTCAATAGCCATCCACCCTGCGATACTGGTGATTACTTCCTGTAGGGCAAAGGCCACCCCGGCTCCCACAACACCAACCGCAACAAATAGACCATCAAGGCTGCTGGAAAAATTACCTATGAGCACCAATGCAAATGCTATATAGGTAAACAGGGATATGAGTTTGCGCGTGCGGTAGCGGGTCTCGGTCCTTTCAATGGATTTAACCGCTACTTTCCGCAGGATTCCCGCCACTATTAGTATAATTAGAAGGCCGATAACAGTATATATTGTTTTGGCAAATATCGGGTGCGCTGCCAGTGAAGCTATTTGTTCGTTCATGGTTTCTCCTGATCAGATATTTGGTCAGCACCGATTCCTGCATACAAACCGTTTTCTTTGAAAAGTCTTTTTGCCCGAATGCTGATATCGCTTGCCAGTCGTTTTTCGTATTCCACGTTACGCACATAGACTTTGATGCGTATGCGGGTAAGAGGGGTTTTACGCTCAACATAATCATTGATCATAACTACAACGGGTTTTGTGGGTTCCAGCAGGTCTGCGCCGTTTGCCGCCCTGCGGGCAAGTTCTGCAGCCAGGCGGGTGTCGGTGTCAATAGGCAAATACAGGTCTACAAGTATTTGCTCTGACGACTCGCCCGAGTTGGCGTTGTATACTGTGGCGTCAAGGAGTTGTGAATTGGGAACCACCACAATCGTGTCGTCAAAGGCCCAAACCTTGGTTGATCTGATTCCAATGGATTGCACAATGCCTTCCACCCCGTTAACGGTTACGCGATCACCCTCCTGATACACTTTATCCGACCACAGGATGACCGCTCCAAAAATATTTTTTACCAGTTCCTGGGCGGCAAGGCCTATGGCGACGCCTGCAGATGTTGCTATGGCAAACACCAGTTCCACTGGGGGGTGTAATATTACCAGCGCAAAATAGAGACCGGCGATCCATATGCCAATGCGCAGGGCCGGTACCCAGTACCTGAGTTTTCGCAGCCATAACACCTGTTGATTGTAGAGAAATAGGCTAATCCGTAAAAGCAGTTGACTGACTACATAGGTAGCGATGAGAACCGCTGCACTTGCCAGCACCTGATACCAGGAGATGGTAAATTTTTCCAGAATGCTTTGCAATGAATCCATGTTTACACCAAGTTCGTTTGCATAAGGTGATCCCGCAGCGCCCCGTACAATTCCGGGCGAATACTGTAACGTTTTTTATTGACGATTAAAATGCCCATCTGTTGCAGATTTGTGGCCATGGTTTTTGTTTTTCCATTTCCATCGCTATCAAGCAACTCAATATCAATTGATGGATGCATATATATTTTTTTAAGAAAGAGAAGTTCTTCCAGGCTCAGTTTCCCAAAAATTTCTTTAAGACCTGGCAGGCTATAATCAAGAGTAATTGTTTGCTCCTTTACCGAGGCGATGCAGCGGAGAAATATACGCAACGCCACCCCGGGAATGCCGGAACTTGCAGCATATAGTTTTGCCCAGAAATCGTTTTCGTCCACAAATTCAAACTGGTAGCCGGAAATGACCATCCGTTTTTCGATGATTTTCTTTAAGGCCGTGAATTCATATTTAACAAAATTCAATTCATATAAAAATCGCGAAAATCCTGGGATTGCGCACTTGAGGTGCTCTGCTACGGTTTGGTTTACCGCCACAATCATCAGCTTGTCTGATGTTGTGATCTGCTCGACCAATTCAAGGGCCATGGTTTGATGATACTCATCCAAAAGCACCATCTTTTCAAAATTATCAATAAAGACGACGTTTTCCTCAAACTCCGCCATGTGGGGAATGGGTACCGTGGCGCTTTGGCGGTATATGCGATGCTTTTCTCCTTTGAAATACACGCTGAGCAAATACCCGATCATCCCGTATGATCCGGCCAGGTGATCTGTCGTAAACAGCAATGACCCATACCCGTTTTCCCGGTAAAATTGTTTTACGGCTTTTACGGTTTCCGTAACAGGGGCCGGTATAATGAGCAACGAGGGGTTGCGGCGATCCAGCATAATATCCGACAGGTCTGCAGGTGGGTCGGGGTCTTTTGTCCATGCCGGGTCCAGAACGGCTGCCGAAACCTGTATCTTAACGCGTTGTGTAATCCCCATTGCGGGTTTAATGTTTTCGTTAATCCATTCAGTAAAGCGGCTTTCACTTTTGTCGGCCATCTTGCTGAGGCGGTGCCGGGCTTCTCCAAGTTCAGCCAGATGGCGTCCCAGGCCACTTGTCATGTATTTCCGTCTGACACTGAACCACCGGTTGTTTTTTAGTCCGGCCAGAGCCTCCAGAACCTCTGCGGCTTCTTTGGAAACGATGCCGTGAACTTCAAGAACCATTGCCTCAAGGTCGTGATACAGCCTTTCAATCAGCGGTTCCGCCCGTCGGTGGTAGATCTCGCTTAATTCCTGTTGATCAATGGACTCTCCCTGAAGATATGCATATAACGCATCCAGATATTCTTTTGTCTCAGTGCTTGAACTCTGTATATCCTTAAGGAGTTCTGTGAACTCTTCATGATATACCGCCACAACATTCTGCCGAATGATGCCCAGCATTTTCTTTGCCGGTATTGTTTCCGTTGCCAGAATGAACCGGTTCCCCCGTAATATGGGTACTTGCCATTTTCCATCTGGAAGCCATGAAATAAGCACTTCCAAATCAAGTGGAATAAATCCCGAAACCGGCAATTCCTGCTTCAATAACGCAAGCCTGAGCGTTTCTATACGATTGGCCAGATCCTCGAAATCCTCATCAATGACCCTGAGAAAAACTGGTTTGATCTGTTCAAGATATTCAATCCATGTATAAAACATCCGCGTCTGTTCATAATACTTTTCTTGTTGAGCCATATGCCAGAGGTTCATCAGAACTCTGCGACGGCGCAGTCTGGCCATGGTTTTATGCACGATTGACGGGGAGATGTCCGGGGGAGAAAACTCAGCCGGATCGGGTGCGTCAAAGCCTTCATGCTGGCGCAGAACACGCTGCTCCATGGCAAGGACATCGATAGTCTGCCGGAATCGCGACTGAAGCCACAGAGCGCCTTCACGGCACAGCAGAGAGTTTCCGTGAGCCCTGATCTCGTCCTGCAGCCGGGCAACATGATTGAATGCCGTATTAATATCTACCCGCATACATCATTACCTTTATTACACTACGTTTTTGGGAAAACTACTTGCCGTATCTGTTTGGGATTAATAGTTTCATTCTAGCTGATTACGCGTATCATTCAAGGAAAAAGAGTATTTATGCAGGCGCAAATGTTGTTTGCTTTGTTGCCGGATTGACATATCCCCATGTGCCGGTACAATTGAAAAACTTTCAATCATGTGACATTCGGAGTGTGAACAAAACCGTGAAGCGCGTGGTATTTTTTATTGTTACCCTCGGGATGGGCGGAGCGGAACGGCAGCTGTTTCTGCTGACGACCCGCCTGAAAGACCATGGCTGGGACCCCCTGGTGGTAACCCAGACCGATGGATACTGGGGTGACCGGCTGCGGGCACAGAGGATTCCGGTAATAAATATTCGCGGGCTGTGGAAGCTTTCTTCTCTGAGATCGTTGCCCAAACTCCTGCGTTCTCCTGATCTGGCGGTAAGCTGGGGCCCGAGCCTTGCGGGGTCCGCCTATACCCGTTTGCACGGTAAAAGGCTGCCCATGCTGTTTGTGGAGCAGGGGGATGGCAGGGCGACTTTGACCAGAACAGACAAGCCGGTGCTTACACTTATCCGGCATCATGCCCTGGCCGGGGCAAATTCCCAACCGGCTCTGGATCGCCTGCTGGCCTCCGGGGTGTTTGAGCCAGACTGGGCCGGTGCCGTGCTGGAAAACGGCATAGAAATTCCCGATCCCCAACTATCCCGCTGGCAATCATCACTGCGGGAAGAGCTGAATATCGCCCCGGATGCCCCGGTGGTGGGGATGATCGGTAACCTGCGGGAAGCCAAAAATCTGCACATGTTTTTACGGGTGGCCCGGCGGGTACACGATGCACATCCCGAGGCAGTTTTTGTACAGGTCGGACGGGGAGCGCCCACAGACGAGGAAGAAAAGCTTCTGGACAGCCTGCCTTCGGGACTGGTGCGTTTTGCCGGTCCCCGGGATAACGGCGCAGTGCTTGCCGGTAGTTTTGATGTCTATACCCTGACCTCCCGTCATGAAGGCCTGCCCAACGTGATTCTGGAATCCATGGCCTGGGGTATTCCGGTGGTGGCCACCGATGTGGGACAGGTGCCTCTGGTTATCACCAACGGCGAAAACGGCTATCATGTGCCCGTGGATGATGACGAAGCCATGGCGGCCCATGTTATCCGGCTGCTTGGGGATGCCGAAGAACGTCGTGCCCTTGGAACTGAAGCAAAAAAACTGATTCAGCAGCGATTCGGTGTGGATCATATGACCGAAGCCGCTGTGTCGTTGTTTAATCGCATATGCGCCGAACACACCGGCTGAAATGATGTAACAGGAGTTATCATGTCAACTGCCGCCCAAACCTCACGGAATCTTCCCGCCATCGCCCTGATTGCTCCTTTGCCGCCTCCCACCGGTGGCATGGCCGTAGCGGCTCTGGCACTGCGGGATCATCTGGAGGATGCCGGTGCATCGGTAGTGACCATTGATACCCGGGCGCAACAGCGGCCTTCGCCCTACAGCGTTGGTGTGCGGGATGTCACCCGCTTTGCCGCCATTTACGGAGCCCTGTATAGCAACCGTCACAACTACGATATCGTGCATGTGCATGTGAATTCCCATCTGTCATACCTTGCTTTGGCCCTGCCTTCCATTGCCGCGGCAAAGGCCATGGGGAAAAAAATATGCATCACCTATCACGGCGGGGCTGCGGAGGCATTTTTCAGCGGCGCGGCAAAACGTACCCTGCCGCTATTGGAAAAGGCGGATGTGGTTACGGTGCCCTCCCCGTATCTGGGGGATTTCTTTGATTCCATGGGTGTTGCAAACCGGGTCATCCCCAATGTGGTTTCCCTGCCGGAAGTGCCTCGTCGTCCGGTGCCCCAGCGCCTGTTGGTGAATCGTATTTTAAGCCCGGTGTATCAGATTGACGTTGCCATTCGGGCTCTGGCCACGGTGGCGAAAACATACCCCAAAGTGACCCTTGCCATTGCCGGTGACGGCCCCCAGCGGGCCGAGCTTGAAGCCCTTGCCAAACGGCTGGGAGTGACGGACCGGGTGTTTTTCCTGGGCGTACTGGATCGCTCACAGATGGCAAAAGAATATGCCCGGGCAAGCCTGTTTATCAACCCCACCAGTGTGGATAATACGCCCAATTGCATTATCGAAGCGCTGCAGTGCGGCGTGCCCATTGTTTCCACCGATGTGGGCGGCGTTCCCCGCATGCTTAAACACGAATATGACGCTTTGCTGGTGCCCAGCGGCGATGCGGAAGCTATGGCCGGGGCTATCGATACCATACTGGGGACTCCCGGAGTTCGCAAAAAACTTGGTCGTAATGCGGCTATAACGGCAACATTCTGGAATCCCCAAAATGCCTGGGAGCAGTGGCAGAGCCTGTATCAGGAACTCTGAGCAGAACCTTTTAAAGGCAGCGGGGGCAGGGAAGGAGTATCGGTTTCCTGCGGGAGCATCTGACGGCTTTCCCATGTGGAATAGACAATGCCGATGCAGAGTATCAGGCCGGGTAAAAATGAGAAAAACAGGCCAACAAGATAGCCGTAAATATTAACGAGCACCATCGAATAGACAAAAAACAACGGCAGTCGTCTTCTGCCGAATGGCGAAAACAGGAACGCCAGATTCCACAGCAGCAAAAGGGTAAAGCCCACATATCCGTATTCAGCAGCCATACCCGCCACGCTGTTGTGACTGACCAGCCCCTGATTGTACCCAAACTGCTTGTCGGGCCGGAGGCCTTCGGCATAGGAATACTTGCTGTAGTTATAGGGGCCCACGCCGAACACCGGGTTTTCCGAAGCAAGCCGCCAGCTTAGCTCATTGAGGTTAAAACGGATGTTTTGGCGGACCTGTTCAAGCCGTGATCGCTTGAACTGTTTGGATTCCGAAATTTGATCAATTGCCCGTGTGCCCATGCCCACCACATCGCCAACCAGTAATTGCATCGATGGAATGATGACAACAATGCCTACCACTGCAGCATAGATAATTGAGCGGCGGTAGGGGGTTCCGATAAGCAGGTAGGCAAAAAACAAAAGCACCATAAGATAGGTCATGCGGCTGCCGGAAAGAAAAATAACCAGCAAGGCCAGGCCCATGTAGGCCACACCCAACAGGCCAATGCGGAAATTGTTCATGCGGGAGAAGGCGACAAATGCCATCAGATTCATCATCATGTACATGCCGACGATGCCAGGGTTGAAGTGTTGTGATAACCCCAGTCTGGTGGTGAATATTTCCGCAAAATTCACTCCTGCCAACAGCCACAAGCCATAACAGGTGGTGCCGGTAATGATACCTGCCAGGGTTTTGCGGGCCAGCTGAGCATCCAGGCGTTTTGGAATGGCGTACAGCAGGATGGTAAAGGTTGTCATGCGGACCGGCAGAATCGCCAGCTCAATCCATTTTGCGTCATACATGGTCCAGCCGATCAGTTCGAGAATGATGGCAGAAGCAAAAATGAGCCCCGACAACCTGACATGTCCTGTATGTTTGGCCGGTTTCAGCATGAACCATGTCGCCATGACGATGACGGCATACAGAACATCAACCCCTTTGCCGTACAGCGCCATGCTGGTGGACAACATGTTAAACAGTGGCGTCAAACCGATGAGCAGGGGGAAAAACAGACGGGGTTTCCACAGCAAACCGCCACCGGCGATTACGATGAAAGCAAGGTTCAGGGGAAGACGAAAAGAAAAGGGGGTCTGCTCAGAACCGGCCTTGGGAAACAGCGGATAAAATATGATGAAGGCCAGAACAACGGGAACCACAACCCCCAGATAGGGACGGTACCGGCTGTACAGGGATGCCTTGTGCAGCGGTTTCCCCATGGCAACGGCCCGGTTGCTGTGCGCCTGATCAATCATGCTGTCGGCTGTCCCGATTATTCGTCATCCGGTTGCTTTTCGTCCTTCAGCAGAGTCATCATGTGGAAAATGGCATCGGCCCAGTCCTGACCTGCCTGGGGAATGGTGTCTTCAGAAATCTGATCAAAGGGATTTGCCAGTCCCGCCGGATGCATCAGCGATATCCATGCAGCAAAAAATGTTTGCAGGTCTTGCTCCATGTCTTCTGCAGAGGGATGCCTGCCGTTGCACAGGACATCCTTCAGGGCATAGGGCATGTCGTTTATGTCTTGCGGCGGGCGCAACAGGGTGTCCATGACCGAATAAAAGCTTTGTCCCAAAATCATGGCCGGGATTCCCAGCAGCATGGCTTCCAGCCCAACGGTACCGCCAATGGTGACGATAAGCTCTGCTTTTTTTATAATGCTGCGGCTGTCCATGGTCTCCGGCAGCAGCACCACATTTTCCAGTCTATGGATGGCGTCGTAAAATCCCGGGACATGACTGCCGCCAGCCAGGGGATGGTCCTTGACCACAAGACGGTAGCCCGCCGGTAATGAGGCGGACAACAGCCGTATCACCGCAAGCTGGTCTGTCCAGCCGGGATTCACCGCCAGCAGCATTGCTTCGGGGATCAGGTGCAAAGGAAAAAATACAAAGGGCTCTGCGGGCAGGTTTCCCTGTCTGGCAAGCATTTGGGAGCCGATTCTGTTGTACAGTTTGGCAGGCAGAATCTTAAATGCACTGCGGACCAGATCTGAACGGTAGATGGATTGATGAATATCCGGTTTGCCCATGGTGAAGCTGCCTCGCCGCCACCAAAAGGCCTGAACGCCTCTTTTTAGCAGTACCGGCAGGCTTCTGGTAACCACGGTTTGGGGTAAGGCCTGTTTGGCAGATTTTTCCCTGATGCGGTCAACGTGGGGCATTACCTCCGGCAGTACGGGTTTTACAAGGGTATCGTAGTCATTGCGATACTGCCGGTAGCGGCGCGTAAGCAAACGGGAGCCGTAGGCCGCAGTGGAAACCGGGTACATCCGGTCTATCAGCCAGTATCCGCCCCAGGCAGGCACCACACAGGTGAAGTCCATGGAGCGCGATAATTCATACAAAATATGGGAGTGGATATTGTCCGACACATGGTTGACGGCAAAGTCAATATTGTGTTTGCGGATTATCTCTTCATAAAACAGCACCGTTGCCTTGAGATACCATTCGATTTCCTCTATGGCATAGGTGCTTTTTGGAAGGGCGCTGCCCATATAGCTGTAGTCGGTGATGGAGCGTTCCACCACAGCACCCCGCCAGAAGTTGCTTTTGGGATGTCGTTTTTCAAGCTCCACAAGACTGGCGCTTTCAATGACATCGGCGTTTTCCTGCATCCAGTCTTCAATATTCACCATGGGAAAACCCAGGTCTTCCCGGGCAGGATGACCGTTGGCAACCAGCACCACACTACAGCCATGGCTTTGTTGTAAGACACGGCATGCTTCCACATATGATTTACCCCGGAGTCCGAGACTGGGGCTGGGATTAAGGAATAACACGGAGGGTTTCATTCTGTGTGCCAAAGCCTTTCAAATATGGTTAACGAACATCTGCATAACAGAATGTGGTATCCCATATGCCTTTTCTATAATAGGGGGACATATCCATGTCGTCCCTGTGAGTTCGGATAATAAAGGATCCCGGCTGCCGCGGAACAAATCCCGTGGCCATAAGAGCCCTGGCATTGGCGGTTCCCATGGTGTTCATGCTGACGACCGCGTCGGCATACGGCGATGTTTCCTCGAAAAATGCTGACAACATCGGCAATAGTGCTGTTGCATCGGTCCAGACCATATCGATAAGATCAATGATGTTTCTGCCGGATCCGCCTTGCTGGGGTTGGGAGTTCCATACCAGATATCCCACCGGCGAGCCATCCCTGCGGGATACAGTGATAAAGCGATAGGAAAACCGCGGGTTGTCCCTGTATCTCCATGCTGCCCATTGTGCATCCTTGCGGATTTCAATGGATCGCAGCGGGCGGTAATCCTGCCACAGACGGTCAAGCCATTCCGTGTCCGGAAAATCGCATGCTTCAATGACAAAGCCCTTGAGTTTGGCAGTGGCCCGGGGGATCAGTCCCCAGGGAGTCCAGGCTGCCAGTTTTCTGATGAATGGACCGCTTGTTGGTGTCAGTGAAAGAGGCCGCAGAAAGAAACGTGTTGGCAATGGTTCGCTAAAATTCAGCTTTTTAAGAAAACCGGGCCGGGAGTTTTCGTTTGGCAGGCCAACGGTAAAGGGAATATTCAGGTCTTTCAGGCGGGCAAACATGGCTTCGCTCAAGGCAACAAAGATGCCCTGACGCCGGTAATCGGGATGCGTGAAGGTATCAAGGGAGATGGTGCATACCCGGTCTTCCCCGTCAATGACCATGTTTACCGGAATAATAATATACTGCCCGGCAACGGTGTCGCCATCCATGGCCAGTGCGCCAAATACCTTGCCCGCAGGATTATCGTAATACAGCCACTGAATGTAGGCTTCATCCCGGCTTCCGAAATACTGATTGCGTATGTCATTAAGTAACGCTTTGTCATTTTCGGGTTCAACATTCACAATACGCCAGACTGGCGTTGATTTTGTATTGGTCATGACACGATTCCTTTCACCCGTTCCATCAATCCTACCCAACCAGCCAATATCAAAGAAACATGAGGCACCGAAGCGGTTTCCGGAGACCGCAGGGTCGCAAGGTCGAGGGGATTGCAACCCGCATCCACAGAAATAAATCCCCAGCGAAATCCCCGTGCGGTTTTAAATCCCGCTTCTTTTAAAAGTACCTGTTCCCGTTCGCTGCCATCTCCGTTGGGGTAGGAAAAATGGTGGCACGGGCTATCCAGCTGCTGTTCGATAATGGTTTTGCTTTCGATAATTTCCCGACGGGCTGTTTCGTCTGAACACATGGGCAGAATGGGGTGGGTGTGGGTATGTGCCCCAAAGGTTACCAGCCCGCTGTTGTGCATATGCCTCACCTGATCCCAGTCCAGGGCGGTGGCGGCGGGGTATTCCCGCTCGGGAGTGTAATCGAATTCCGATTCCAGCGTTTGCAAAAAATCGGCATGTTGTAACCGTTTATATCTGTCAGGATCGCCACCCTGTTCCAGTACGGCCTCGTACCAGAATTTACGGCGGGTGCCAATTACCGAGGTCACAAGAAAAATACTCACCGGCACCTGATGACGAATGACATGGGGGAGCAAATCAATGTTCTCCCGGTATCCATCATCTATCTGGATGACCACCGGGTATTTTGGCAGCATATCCGGTGATCCGGCGTCAAGCGCCAGGGCAAGTTCATCCATGGAAACGGGATTGTAGTATTTGCGGATAAAGGCCAGATGCTTGCCAAAGAGTTCCGGGTCCGGCTTGTGATAAAAAAGGATACCCACGGTTTTGGGGAATGCGGCTTTCCGTATCCATACCGGCACAGGGGTTGTTCCCATGGCGGATTTTATCGCCGGAAATACCATCCTGCCCGCATATGTCATCATTTCGAAAGCTTTTTTCATGTCGTTTCCCTAAGGGGATAGTCTCATGTCACGGGGTATGATGTCAAAGGCTGTTGTTAATCATGGTGCATATATTGGTTGCGGATTTCCGTATAAAGGTTGCCGGTAAACTCAGTTTCGTGTGAGCAATGCCCGGGCTTTGCGTACCACCGCCTGCCGTTCCGCAGAGCTGAACACAAACCAGGCCAGTATCATGCCAATGATAACCGCCAAAGGCATGTACACAAAACGGGGGATTTGCTCCTGCAACCACAATATCATCATCAGCGCCACAGCAATGCCGCCAAAAAATATGCCAAAGGCCCGCCAGTCGTAGGGTATCGCATAAGAGCGCCGGGATGACAGATACGCGATAATCCACTGGATGCAGCCCGCGGCGATCATGCCGATAACCGCGCCCCAGACCCCGACAAGGGGTATAAGGGTGATAAGCACCAGCAGGTTGATGATCAGTGATGCGCCGCTGGAGACGCTCATCCAGCCGGTTTTTTTGGCGATCTGATTGCCCAGCTGTAAATTGGTGGCCACGCCGGAAAGCACCGCTCCCACCGCCAGCAGGGGCAGGTAGGCAGCGGCATCGGCATAGGTGTCCGGGGCCAGAATCTTAATGAGAATATGAGCGATGGCCGACAGGGCAAAGAGCCCGAACAAAGAGCCGGAAAGATATATCCGCATGGACTGGACATAAAATTTTGTGCTGCCCTTTTCGCCGATATAGCCCATGGCCAACGGTTGCCAGGCAAGCTGGAAGGCAAAGTTGAGCAGGGATATCAGGATGATGCCTTTGGCGGCAAGGGCAAAGACCGCCACGTCCTCGGCGCCCATTTTGCCATAGAGCAAAAAGCGGTTCACATAGGAGGAGGAAAAGCCCAGCCACCATCCCGGCACCATGGGCAGGGTATAGGCCAAAGCGGTGCGGAACACATCTTTTTGCCACACCCAGGCGATCTGTTTGCGCATGCCGTACCAGGCAATCAACACGCCCACCGCACGGCCAATGAGCTGTCCTAAAATGACGCCAAAGACTTCCATGCGGAAGACCACCACAAAAAGAATACAGAACACGCCGGTGGATATGGTGTGCCCCAGGGCTCCGGCCCCGTACCAGCGTTTGGACCGCTCCATGCGGCTGTGCATCAGCAGCAGGTCCATGACCTGATGCAGGGGAACCGCAATCATTACCGCTATCCAGGAGGTCCGGTAGGCGGTGTAGGAGGGCATGAAGGAAAACTCCAGCAGCCCCGCCTCCCCAAGGCCGATAAAGGTTGCAGCCCCCAAAGAGGCATACAACAAGGGCGTCATGAGCATGGTGCCCACAAACTCCTTGTGGCGTCCTTCTTTTTTATATTTGGGGTAAAAGCGGGAAAATCCGTGGATAAATTGCAGGTCCAGCAGGGTGAACACAAAGCCCGCGCCGGTGTGGATAAGATCCAGATCGCCGTACTGTCCCTGGGACAGCACCCGGGTGTAAATGGGGATCAACAGCATGTTGAAGCCCCGCAGCAGGATATACAACATGCCGTAAAAGGCCATATCCGTGGCAAGTGCCTTGCGACTCATACCCGTACCCCATACATCCGACACGCACACATATCCATAAATTCGGTATTCCTTAGGAGCGGGAATGTAGCATATTCCCGCCAATGCGTCCACTTATCGTATGCTGTTACCATCCCCGAAAGGATGCGGTATGCAGTATGGGAAGTATCCCTGAAACGTTAGTTGCCCCGGCGTCTGCGGGCCGCAACTTCCTCCATGTATATCCGGGCCTGAGCTGTGGCCGGTGCATTGGGAAATGCCTGCTTCAGAAAATCATACCAGGTTTCCGAGCGCTGGGGATCGTTGAGATGTTCCTGGAAGATCTGCATCAACTGGTAGATGGCCTCGGCGGTTTCCGGGGCCTCGGGGAACTGATGGGCGATCAGCGCCAGCACCTCTGCGGCGTCTTCAACCGCCGGCAGCATCAACAGGCCCCGGGCCAGGGTCAGAAGGGCTTCGGGAGGTACGCTCACCTCGTCTCCCTGGAATCGCACTGCTTCCAGAGCTTCGCCATAGTATTCGCTATATATCAGATCAATGATTTTGCGTTCTTCGGGGCCGATGCGGGCTGCCACCTTTAACCGGAATACTTTTCCCCGCAGGTACTCCACATTTTGCGGGGGAGCCCCCAGCAGTTCATAGCGGGACAGGAAAAATTCGGCGCTTTCCACATCGGCGCTGCTGGTGTCCACCAGCACTTCGATGATACGGAAGAGCAGATCCTGCATACCCGGAGCGTCCATCTCCATGCGGATGATGCGGTTTACCATGCCCTTGGCCTGGGTGATCATAGACATATCAATGCAGTGCTGGGTGATTTCCACCAGGATTTTTCCCGGCACCCGGGCTTCACCAACCGCGTTGTCCAAAAGCAGCAGTATGCGCCGGGCTTCGTCGGGGATATCTTCGGTTAAAAAATACTGCATCAGGTGTACGCCAGCCTGCACCGCCTGATAGGTATCGTTGTTGTTGATGGCCTGCTGCATTTGTTCTTCCACAGCGTTTGCAGAGAACTCCTGCTCTTCAGGGGGCATGTGCTCTATGTCGGGGCTGCGGTTAAGGCTGGAGCGCATGTTTCTGGCGGCAGACGCGGTTTCGGCCCGCTCTCGTACCGCATCAAGGCGCTGACCGGTGCCCATGGCCTTCAGAGCCACCATCAGGACCAGACCTGCAAGAATACCGCCGGGCAGCAATCCCCATCCGGGAATCGAATCGTACACCACCATGGCAATGGCGTTGTATATAAGCAGCAGAGCCGCCCAGCCCACGGCCCACATCCAGGCCGGGTCTTCGCGGATAACACCTTTGAAGGAAAACATCAGCCGTTCTTCGGGCCACAGGGCAATGCCGGAAACAATGGCTGCGGTGGCAGCGCCTTCCATGCCGCCGACCGCTGCATTTCCCGCTTCGCGGAAGATCATGACATGCATGAATTCCCCCACAAGACCGCCCACAATAATAGACAGCACAAAAGCGGAATAGCCGCCCCGGTTTTCCAGAATCAGCCCGGCAAGATACAATCCTATGCAGGCAAGAATGAGGTGAACAATATCATGGTGGGCAAACAGCGCGGTAATAAAATGCTTGGTGGTGTGTCCCTTTACCGGCAGCATCAGGGCTTCGCTGCCCCAGCCGGTCACCAGACCCGCAAGGTACAGGGTAACGCATACTACAATAAATAAAAGGCTCCAGATAACCGGTTGTCCGCCGTCTTCGGAGGGTTTGGGTATCAACATCGTCGAATTATGTCTCCCTCGGTGAATATGTTCTCTGCCCAATGTAACAACCAGCTTTAGTATGGATAATTGTACGATAGCGTCGGTTTTGACGCAAGGTTTTTCCCGGATTTGCCTGCGGGATGCCTGCACCAAAAGCTGGACAAGACACAACTAATGGTACAGACTGTAAACCTTAAAACCGGTGAACTGGAAATAGGACAAAGGAGTGTCGCATGTGTGGAATCGTCGGTTATGTTGGCCCCAGAGACGCCATTGACGTGCTGCTTGACGGCCTTACCCGCCTTGAATATCGCGGCTATGATTCTGCGGGTCTGGCAGCGGTGCAGGATGGTGAAGTAAAGATACTGCGCAGCGTGGGAAAAATCATCAACCTCAAGGATTCCCTTCGGGAAACCCCTTTGGTTGGCACCCCGGGCATTGGCCATACCCGTTGGGCCACCCATGGACGCCCCAGCGAGGAAAATGCCCATCCCCACAAGGTGAACGGCGTTACGGTGGTGCATAACGGCATTATCGAAAATTACGTTGAACTCCGTGAGGAACTTGTGGCTCAGGGCCAGGTATTCTCCTCTGAAACCGACACGGAAATCATTGCCCATCTTATCGAGCGCCGTCTGGCCGACGGTGACGATCCCATGCAGGCATTGCGCCATACCCTTTCGGTGGTACGGGGTTCCTATGCCGTGGCAGTGCTGCTGGAGCAAACCCCGGACCGGCTGTACGCCGCCCGTCTGGCCAGCCCCCTGGTGCTGGGGCGGGGCGATGGCGAAAACTTCATTGCCAGCGATATTCCCGCCATTTTGTCCTACACCCGCAGTATGCTGTTTTTGGAAGACGGCGAAATTGCGGAACTTTCCGCCGAAGGCATTCGCATTGAGAACGCCACCGGCGAAACCGTGCAACGACAGCCGAAAAACATCACCTGGTCTGCGGCCATGGCGGAAAAAGAGGGCTATAAGCACTTTATGCTCAAAGAGATCAACGAGCAGCCCCGGGCCATCACCGATACCCTGCGGGGCCGGATTTCTCTGGAACATGGTGACGTGACCCTGGACGAAGTGCCGCTGTTAACCCCGGAGGCCATTGCGGGCATCCGGCGGATTCTGATTATTGCCTGCGGCACCAGTTATCACGCCGGTTTGGTGGGACGCCTGTGGATTGAAAAATTCTCCGGCATTCCTGCGGAGGTGGATCTGGGCAGCGAATTCCGGTACCGCGATCCCCTGCTGTCGCCGGACACCCTGGTGGTGAGCATCAGTCAGTCCGGTGAAACCGCCGACACCCTGGCTGCGGTGAAAACCGCAAAGGAAGAGGGCTGCAAAGTACTTTCCATCTGCAACGTGGTGGACAGCTCCATTGCCCGGACCAGTGACGGCGTTTTGTATACCCACGCAGGCCCGGAAATCGGCGTGGCCTCCACCAAGGCTTTTACCACCCAGCTCACGGCCCTGTATTTGCTGGCCCTTGCCATGGGCAAGGCTACCGGCGGGTTATCCACACAGGAACTGGCCATCAAGGTTGACGCCCTGGCAAAGGTGCCGGGACTGGTGGAGCATGCCCTGCACAGCGATGCGGCAATCCGGGACGTGGCGGAACGCTATTACCGGGCATCGGATTTTCTGTACCTGGGGCGCTGGCTCAATTATCCCATCGCTCTTGAAGGTGCGTTAAAACTGAAGGAAATCAGTTATATCCATGCCGAAGGCTATCCTGCCGGAGAAATGAAACATGGTCCCATCGCCCTGATCGACGAGCATATGCCCGTGGTGGTGATTGCTCCCCGGGACAAGGTATACGAAAAAATCGTGTCCAATTTGCAGGAGGCAAAAGCCCGGCACGCCGTGGTGATTGCCGTGGGCGAGGAAGGCGACAACGAGCTGCGGGAACATGCGGAGGAATTTATTCCCATGCCCGCCTGTAGCGAAGAAAGCCTGACGCCGCTGTTGACGGTGGTGCCCCTGCAAATGCTGTCTTATCATATCGCCGACATCAAGGGCACTGATGTGGATCAGCCCCGGAATCTGGCCAAAAGCGTTACCGTGGAGTAGGGCTCAGCGCTGGAACTTTGAGAAAAAGCTGCTGGTGCTGCGGCGGCGAATGGTTTGCCGGTTGAGAAACTCCCGGCTTGGTTTCATGATGGTAAGAATCATGGCAAGCCCCACCAGAAAACCGCCTGCGTGGGCGTAATAGGCAACACCGCCGCCTGCGGCATAGGCTCCGTTGGCGTTGAGCAGCTGCATGCCAAACCAGAAGGCCAGAAACACCATGGCGGGAATCTCGATAAAATAGATGAACACGATAATGGGGATAAGCGTGACGACTTTGGCCTTGGGAAACAGCCACATGTAGGCGCCCATCACTCCGGCAATCGCACCGCTGGCACCCACCATGGGAACATCGACATGGGAGGACAGCAGCATTTCCGCTCCGGCGGCTCCAATGCCGCACAGCAGATAAAACACCGCAAAGCGCAGATGCCCCAACGCATCCTCGACATTATCGCCAAAGATAAAGAGGAACCACATGTTGCCGATGATGTGCATCCAGCCGCCATGGATAAACATGTGGGTAAATAAGGTCAGGGGTATGGCGATAAGCCCGCCCACGGGTTCGCCGGTGGCGGCCAGTAAAAAGCGTCGGGGCGTGGCCCCGAAGTGCAGGAAAAAATCCTGCAGCCCGGCAGGGGAAAGCCCCAGTTGATACAGAAACACCAGTATATTGACAATGATAATGCCATATACCACCGCCGGTGTCCGGCTGGATTGATTGATGTCTCGTATCGGTATCATGATTTATGTTCCGGCACCCGGATATTCCGGCGTCATCAGGAACCCTGCAGAGCCTCCATGGCAAGACGTTTGACCAGGCCGGGGTCCACCTCGCCTTTATGGTCTTTCATAATAAAACCCATGATTTTTCCCATGTGGTTGGGAGCATCTGCACCGGTGGCGGCGATTGCCGCAGTCACCAGGGCGCGGGTGGCGTCTTCATCCAG
>Ga0070728_10002465_pt1 | contig 23047 bp, 18 predicted proteins | sample tdDd471_FD_66723 | JGI IMG/M metagenome (GOLD analysis project Ga0070728, IMG submission 66723) | Marine sediment microbial communities from the Atlantic coast under amendment with organic carbon and nitrate - tdDd47.1 | ecosystem: Environmental > Aquatic > Marine > Coastal > Sediment | place... | reverse complement strand
GATCAACCACCACGGCTACAATTCGCCTGTTCTCGGCGCCGACAAGTTCACCGGCGACCAGTACAAGAAGAACTTCGCGGAAGCCTATCCGGGCGACTCGCTGGCCAATCTCAATCCCTGGCCGGCCGAAGCGCAGTGGTACGCCGACGCGCGGACCGAACACGAGAACAAGTTCAAGAGCGCCTGACGACGCTCTGACGGAACGCGGGGGTCGCGTTCCGCGACCTTCGCTCCTTCACGACACCCCGCAAGGCGTCCGCGCCTTGCGGGATCTGGGGACTAATCGACCGTCCGCCGGAGCATCTCCCTCCCATGGATGCCGGGCGCACCGGTCGAGGCTGCATCGATCCTTAGCATTGAGGTGCCGGTTTGATCGGATTTGTTCAGTTTCGTGTCACGACGAGGAAGGACAGGCCTGTGTCGTCTATTCGACGAGGAGTGGCGCGAAAATGGAGAAATCCGATCAAAATCCTTCGGACGCGGCCCATTTCGCCCCCGGAGGCGTCATGAACCGCTTGAAGTGGGCCCGCACTACGGCGCGTTTCCTGACACCACCGGAAACGAAATGGGCCACGCCGGCGCCGCAATGCTAAGGATCGATACAGCCTAACAGCGGGGGACTTTTCATGAGTGCGGGCGTCGGTGTGGATCTGCGGGACGTGTGGATCCGGTTTGGTGATTTCGTCGCGGTGCGCGACGCGAACGTGAGCGTCGAAGGCGGCAAGTTCTTTTCCTTTCTCGGGCCTTCGGGCTGCGGCAAGACGACCATTTTGAGGGCCGTCTCCGGATTTCTCGAACCAAGCGACGGCAAGGTCCTGATCGGCGGCGCCGACATGGCCGGCAAGGGGCCGAACGAACGGCCCACGGCGCTGATCTTCCAGAATCTCGCCCTGTTCCCTCTTATGAAGGTGTGGGAGAACATCACCTTCTCGATGGAAGTGAGGGGCGCGAGCAAGGCGGAGCGGCGGAAGCGCGCCGACGAACTGCTCGAGATGATCGCCCTGCCCGGCCAGGGCGACAAGTTTCCTTCCGAACTTTCCGGCGGCCAGAAGCAGCGGGTAGCGATCGCCCGGGCGCTGTGCGCCGAGCCGGACGTGCTGCTGCTCGACGAACCGCTGTCGGCGCTCGACCTCAAGCTCCGCCAGCACATGCGCACCGAGCTCAGGACCATCCAGCGGCAGGTCGGCATCACCTTCATCTACATCACCCACGACCAGGGCGAGGCGCTGACCATGTCCGACAACGTCGCGGTGATGAAGGCCGGCGTGATCGACCAGATCGCCGACGGCAAGTCGATCTACGACGATCCCTCGACGCCGTTCGTCGCCTCCTTCGTCGGCGAGAACAATGTCTTCAACGGTACCGTCAAATCGGTCTCCGGCGACATGGCGATGGTGGAGACCAATCGCTCGGGGTTGCTCAGATCGCGGATTTCCGGCGCCCATATGGGCAAGCTGTCGGAAGGCGACAGGGTGATGATGTTCGTCCGCCCCGAAGCCTTCCATATCGGCGACATGTCCTCGCCCGAGGACACCCGTATCCGTGCCAACGTGCGGCATTCGGAATTCGAGGGGCAGTCCTACAACGTGTTCCTGGAAGGCGACGCGGGCAAGGAAATCAAGATGTCGCTGGTCAATCGCGGCGAGACCCGCCTCTACGAGCCGGGCATCGAACTGATCATGCGCTACGACGCCGACCAGGCGGTCGTCATGCCCTCGGGCGAACTGGCCAGCGAGTAGCCGTCATGTTCAAGAGCTATTTCCGCAGAAACGGCCAGCTGATGGGCTGGACCTTGCTGATCGCGGTGCTGTTCTGGGTCGTCGTGCTGATCCTGCTGCCGCAGATCTACATGTTGGACTATTCGTTCCGCCATTCCCTGCCGCCCGCGGAGATCGGCGGTCCGAAGGATGTCCATACCCTGAAAAACTACCAGTATCTCCTGTTCGGGGCGGAGAACAATCCCGAACCCTACAACCGGGTCGACCTGATGGTGTTTCTCAGGACCCTGATCGCGGCCGCCCTGGTCACGATCATCGACCTGATCATCTGCTACCCGATCGCCTATTTCCTCGGCCAGAACAAGGGCGGCGGCAGCCTGCGCATCCTGGTGCTCCTGCTGATCATCCCCTACTGGATCAACGAGATCCTGCGCGCCTTCGCCTTCCGGATCATCTTCGGCGACAGCGGCGTCATCAACGAGTTCCTGATGTTCTTCGGGGTGATCTCCGATCCGATCGACTTCATCCGGGCGAACGTGGCGCTCTATGCCGGCCTCGGCTACGCCTACATCCTGCTGATGATCTTCCCGATGTACAACGTCATCCAGAGCCTCGACCGCAACCAGATCGAGGCGGCGCGCGATCTCGGCGCCTCCTGGACGATGATCCATCGCCGCGTGGTGATCCCGTTCGCCAAGCCGGGCATCTCGTCGGGCTGCACCATGGTGTTCATGCTGAGCGCCGGCGCGCTGGCCGCGCCGCAGATTCTCGGCGGCCCGTCGAGCCTTTGGTTCACCCAGCTCATCTACCAGTGGTTCAACCAGGGCGGCAACTGGAACCAGGGAGCAGCCTACGCGATCGTGCTTCTGGCGGTCTGTATCGCCATCGTCCTGACCGTGATGCGGATCTTCAAGGTGAACATGGGGGACATCGGCAAATGAAGTCCTCCTCTCCCCTTATCCGCATCGGGCTCGCCATCTATCTGGCGATGTTCTTCACCTATCTGCTCGGCCCCCTGGTGCTGATGAGCGTCACCGCCTTCAACTCGGCCTCCTTCCCGCAAGTCACCCCCTGGGAGGTGCTGAGTTTCGAATGGTTCCGGGTCCTGTTCCAGGACGACCGGATTCTCAACGGCCTTTGGAACAGCTTCGTCGTCGGCATCTTCACCGTGATCCTGTCGGTGGTCCTCGGCCTCGCCGGGGCGCTGATGCTGACCCAGATATGGCCGAAGCTCCGCGCCACCTACTACACCCTGATCATCGCGCCGATCCTCGTCCCGGGCGTGGTGATCGGAATTTCGACGCTGGTGTTCTGGGACCGGGTCAACCATCTGCTCGGCCTGCCGGACGACAGCTTCCTGCATCACGGCTTTTTCCTGACCGTGATGGGTCAGTCGACCTTCATCGCATCCTACTGCATGCTGGTCTTCGTCGCTCGGCTGCAACGCTACGATACCGGACTGACGGAAGCCGCTCTCGATCTCGGCGCCACCCATGTGCAGGCATTCCGCAAGATTCAGTTGCCGTTCCTGGCGCCCGCCATCGGATCGGCGGCGGTGATCGCATTTCTCGCCTCGTTCGAGAACTACAACACCACCACATTCACGTTCCAGAAGAACCCGACGCTGACCATCGAACTGGCGCAGAAGGTGCGCTACGGCATCAATCCGTCGATATCGGCGCTGGCCTTCATCATCATCGCGATCACCGTCTTCTTCGCGTTGCTGAACGAGGTTCGCACCCGGCGAGCGCAACTGGCGATCGCCAACGGCGCGCCGGTGGGCGCCGTCAGCGGCGGCTTCAAGGCACCGAAGATCCTGGCCCGCGAACCGATTACGGTGGCGTTCGCTCTGTTCATTCTTCTCGTGGTCGGCGTCGGCGTCTGGGCGCAATTCTACGATCCGGAACCGGCCAAGGCGGCACTGCTCGCCGAGAAGCGCGCCGAACAGGCCAAGGCGATCGAGGCGCTGAAGGAGAAGCGGCGGCGGGAGCGGCTGCAAAAGGTGTTCAAGGGGCCGGACATCTTCGGCGCCGGAAAGTCGAAGGTGCCGCAACCGCCGAGCAAGACCAACCGCTTCGGCGACGTCTTCAAGCCCGGCAATCTCAAAACCTCCGGCGGCAAGACCGACGAGGACGCAAAGAAGCCGGCCGGTGGCTTCGGCAGCGTCTTCAACCCGGGCAACCTGAAGAAGTCGGGTCCGGGCGGCAGTTCGGACGGGTCCTCTGGCGGATCGTCGGGCGGCAGTTCTTCGACAGGCAAGAAGGGCGGCGCGTTCGGCGGCGTCTTCGACCCGGGCAATCTGAAGAAGTCCGGTCCGGGCGGCGGCGCCGAGGGCACTTCGGGGGGATCGTCGGATGGCGCTTCGGGATCCTCGTCGGAGAAGAAAGGCGGCGCTTTCGGTAGCGTCTTCGACCCGAAAAACCTGAAGAAGAGCGGTCCCGGCGAGTCGTCGGACTGAAGGGCTGCAAACCCGCGGAAAACCGGGATTCGCTGCTACATTACCGCGAATTCACTTGCTTTGGCGGCCGCTCGGAGCTGAACCTTTCCCCGTGCTCGCGCGACATATGGACAGTCGCGTATCCACGAGGATGAGAAAGATGAAATCGGTGCTGTTCGTGGCCACCTTCTTCGGCCTGCTCCTGATCGCCGCCATCAGTCCTTCGGTTGTCTGAGGACGCCCGGTCGCGAGATCCGTCGTTGATGCCCCCCGCTTCGGCGCGCCGCCTGATCTGCGCCCTTGCGCGGCAGACGCGGAGCGAACTGAGATCACCAGGACCTTCCATACCATTCGCAGCGCTCGACTGGTTTCCAGCCTTCGCTGGAATCCAGTGCGGCCCCTCAGGCCTTCACCTTCGCCGATTTCGGGTCGTACATCGGCGCCAGGCTCGCGTCGGCCTTGAAGCGCTCGCCGGCGATCTCGATCTCGTAGCCGCCGAGCTCCGGCTTGCCGCCCTTCTCCACCGGCACGTAGCCCAGCCCGATGGCGCCGCCGAGATGGTGGCCGTAATTTCCCGAGCTGACATAGCCGACCCGCTCGTCGCCGCGCCAGATCGGCTCGTTGTGATAGAGCAGCGGCTCGGGGTCGGTCAGCTTGAACTGCAACAACCGCTTCCCGATCCCCTCCTCGCGCTTGCGCAGCACCGCGTCGCGGCCGATGAAGGGGCCGAATTTCGACGCCTTCTTCTCCGTCTTGACCGCGAAGCCGAGACCGGCCTCGAGCACGTGGTCCTCGTCGGTGATGTCGTGGCCGAAATGTCGGTAGGCCTTCTCGATGCGGCAGGAATCGAGCGCGTGCATGCCGCAGAGCTTCATCCCGTCCTCGCCGGCGGCGCGCCACAGCGTGTCGAAGGCGAGCCGGGCCATGTCGGTCGGCATATAGAGCTCCCATCCCAATTCGCCCACATAGGTGACGCGGTGGGCGCGGACATTGGCCATGCCGAGATCGATCTCCTTGGCCGTACCGAACGGGAAGGCGTCGTTGGAGAGGTCGGCATGGGTCAGGGGCCCGAGAAGCTCGCGGGTCTTCGGGCCCATCAGCGAGATGCAGCTTTCCGCACTTGTTACGTCGGTCGCGAAGCAATGGGCGCCGTCGGGGATGTTGCGGGCGAGCCAGGCCATGTCGCGGGTGACGGAGGCCGCCGAGGTGACGACCAGGAACTCGGTGTCGCTCAGCCGGGTGACGGTGAGGTCGGCCTCGATGCCGCCGCGATGGTTGAGCCATTGGGTGTAGACGATCCGGCCCGGCTCCACCGCCACGTCGTTGCCGCAGATGCGCTGCAACACGTCCTCGGCGTCGAGGCCTGAGACGCGGATCTTGCCGAAGGACGACATGTCGAACAGGCCCACCTTCTCGCGCACCGCCTTGTGCTCGGCGGCGGAATAGTCGAACCAGTTCTGCCGCTTCCAGGAATACTCGATCTCCGCCTTGACGCCCTCGCGCAGCTTGTCGAAAGGCACGAACCAGTTGGGCCGCTCCCAGCCGGCGACCTCGCCGAAGAACGCGCCGAAGGCCTGGAGCCGCTCGTGCAGGGCCGACTTGCGGATGTTGCGGGCGGTCTCGAACTGGCGATAGGGGAAATGGTCGGCATAGAGCAGGCCGAGGGTCTCGCTCACCCGGTCGGCGAGATAGGCCGGGTTGTTCTGGAACGAGAACGTGCGGCGGATGTCGACGTCCCACAGGTCGAAGGGCGGCTCGCCGGTGTCCATCCATTCCGCGAGCGCCTTGCCGGCGCCGCCGGCGGACTGGATGCCGACCGAATTGAAGCCGCAGGCCATGTAGAAATGCGACAGGTTCGGCGCCTCGCCGAGAAGGTAGCGGTCGTCGGGGGTGAAGCTTTCCGGGCCGTTGAAGAAGGTGTGGATGCCGGCGGTCTCGAGCACCGGCAGGCGCTTGACCGCCTGTTCGAGGATCGGCGCGAAATGATCGACGTCCTCGGGCAGCTGATCGAAGGAGAAATCCTCCGGGATGCCGTCCTGGCCCCAGGGCTTGGCGTTGGGTTCGAAGGCGCCGAGCAGGATCTTGCCGGCGTCCTCCTTGTAATAGGCGCATTCGTCCGGCACCCGCAGCACCGGCATATTTGGGGTGAGGTCCGGGATCGCCTCGGTGACCACGTAGAAATGCTCGCAGGCGTGCAGCGGCGTGGCGACGCCGGCCATGACTCCGATCTCGCGGCCCCACATGCCGCCGCAATTGACGACGTAGTCGGCCTCGATCTCGCCCTTGTCGGTGGTCACTCCGGTCACACGGCCGTCCTTCTTGAGGATGCCGGTGACCTTGACGTTCTCGTGGATGGCGACCCCGCCCTTGCGCGCGCCCTTGGCCAGCGCCTGGGTGATGTTGGCCGGGTCGGCCTGGCCGTCCTTGGGCAGAAAGACGCCGCCGGTGACGCCGTCGATATTGAGGAGCGGGTACTTCTCCTTGACCTCGTCCGGGGTCAGGACCTGGACCTCGAGATCGCTGTTCTTGGCCATGGAGGCGCCGCGCTTGAGCTCCTCGAGCCGCGCGTCGCTGAGCGCGATCGACAGCGAGCCGTTCTGCTTGAAGCCGGTGGCGACCTCGGTCTCCTTTTCGAGCCCGGTATAGAGATCGGCTGAATATTTCGCGAGTTTGGTCATGTTCGAGGTGGCGCGGAGCTGGCCGATCAGCCCCGCCGCGTGCCAGGTGGTGCCGCTGGTCAACTGCTTCCTTTCGAGCAGGACCACGTCCTTCCACCCGAGCTTCGCCAGGTGGTAGGCGACGGAGCACCCGACGACGCCGCCGCCGACGATGACGGCGCGGGCGCGGGTGGGAAAATCAGCCATTTGCAACTCCTTGTGCGTCAATGCGTACGCAATAACTCAAGCGCGAAGGCGATCATTAGCCGGATCATAAGGGGATTCGGGGATGACCGTCGCGGTTCGTTTCTGTCCCATGATGAGCACCTGCATGGTCGTGCCTTCCGTTGCCATGTCGGGGTCGACATAGGCGAAGGCCAGGCTTTTGCCCACCGCGTAGCCATAGGCGCCCGAGGTGGTGACGCCGACGAGGCGGTCGCCGCAGGTGACCGGCTCGTTGCCGAGCGCGTCGGCATCGGCGGCGTCCACGTCCAGCACCACGAGCTTGTAGAGCAGTTCGCCCACCCGCCGGCGGCTATCGAGCGCCGCCTTGCCGGTGAAGTCGGGCTTGTCCCAGCCGACGAAGCGCTCCATGCCGGCCTCGAGCGGGGTGAGTTCGTTGGTCAGTTCCGAGCCGTAGCCGCGATAGGACTTCTCCATGCGCAGGGAATTCATGGCGTAAAGGCCGAAATCGGCGATGCCGTGCGCCTCGCCCGCCGCCCAGAGTGCGTCGTAGAGCGCCGGCAGGTTGTCCATCTCCGTGTGCAGCTCCCAGCCGAGTTCGCCCACATAGCTGACCCGCAGGGCACGGACGGGCACGCCCGCGACCTCGATTTCCTGCGCCGACAACCAGGGAAAGGCGGCATTGCCGAGATCCGCATCAGTGAGCGCGCCGAGCACCTCGCGGGATTTCGGACCGGCGAGCACGATCACCCCGTGGGACAGGGTGATGTCCGAAATCGTCACCCGCTCGCCCGGAAGCAGCGCCAGTGTCAGCCGGTCTCGGTCGCGCAGTTCGGCGAAGGCGGCGGTGGCAAGGTAGAAGCGGTCGTCGCCGAGCTTCGTGATCGTCGCCTCGCCCTCGATGACGCCGTCCTCGGTCAGCCAGTGGGCAAGCACGACACGGCCGGTCTTCGCTGGCATGCGGTTGGCGAACACCCGGTCGAGGAACGCGGCCGCGTCCGGGCCCTCGACATCGAACTTGGAAAAGCCGGACAGGTCGATGAGACCGACCCGCTCGCGCACCGCGCGGCATTCCTCGCCGACCGGCTCGAACCAGTTGGTGCGGCGAAACGAATATTTCTCGCCCTCGCCCTTCAGGTCGAACCATTTCGGCCGCTCCCAGCCGAAGGTCATTGAAAAGACGCCGCCTTTTCCTTTCAGGCGACCATACAGAGACGTGATCTTCAGCGGCCGGCCGGCTTCGAGCTGATCGCCGGGCGCGTAGCAGTGATACATGTGCTGATAGTCGGCGATGGAAGACGTGCGGGCATATTCGGCGTCGGCCCAGTCGCCGAAGCGGCGGGGGTCGAATTCGAGCATGCTGATCTCGGCCTGGCCGTGGACCATCTGTTGCGCCAGATACTTGCCGGCGCCGGCGCCCTGGCAGATGCCGATCGAGGCGCCGCAGGCCATCCAGTAGTTCTTCAGCCCCGGCGCCGGGCCGAGCAGGAAGTTCGAATCCGGCGTGTGGGTGATGGCGCCGGAGATCACCGTCTTGATGCCGGCCTTGCCGAACAGCGGCATGCGCTCGGTGGCGCGCTCGAAATACGGCAGCAGCCGGTCGAGTTCGGGCGGCAGCAGCTCCATGTGGAAGTCCCACGGCACGCCGGAATCGAAGCAGGTGCGCGCGCCTTCCGTCTCGTAGGGACCGATCAGCAGGCCCGCCTGCTCCTGGCGCAGATAGGCGTGGCAATAGGGATCGCGGACCACCGGCAGTTCGTTATCCAGCGCCTTGACCTCGTCGAGCGCCTCGGTGACCACGTATTGGTGCACCATGTTGACCATCGGCACCTTGAGCCCGGCCCAGGCGCCGACGATGTCGCAATAGGAGCCGGCGGCGTTGACCACGTGCTCGGCGACGATGTCGCCCTTTTCCGTCTTGACGAGCCATTCGCCGGACGGAAGCTGCTTCGTATCGGTCGCCTGCGTATAGCGGAAGATCTTCACGCCGCGGTTTCTCGCGCCGATGGCCATGGCGTTGGTGGCGCTGGTCGGATCGACATGGCCGTCGGTGACCGTCAGGGCACCGGCCTTGACGCCGAAGGTTTCGAGGAACGGATGGTGCTCGCGGATCTCGTCGGGGCCGATGACGTGCATCTCGGCGCCGACCAGTTGCAGAATACCGGCGACGTGGTGGAACCAGTTCACCTCCTCGTCGGTCAGCGCCAGGCGGATGCCGCCACAGCCGTGCCAGCCCGCCGGCTGGCCGGTTTCCGCCTCGAGCTCGGGATAGAACTCGGTGCCGTAGTGATGGATCTTCGCCATCGACAGCGACCCGATGAAATGCGGGCACTGGCCTGCCGCGTGCCAGGTGGAGCCGGAGGTCAGTTCGCCCTTCTCAAGCAGAACCACGTCGTTCCAGCCTTCCTGCGCCAGGTGATAGGCGAGGCTGACGCCGAAGATGCCGCCGCCGACGATGGCGACTTGCGCATGGGTGGGAAGATCGGCCATGGCAGAGATTCTCCGTTGAAGCGACCCGGACCGGTCAGTAGACGGGCGGCGAAATCACCCAGATGACGACCGCGCGGTCGTCGCCGGGGTTGCGCCAGCGATAGGATTGGCGGGCGAAGCGGAAGCTGTCGCCCGGCGAAAGCGAAAAGAAACGGTCGTCGATCCACAAATCGAGCCGGCCGGAGACCACATAGCCCGCCTCCTCGGTGTCGCGACGCTCGAAGTCCGCCAGTTCGGCGCCCGGCTCGAAGACGCTGCGAACCATCTCGAAACCGCCGCCGAGATCGGGCGACAGCAACTCCTCGACCAGGCCACCTTCCGGCGTGCCGATCCGCCGCCGGGATTGCGAGCGCACGACAAAGCCGCGCTCCTCCTCGGGCACCCCCTCGTGGGCGAACAGCCAGGAGATCGGCACGCCGAGCACGTCGACCACGGCGCGGAGATCGGCGAGGGAAAGTTCGGACAGGCCGCGCTCGACCTGGCTGAGATAGCCGACCGAACGGCCGACACTGGAAGCGAGGGCCGAGAGCGTCATGCCGCGCGATTTCCGCAAGGCCCTGAGATCGCTTCCAAGCCGGACGGCGCGCGCATCGGTGCCGAGCGCGCCATTGCCCCCACCGGTGCCCTCATTGGGGCCCTCGCCGGGCCGGCCCTTGCCTTGTATTGGCTGTTTCGCGGTCATTCCGGCGCAGTCCTCCCTGAAACGGGATCATGCTTTCCAGACACCGTGAAAATCAAGCGGATTTTTTCATGGTTACGAAACGGGGAAAAATATTGCTCGAATCCTTCCGGCAACCGGCCGCTCCCGGTCATTTTCCGGGATTCGGAAATTCGGTTTCCGGATTTGCCGGCTTGCAACTTGCCCGCCCATCCTCTATCTGAGCGACATGATCGAAATTCGTCGCAACAGCAAGAACTGGTGGTGGACCGACTAAAAGGCGGCCCGCATCCAATTCGTTGCGTCAATTATCAAGGCTGCCCATTCGACCCGGGCGGCCTTTTTCGTATCCTTCTTCTGCCCGGTCCCGAACCGACAGCCGACCCACTAGACAGAAGAACGGAACACTCCAATGGCTGATTTCAGTTTCACCACCAAAGGCGGCATCGGCGTCACCCGGGCCACCCGCGACGCGGACTACCTGACGGCCATCGATACCTGGATGGGCCGGCTCGACAGCGAACGCGGCGCGGTGTTCTCCTCCAACTACGAATATCCGGGGCGCTATTCGCGCTGGGACACGGCGACCGTCAACCCGCCGGTGGTGCTGACCAGCCGCGGCGACGCTGTGCGGATCGAGGCTCTGAACGCGCGCGGCAACGTGCTGCTGCCGGCGATCGCCGACGCTCTCGAGGGGCACGAGGCCCTCGCCGGCTTCGACAGGGGCAATGGCCGGATCGACCTAACCGTCAGGAAACCCGAGGGCCGCTTCGACGAGGAACAGCGCAGCCGCCAGCCGAGCGTGTTCTCGGTGATCCGCTGTCTGGTCGACCTGTTCGCCTGCGACGACGAGCATCTGGGCCTGTTCGGGGCCTTCGGCTACGACGTCGCCTATCAGTTCGAGCCGATCGAACGGAAGCTCGAGCGGCCCAACGACCAGCGCGACATCGTCCTCTACCTGCCCGACGAGGTCGTCGTCGTCGACCATCACAGCCGCCGGGCGACGATCTTCAGCTACGAGTTCCAGGTCGGCAACGCCGTCACCTTCGGAGTGCCGCGCGACGGCGAGAAGACCGAGTTCGTCGCCACGACCCAAGACCCCAAACGCGGCGACCACGTGCCCGGCGAATACGCGAAGATGGTCGACAAGGCGGTCGAGTATTTCCGCCGCGGCGACCTGTTCGAGGTGGTCCCCGGCCAGGTCTTCTACGAGCGCCCGCGCTCGACCCCGGCGGCGATCAACAAGCGGCTACAGGCGATCAACCCCTCCCCGTATTCGTTCATGATCAATCTCGGCGACAGCGAATATCTCGTCGGCGCCTCGCCGGAAATGTATGTGCGGGTTTCGGGCGGCAAGCGGGTCGAGACCTGTCCGATCTCCGGCACGATCCGGCGCGGCAAGGACGCGATCGAGGACGAGCTGCAAATCCGCAAGCTCTTGAACTCGGTCAAGGACGAGGCGGAGCTGACCATGTGCTCCGACGTCGACCGCAACGACAAGAGCCGGGTCTGCATCCCCGGTTCGGTCCGGGTGATCGGCCGGCGGCAGATCGAGATGTATTCGCGGCTGATCCACACGGTCGACCATATCGAAGGCTTCCTGCGCGAGGACATGGATGCGCTCGACGCCTTCCTCTCCCACACCTGGGCGGTGACGGTGACCGGCGCGCCGAAGCGCTGGGCCATGGAGTTCATCGAGAACCACGAGAAGTCGCCGCGCGCCTGGTATGGCGGGGCGATCGGCATGGTCGGCTTCAACGGCGACCTCAATACCGGGCTGACGCTTCGCACCATCCGCATCAAGGACGGCATCGCCCAGGTCCGCGCCGGCGCCACGCTGCTCTACGATTCCGATCCGGACGAAGAGGAGCGGGAGACCGAACTCAAAGCGTCGGCGATGATCGCCGCGATCCGAGAGGCGGGCACGACGCAACCGGACGCGGACAAAGAGGCCGTCCATCGGCCGGGGGCCGGCAAGCGCATCCTTCTGGTCGACCACGAGGACAGCTTCGTGCACACGCTCGCCAATTATTTCCGCCAGACCGGGGCCGAGGTGAGCACGGTGCGCTCGCCGGTCGAACAGGCCGATCTCGACGCGGCGAAGCCCGATCTGGTGGTGCTGTCGCCGGGACCGGGCCGGCCGAGCGATTTCGACTGCGCCCGGACCATCGCTCTCGCCCGCGAGAACAACCTGCCGATCTTCGGCGTCTGTCTCGGTTTGCAGGCGCTGGCGGAATCCTTCGGCGCCCGGCTCGGCCAACTCGAAACCCCGATGCACGGCAAGCCGTCCTCGATCCGGGTCGAGGGCGACAGTCTGGTCTTCAAGGGCTTCGGCGCGCGCGCCACCGTCGGCCGCTACCATTCGCTCTATGCCGAGACCGCCACCCTGCCGGACGAAATCCGGGTGACGGCGCTGAGCGACGACGGCATCGTCATGGGCATCGAACACACCGCGGAAAAAATCGCCGCCGTGCAGTTTCATCCCGAGTCGATCATGACGCTGGGAGACAATGCCGGGATGCGGATGATAGAAAACGTGGTCGCGGGTATGACCGAGTGAACGATAGCACTTGAACGGGAGGACGAACGCCATGACCACACACCGGACCGGCCGTTGCCTGTGCGACGCTGTCAGCTATACGGCGAGCATCGAACAACCCCATACCGGCGCCTGCCATTGCCAGATGTGCCGGCGCTGGAGCGGCGGGCCGTTCATGGCGATCGACGCGGGCACCTCCGTCGTCTGGGAGGGCGAGGACAACATCGCCACCTACCGCTCGTCCGAGTGGGCGGAACGGGGCTTCTGCAAGACCTGCGGTTCGAACCTGTTCTACCGGCTGGTGCAGAGCGGCGAGGTCTACCTGGCGACCGGCACGCTGGACGACCAGGACGGGATCGCCTTCACTTCGCAGGTGTTCATCGACGAGAAGCCGGACTTCTATTCGTTCGCGCAGCAAACCCGGACTATGACCGGACCCGAGATCTTCGCGCTCTACGGGGCGACGCCTGAGGACTGAGGGCGGTCCGCCTCAAGAATATCCGCCAACGCCCTGACATTGGGCGTCGGGATTCCCTTGCGCCAGATCAGCCAGGTCCCGAGCCGGTAGCGTTCGTCCGGCAGTGGATGAACGCGAAGCCGCCGCGCTTCCGGGAAGGTTTCGAGCACGCTTCTGGGCAGCAGCGCCGCGCCCATGCCCGCCAGAACGCATCCCAGCATGGCGTGGTAGGATCCCATTTCGACGATCCGTTCGGGCCTCTGGCCGCGCGCGGAATACCAGTCCTCCAGGCGTCGGCGGTGGGGACATCCCTGTTCGAAGACGAGCGCCGTACCGGGTAACGACGTAGCGGCCAAGGATTCTGGGGCATCGATCGGAGCGTCCCGATCCGTGGTCACGATCACCGGTTCCTCGTCGAAGGCCGGCAGGGCGTCGAACCGGTCGCTATCGAAGGGTTCGGCGATCAGCGCCGCGTCGACCTCGCCATCGAGCACCGCTTGCGACAATTGCACCGGATTGCCGGTCCGGATCTCCAGCTTTACCGCCGGATAGGCCTGCGAGAAGACCGCGAGCGGCCCCGGCAGGCGCACCGCCGCGGTGCTTTCCATACTTCCGAGCCGGAACAGGCCGCGCGGAACGCCGTCGCCGACCGCGTTCCGCGCCTCCTCGGCCAGCGCGAGGATGCGGCGGGCATAGTCGATGAGGACGCGACCGGCCGGCGCCAGGATCAGGCGCTTGCCCTCGCGGAGGAAGAGTTCGGCGCGAAGATCCTCCTCGAGCTGGCGGATGCGGGTGGTGACGTTCGACTGCACCCGGCCGAGGCGCTCGGCGGCGCGGGTGATGCCGCCCTCCTCGACCACGGCGACGAACATCCGCAGGGACGACAGATCCATATCATCTCCAATTGAGATTATTTCCTTCACTATTATTCATTTTTCAGAATGTTCCGCAACGGCTATTCGATCCGCCGCGAAACGGACGCCGCCAGACTGGGCGTTTGTCGCGAACCCTTAGATCGAACCATTCAGGAAAGAGGACCCTCATGACCGAGGATCAGAAAGCCCTTGTCACCGAAACCTGGCGCAAGGTCGTGCCGATCGCCGACAAGGCCGCCAGCCTGTTCTACGGCCGGTTGTTCGAACTCGAGCCGGGCCTGAAGCGCCTTTTCGTCAATACCGCCATGGACGCGCAGCGGACGAAACTCGTCGCCGCGCTGGGAAGCGTCGTCGACGGGCTCGACCGCCTGGAAGAGGTTGTCCCCGTGCTCGAGGACCTGGGACGCCGGCACGCGGGCTACGGCGTCCGCGACGAGCATTACGACACCGTTGGCGAGGCGCTGTTATGGACGCTCGAGGCGGGGCTGGGCGAAGCCTGGACGGCGGAGGTGAAATCCGCCTGGGCCGCGGCTTATACGACCGTTTCCGGAGTCATGAGCAAGGCGGCGCGGGATTCCGGGGCCGGCACCCTCATCGCGGCGCGGTAGCCATCATTTATCCAACAGGAGAATACCCATGCCAAAGGGATACTGGATCGTCCGCGTGTCGGTCAGGAACGCCAAGAACTACCCTGACTATCTCGACGCCGCCAAGCCGGCCTTCGACAAATACGGCGCACGCTTTCTTGTCCGGGGCGGCGCGTTCGACGTCATGGAAGGCGCCGCGCGGGACCGCAACGTGGTGGTGGAGTTCGACGATGTCCGGACCGCGGCCGAGTGCTATCGCAGCGCCGAATACCAGGCGGCGAGATCGATCCGCGTCGCTAATGCCGAGGCGGATTTCCTGATTGTCGAGGGCGTCGCCTAGGCCGGAACGGCCGCGGACTCGCGCACCATCCGATCGAGTCGGGTCTTGTCGCCGTCCCATTCGCCGCACCAGTGCTTGTGGTCGGTGGTGGGAAACTTCTGGGCGACGATACCCGACTCCGGATTGACGTAGACGCCGGGCGGATAGCGATGGCAATGGCCGACGGTGGACCGGGGGTCGTCCTCGGACTTCCAGAAAATGCAATGGCCGCACAGGGGTCGCAGGTGTCGCATACTGCCCTCGAAAGGTTTTTTGACGTCGGCGGAGGAACGAGTCTAACCGTCGAACCCTTCAAAAACCCTTAAACCGCCTCGTTTTGCTCTCGACATCGCGTCCTCGCGCCCCTGCTGCGGTCTGTCGCAGGCAAAGCGGCGTTGTCCTCTTGAAATATTGTATTAGAATTCCCTAATATAACACGAACACAACGGACCGCCGCGTCCTGGCAAGCGATGGGGGCGGTTCGTCGCGCAACATATTTCGGGAGTTCACCATGTCCATCGAGCGCACCGTCTTCGCCTTCGCCGGCGCCGTCATCCTTCTCAGCCTGGCCCTGTCCCAGGTCCACAGCGTTTACTGGCTGTGGGTCACCGCCTTCGTCGGCGCCAACCTGTTCCAGACCGCATTCACCGGGTTCTGCCCGCTGGCGATGATCCTCAAGGCGGTCGGCCTCAAGTCGCATTCGGCCTTCGGTTAATAAACAACCTTTTCCCTCCCCTGAAACTTCAACGGCCCGCCCGCTCTCTCCGAGCAGGCGGGCCGCTTTTTGTCCGGCCTTTGGAAATGGTCTAGCGCGGCGCCATCCGGATGGCGCCGTCGAGGCGGATGACCTCGCCGTTGAGCATCTCGTTCTCGCAGATGTGCTGGACCAGCGCCGCGTATTCGTCGGCGCGGCCAAGTCGCGAGGGGAACGGAACCTGCTTGCCGAGCGAGATCTGCACGTCTTCGGGCAAGGTGTCCATCAGCGGCGTCTTGAACAGGCCCGGCGCGATGGTCATCACCCGTACGCCGTAGGGCGACAGGTCGCGGGCGACCGGCAGGGTCATGCCGACGATGCCGCCCTTCGACGACGAATAGGCGGCCTGGCCGACCTGGCCGTCGAAGGCGGCGACCGAGGCGGTGGAAACGATGACGCCGCGCTCGCCGTCCTCGTTGAGCGGATCCGCCTCGACCATGCCGGCGGCGCTGCGCGACAGGCAGCGGAACGAGCCGATCAGGTTGACCTGGATCACCTTCTCGTAGGAATCCATCGGCAGCGGACGGCCCTTGGAGACCGTGCGGCCCGGCGTGCCGATGCCGGCGCAGTTGATGAGGATGCGTTCCTGGCCGTTGGCGGCGCGGGCCTTCTCGAAGCCGGAATCGACGCTGTCGTCGGAGGAGACGTCAACCGGACAGAATACGCCGCCGATATCGCTCGCCACCGCCTCGCCGCGCTCGGCATCCCTATCGAAGATCGCCACCTTGGCGCCGGCGCCCGCCAGTCTGCGCGCTGTCGCCTCGCCAAGCCCGGATGCCCCGCCGGTGACGACGGCGGCGATTGAGTTGCTCAGTTTCATGGATTGCTCCCAAACCTATCTTGATCTTTATTGCCCGGTGTCCAGGCTCGGCGGCACAATCGTCAAACCTGTCCGACCGGTCAAGCGGTCATTTCGCCACTGTCACCACGTCGAGACGATGTTCGACATCGCGTAGCGCATAGCCGGCGGTGGTCACCAGGCCGGGAGGCGGAACGAACCCCTGGGCACAGGCCGTGTCGAAACAATCCCGGCTGGTGATGAAACGGGTGCCGAGATCCTTGTTGGCGTCCTCGAGCTTGGTCGAGAGATTGACCGCAGAGCCGATCACCGTGTGCTCGAGCCGGCTTTCGACGCCGACGAGACCGACAACGACCGGGCCGCTGGACACCGCGCATCCGACCGAGAAGGCGTGCGGCCAGCCATGCTCGCGAAACGCCGCCTGGGAGTCTTCGAGAGCGGCGAGCACCTCGAAGGCGGCGGCCATGGCGTCGGCGGCGTAGGTTTCGCTCTCGTCGATGGCGCCGAATGTGGCGAGGATGCCGTCGCCGAGGAACTTGTCGACCCGGCCGCCATGGGCCTGGATCGCCGGCACCGCGATCCCCTGGTAGAGCGACAGGATCCGCATCGTCGCTTCCGGCGGCAGGCCGGCCGAGGTCGCGGTGAAGCCGCGCACGTCGAACAGCAGGACCGCGACGTTGCGGACGCTGCCCTCGCCGACATGCAGTTCCTCGTCGGCTCCGGCGATGGTCTCGGCGACCTCCGGGGCGAAGAAGCGCTTCAGCTCCAGAGCGGCGGCATGCTCGCGTACCGAGGCGACGAGAAGCTGGCGTCCTCGAGCCAGCGCGATGGCGAGGATCGCGGTGACCGCGCCGATGATCATCAGCTTGTCGATCTCGGCGCCGAACAGGATGGCATTGCCGGTCAGGTAGTCGACATAGTTGCGGGTGACGTACATGTGCGAGGGATCGGAAAACACCGCATAGGCCACCAGACCCGCCCAGCCGGCCATCGACAGGGCTCCGGTGATCACCACGTATCGCGGCTCGAAGCGCAGCGCCCTCAGGGTGATGAACAGGAAGATGTACATCATCGTCGGCGCCTTCAGATAGAAGGTCGGATGCTGATGGTACTGGATGTGAAAGCTGAAGATGATGCCGAACAGGAGCAGGATGTCGATGACGATGGAGAGTATTAGATACCAGCCGGGCAGCTCCATCCTGTAGGACAGCGCCAGGCGCAGCAGGGTGAACACGCAATAGGCGGCGAGCGCGTAGGGAACGAAGTTGAACCCCTGCGACCCTTCCGCGCGCGGCGCGATGGCGTACAGCGTGGCGAGGAACAGCATGAAGCCGAGCTGGAACCAGCCGATGAGAATCTCGGCCCGCGCGGCGCGGCGGTCGAGCTCGCGGGCGACCCGGCCGGGCAGACGGTCGGGCACTCCGGCGGCGACCGGCTCCATGGGAAGGGGACCGTTTCGATCTGGTGTCTTCATGGCTGTCGCTTTGTCGGGGACGGCAGAGACGTATCTGGGTCCGGCATCGGGATCCGGCAAGCACCCTCACGGCCAAATGAGCGGCGGTGATCGGCCGCCCCCGTCAGGCGGTGAGTTCGAGGCCCTCGCGGGCGACCAGCGCACCGGGAAACCGCTCCTCGACCTGGCGGCCGATGGCGTCGAGGCCGTCATCGTCGACCATGTGATCGTGGTGGAAGACAATCGGCAGCTTGACGTTGGCGGCCGTCGCGATCTCGAGGCATTTCTGCCAGGTGGAGTGACCCCAGCCGACGTGTTTTTCGTATTTGGCGTCGTCGAACATGGCGTCGTAGACCATGATGTCGGTGCCTTCGACGAAGTCGAGAACCGCGGAATCGATCGCCGCGTCTCCGTGCTCGTGATCGGTGATGATGCTGACCGACTTGTCGCCGAACTCGAACCGGTAGCCGGTGGCGCCGCCGGGATGATTGAGGGGGATGGTGCGCAGCCGCACGGAATTGCCGAAGACCATGTCCTTGCCGCGTTCGAACACCTGGAACGAGCAGCCGGCCAAAACCGAGGTGTCGACGGGAAAAATCGGCGGCGACATCAGGTTCTCGATCGCGGCGACGAATTCCCCGGAGGTTTCGTAGTGGCCGGCCCAGCAGCGGATCGAGAAATCCGGATTCATCGCCGGGCAGAAGAACGGCAGGCCGCAGATATGGTCGAAATGGAAATGGGTGTAGAACAAATCGGCCTCGGCCTCGCCGATCTCCTGCATGTGCAGCCCGAGGCGGCGGGCGCCGGATCCCGAGTCGATGACGAACAGCCGGCCTTCGGCGCGGATTTCGATGCAGGTGGTGTCGCCGCCGTAGCGCAGGGTCTCGATTCCGGGCGCCGGGATCGATCCCCTCACGCCCCAGAACCGAACGGACAATCCGCTCCCGTCTTGCGCCATACTCAACCCGCCGACGCTTTTGGAACTTGCGCCTGCAGCGCGACCAGGTCGCGGGTGGTCGCTTCCAGCCGCTGGGCGAGCACCCGCATGACCTCGAGCGACATGTCGGGGAATTCCTGCATCAGCTTGAGGAAATTCTCCTTCGACACGGTCAGCACGTTCATGTCGGAGGCGGCGCGGACGGTGGCGGTTCGCGGCACGTCGCAGAGCACCGCGATCTCGCCGAAAATATCGTTCTTCGAGAAACTGGCGACCGTCTTGTCCCCGGCATCGGTATGGACGATGACGTCCGCGTCGCCGTCGAGGATCACGAACGCGGCATCCCCCTGCTCGCCCTGAACGCACAGATTCTCGCCTGGCTGGAACTGGATCCGCTCGCTGATGAAGGCGAGAAGCCGCAGTTTCGCCGGATCTATGCCGCGAAAGATCGGGACGTTACGCAAGGCATCGACTTCGATGTCCAGACTCAAGATCGGATCCTCCCCTGCTTGGCCGCAGGGCCCCCGCAATTGCCGACCGCGGCCGACCGGTAACCGTCACTGCGCATGGGCACTGCTCACTTCCGCATAGCTCCCCTCGGCCACCACGCGGCCGTCCTTCAACAGAACGACCCTCTCGAAATCCTTTGCCGATTCCAGGGTGGAGGTCCCGAATATCAAGGTCTTGCCCTCCGTCGAACGACGGACCACATCCAGAAGCTGTCTGTCCTCGAGGCCCGTACCATCTGCAATACCATTGAGAATGGTGATTTGCGGCCGCTTTAACAATGCCCTAATTAGGCCAATTTTGCGCCTCTGCCCCGCGGACAGGCTCGATCCGGCAACGCCGACATGGAAATCGAGGCCGGATGTCGCGATCGGCCGGCGCAGTTCCATCCGGGTGACAACCTCTCCGATCAACTCGTCGATCCGCTCGCGGCTGCCGCGGCGATCGAGGCGCGGCTTGCCGAAGATGAGATTGTCCTCGATGGTCAGCGGCGCGATGTATTCCTTGCGGTCGAACAGCACGTAATCGTCTGTCGCCATCTCGCGGAACAGGCGGCGGGCGGCGACGATCTTGGCCTCGCGCTTGTCGTCGATCACGCCGAGACGATGCCGCGCCGGGACCAGCTTGAAGGCGAGACCGGAGAGCGCCGTCCGCTGGCCCGCGGAAAGCTTGCCGATGCCGTCAGCCTTCGCCTTGCGCACCGTCGCCTCGAATTCCGGCAGCTCGTCGGTGGTGATGAAGCTGAAGGAGCCGAGCAGCGAGCCGTCGGACTTCACGTCCGAGAACAATTCGACCATGGTTTCGGCGATGGTGATGCCGATGTCGACGAAATCGTCGTCGAGTTCCGCCCGCTTGAGCAGGTCCATGACCGACGGGTCCTCGGGGATCCGGTCATGGGCGAAGGCCGGATCCGCCGGAAGGGCGTAGAGCAGGTTCTCGGCGATGGTGGCGCTCGGGTTGAGCCGGTCCATGTCCCACAGGTCGACGAGGCCGTTGAGCTCCGGATCGGCCGTGACCTGCTCGGAAAACGCCTCGCGCACCGCCAGCACCCGCTCGCAGAGCTCCTTCTCGCGCTTCGGATCGATATGGGCCTGCAGGCCCATCCGATAAACGTCGCTGCCCATGCCGACTTCCTCGAGAAGCCGCATGCCCTCCTCGTCGAGCGCGTCCTCGTCCTCGACCCCGGCGGCCGTGAGATCGACCCAGTGGTCGCGCGGGTCGAAATCGGAATTGGCGGTCATCATCGCTTCGTGCAGGCGCCGCTTGTCGTCGTCCCCCGGCCCTTCGGGCGCATCCGCGACCGGGCGGTGCTTGAGGCCGTAATGCAGGTTGCCGCGAATGGTATCGGTGAAGATGTGCGGCGCCGGGGAGACATAGGAGATCGACCGGCCGAGAACCGACTCGGGCTGATCCTTGAGGTTTTCGCCGCCGATCCGCGCCGCGCCGCTGTCGGCGACCACCAGTCCGGCGGCGAGCTGCATGAGTTCCGACCGGCCGGAATTGTCGCCGCCGACGATCGCCACCGCCTTGCCTTCCGGGATCGTCAGATTGATGTCCTTCACCTCCTGGCCGGTTGTGCCGGCGGAGAAGCTCAGGTTCTCGAGCGTGACGTCGCCGCTCAACGCCTTCTCGGCGCCGCTATCGTCGATCAGGCGCTCGCGCGGATAGAGGTCGGGCGGATCGAAATTCTCGATCACCGTCGAATACTTGACCTGAACGTCGGCCTGCTCCTGGTAGTAGGACAGCAGTTCCTTCCACGGGCCGGCGAGGTCCTTGTAGGCGGCCAGCACCGCGACCAGGGCGCCGAAGCTGATGTCGCCCTCGATGACCAGCCAGCCGCCGACCGAATAGAAGAAGAACGGGGTGAGCTGGTTCATGAAGTTGTTCACGAACTTGATCATGTATTTCCGCTTGAAGATCTCGTAGCGGATCTTGAAGTTCAGGAACAGGCGGTCGGAAATGTCGGCGAGGTGATAGGCGGAGGTGTCGTTGGAATGGATTTCGGCGACGCCGGTGATCGATTCGCCGATGCGGTCGGCCATTTGCCGGACGTTCTTGACCCGCTCGCGCGCCAGCTTGATGACCCGGGCCTGCAGCTTCGGGATGATGTAGGCCTGGACCGGATAGAGCACGACCGCGGCGGCGCCGAGCCAGGGATCCTGGAGAAAGATGAAGACGATATAGACGAGCAGCGTGCCGCCCTGGAAGGCGGGCGTGGCGATGGCGTCGCCGATGAAGCCGCCCAGCGGCTCGACTTCGGCCGTGATCATCGGGATGATCTCGCCGGAAGAGACTTTGCGGAAATGCGGCAGGCGGAAGCGCAGCACCCGCTCGAACAGGTCGTAGCGCATGCGCCGGAGCATGCGCTCGCCGGTCAGGCCCTTGTAGACGTTGAGCGTGTACTTGACGACGTTGTTGACGACCACCAGCGCCAGGAAGGCGAAACACAGCGCCAGCAGGTAGTTCACCTGGCCGAGTTCGAATCCGAAAATATCCCGCGGAAAATCGGTTCCCTGGATGGCGTCGTTGACGATCTGCTTGGGGAGCAGCAGCGTGATGTAGAGGATCGGAAACGACATCAGGGTGATCAGCAGGATGGTGACCTGCTGGCGAGCGCTGTATTTCCAGATGTACCGGTAAAGGCTCTTATCCATGGAGTGGCTCTTTCCTCACCGCCTCGCGGCCATATCCGTCCGGTCGCAGTCTCGCAAGTTCGCCAAAAAGTGCAAGAAAACCACACGCCGCGGAAATGCGACGGGCGGCGACGGCGTGACTCCCCCAGTACCCGTCGACCATAAGGCCAACGGCCATGTCAGGTAAAGAACGCGGTTGCGAATGCTTGAATTAACTGGGACTTGGTCGCTCGCGACGTCGGAAGCGTGCCGGGAAGCCGGCGCCCCCGGCTGCCGGCGACACTGCCGAGACTCCTGCCAGCGCTTGGTTAATTCGTTAACTTGACCTAGACGCGAACGATAAATTCGCAATAATACCGTCACCTTCTTGGTGTGGGCTTGGCGGAGGCCTCATCGAAGGCTGAGGCAACCGGGCTCCCCTTATTCAGTATCATGTTTTCAAACCGGCCGCGTGTACTCATCTACAGCCACGATTCGTTCGGGCTGGGTCACCTGAGGCGATGCCGCGCCATCGCGCATTCGCTGGTGTCCAGGTTTTCCGAACTCTCGGTCCTGATCCTGTCGGGCTCGCCGATCATCGGCAGCTTCGACTTCAAGAGCAGGGTCGACTTCGTCCGGGTTCCCGGCGTGATCAAGCTGAGGAACGGCGAATACACGCCGCTCAGCCTGCATATCGACATCGAGCATACGCTGGCGATCCGCGCCTCGATCATCGAGCATACCGCGCGGGTGTTCGATCCCGACATCTTCCTCGTCGACAAGGAGCCCCTGGGCCTGCGTGGCGAGGTCGAATCGACGCTGCTGTCGCTGAAGGAGACCGGTACCCGCCTGATCCTCGGCCTGCGCGACGTGATGGACGATTCCGACATGCTGGCCGACGAATGGGAGCGCAAGGACGTCTATCCGGCGCTCGACGACCTCTACGACGATATCTGGGTCTACGGCCTGCCGACCATCCACGACCCGTTCGCCGGCCTGCCGGTGAGCCAGCGGATCCGCGACAAGACCCGCTTTACCGGCTATCTCGAGCGCAAGGCCCCGAAG
>Ga0070728_10002464_pt1 | contig 23059 bp, 22 predicted proteins | sample tdDd471_FD_66723 | JGI IMG/M metagenome (GOLD analysis project Ga0070728, IMG submission 66723) | Marine sediment microbial communities from the Atlantic coast under amendment with organic carbon and nitrate - tdDd47.1 | ecosystem: Environmental > Aquatic > Marine > Coastal > Sediment | place... | reverse complement strand
ACTGTATGTAGGCTACCTAAGGGATTTTTATCGTTAGAAAAAAACGTAAAATTGACAGCACAGGACTGTTTTTGTACTGTGTTCATGAAAGCACACCTTTCAAAAATAATGTTTATGGCCCGGTTTGCACAAACCGGGCTTTTAATTTCTAGAAAATTTATTGGTTAGCGTCTCTATTTGCCCACGCTTCAATACTTGCAAGCCCCCAACGTCGAGTCACTGGACCAAATTTAAGAGGTTGCGGGAACGTTGGATCATCTTTGAGGCGGCGCCAAATGGTTGTCCGTGACAAACCAAGTCGCAACGCAACTTGTGATGTGGACAAATAAACCTGTCCGGGCTGAGGCGGAGTATTTGCGTACGCAGCAGCGTTGATAAGAATTTTCATTACAATTTCTTTCATTTGATTACGATAGAAACACAATGACACGCTGTAGTTATATATGAAAAAAGCCAGACGCAATATAAACGCAAACTGTATTACACGTCAGGATATTTTTTCAATTTTTCACGGAGATCCCTTAAGATATTTTCTATAGTTTCTGGTGAAACATTAAACTTTTTTGCAGTTATTAAAATAGCGTTTTTCTTTTTACTCTCAAGTTTTCTAATGACTTCGATAGGCTCCTGTCTTTTTTTATCTGCCACAGAATCAATTAATTTACCCCATCGCTTGCTTTCTGTTCCTAAATAGAAATTATCTCCATATTGCAGGTTATCTATAAGCCCACAAACTGCAGAGAGAGCAGCGGCTATTTGCAATCGTTCTTTTGCTGGCAATTTAAGCTTGGCTGCAGCTTTTTTATTTGACTTACGGTCACCAGAAATTATTTTTGAAATAGCAGGGCGCAATTCTTCTGGAATCGCACATTTCAAGATAAGTTTTTCTAACGGTTCGCGACAATTATAATCAAAAGCATCTAATGCAACAATCCACTCTAAAGATTGTTCTGCTTTATAAGAACAGCCATTCCCTATATTTATTATCACAAGCCACTCCCTAACAAAAAATCTGTCCATTCATCCATAATTTTTCGACGCTTTTCTAAAACATCACTTCTCATATAAGCACGTTCTACACTGCCCATAATGTCATGAGCTAAGCATAATTCTACAATTTCACGAGGGTAATTAGTTTTTTCGCCTGCCCATTGTCTGAAGGTTGAACGTAAACCATGTGGTACCGCTCTTTTTTGGGAATGTGCATCTATCCAACCAACACTATCAATTCTAAGTTTTGTATCATGCATTCCACGCATAATTTTGCTGAAAGCCATATTCGAAAGTCCTGTTTTCTTAACAGTACTAGGGAAAACATAAAAATTTCCTTCAAATTTTGGAAGGTTTGCTAGTATCTCAACAGCTCTATCGGATAAAGGAACTCTATGTTCACGCGATAGTTTTGTCCTTCCTTTAGGTATTACCCATAATTTCTGATCTAAATCAATTTCCGACCAAACTGCTCCTCGAACTTCGCCACTGCGGCAAGCTGTGAGCGCTAAGAATTCTAGGGCTTTAGCAGAAATACTATTACGCTCCTGCAAAGCCATATACCACATAGGAGCCTGTTTATATTGTATCGCTGGATGGTGCGTACTTTTCTGCCTTATTAGAATTTTAGGACTTGTCAACCGCTCCTTTAAATTCCCCTCCCATCGTGCTGGATTATTCTTCGGCTTACAGTAGCCAGAAACCATAGAAAAATTTAAAGCACTCTCTAAACGGCCTCTGATAGCACTAGCGGTTTCTGTTTTGGATTTCCAGATAGGCTCAACAATATTAAAGATATGATTTGCTGTTATTTCATCGCATAAAACATCGCCAATAACAGGCAAGGCATATGTTTTTAAACTATTTTCCCATTGCTTTTGTCTCTTTAAACTTTTGCTAGGCAATTCTTTTTTTAAAAACTCTGGTAAAATATCTGCAAAAGTGCGTTCTAATTTCTTCTTTTCAATGGCAACATCCCTTGCATTTTTACGCTCTGCAACAGGGTCCCTTCCTTCACGAATGTTTTCTTTATCATTCTTAGCTTTCTCTTTTGCTTCTTTTAAGGAAATTTCGGGATATGGGCCAAGTCCAATAAAACGGCGTTTTCCTGCTATAGTAGTTCTTAACAGCCAGCTCTTTGCATTGTTGAGGGTAACCTGTAGCATTAAACCAGAGACACCACCAACAGCGACTCTTTCAGGGTTTTTATTTTTCCCAGTATGTTTTAGGTTTTTAATAGCAAGAGCGCCTAACTCTTTTGCGATTTTTGGCATGCTGCACCTTCCTAGCTGCCAAAAACATTACTACTTCTTGGTAATTATTGCAACATCTTGAAACACCGAATATATAGTTTTTGCAAAAATATCAATCGCTTATGATGATGGATAGGACCGCATGAAACAGGGGGGGGGGGGTACCCCTCTCGGGCGCGCCATTAAACTAAAGACGGTCCTAACAGACCGTTTTTTGTTTTTAAGAAGCAACGTTCTCAGATCAAAAGATCCACAAATCAGCCCTACTACAAACTGAAACCAGGAAATATTCTCATAAGACATTTAGTCGTAGCTGTATCGACGACCAACGATTCGCTTTTTAATAGAAATTTTATGCTAATTTTTATATTATAACGTTTAAATATCTTCAAAAATACAAAAACCATGAGTTATCAAAGCTTTTTTTAAAAAAGCCAGAAAAACCCAGTTCCCCTCAAAAATTAACAATTTCAAATATTATAAATTTGTAAAATATAAGTGATTTCAGACACTTATATTCTGCATTCAATTGTATTTATTTAAACTATTTATTTAGAATACTAACCTTTTGGTAGAACATGCCCATCGACGAATTCATTTGGATATGATGTTATCTCATTTCTAAAACAGTAGAACACAAAAACATTCAAGGATAAATATGATGAAATACTGGAACAATCTAAAAATCGGAATACGCCTAGGCATCGGAATCGGCACTGTTCTCGCTTTGCTGATAATTGTAGCCGGAACCGCCTATTTCGGGCTTTCCTCTGGTAATAACAACTTTTCCGAGTATCGAACCATGGCACGTCAAACCGCTGCATCTGGCGTTATGAACGGAGAACTATTGTCAACACGATTGAACGTTATTTCATTCCTTCGCAAAGGAGACGATAAATCTGTTGAGAAAGTAAATCAAAGCATAGGACACTTAAGAGAAGACATAAAAACTTCAAGACAGTTATTTGCTGCGAATAATGAAGGAAAAACAGCGATAGAGAGCGTTTCCACTTCAACCGAAGAATATAAGAAGCATTTCGAGACCGTAATTAAAATGCGGGATGAAAGAAACATCAACGTATCAAAAATTAACACGCTAGGCCCAAAGATGGAAAAGAATCTAAGCGCCATTATGCAAAGTGCTTACAAAGATAACGACACAAGCGCTGCATACCATGCAGGTTCCGCACTACGCACTCTTTTACTCGCGCGGCTTTATGTGATGAAATTTCTTATGGAGAACCAAACTGAACAAGCAGAGCGTATTGAGCAAGAATTTGCACATTTTGAAAAAGAAGTGTCAGCTCTATATTCCGAGCTTCAAAACTCCAGGCGCCGTAAGCTAGCAAAAGAAACAGTCAGCATGACGAAAGAATATAAGAAAGCTTTCGCATCAGTGAAAACTCTTATTTTTAAGCGCAACGACCTTATTGCCAGCACACTTGATACTATAGGCCCACAAATCGCGGCCACACTTGGCGCGCTTTCTGATAACAATAAGAAAAAACAAGACGAGCTAGGACCACGCGCTTCCGCCAACATGGAAAACAGTATGAACTTTGCGTTGGTTATTTCCTTAATTGCCGTCATAACAGGAATTGCCGCTGGATACGTAGTTGCCACAAGCATAACCAAACCTGTAAAAGCAATGACAGATGCCATGGGAACACTAGCTGACGGTGACACAAGTGTCGAAATCCCAGCCCAAGGCCAAAAAGACCAAATCGGCGAAATGGCCGAAGCAGTACAAGTCTTTAAGGACAATATGATCGAAAATGAACGCATGCGTTCCGAACAGGAAGAAGCAAAGAAACGCGCCGAGGAAGAACGTCGTAAAGCAATGCTGGAGCTAGCAGATAGTTTCGAAAGTCAGTTAGGCGGCTCTATCAGCTCAGTCATAACCGCCGCTGAAGAGTTAGAAGCGACATCTCAATCCATGACAAGCATGGCTGAACAGACTAGTGGTCAAGCCATGGCTGTCTCCTCTGCTGCTAACGAAGCATCAACTAACGTACAATCAGTTGCCTCCGCCGCAGAAGAGTTAACGACTTCGATTAATGAAATCGCACAGCAGATACAAAAAACTGATGAAGGCACACGATCAGCAACCGCGTCTGTTAACTCAACAAAAATAACCATGGACAAACTAACAGATACCGTTGAGAAAATTGGCTCTGTAGCTACAGTCATAACCGACATTGCAGAACAGACAAATCTGCTGGCGTTAAACGCAACAATTGAAGCTGCACGAGCTGGAGAGGCCGGAAAAGGATTTGCTGTCGTCGCCAACGAAGTAAAGGCTCTGGCAACAGAAACAGCCAAAGCAACGCAGGAAATCACTGATATTATCAAAGAAGTTCAGAGCCAAACAAAAGAAACGTCACATGCTGTTGACGATATCGCCAATATCATTAACGAGGTTACCCAAGCAACCTCGTCTGTTTCCGCGGCAGTAGAAGAGCAAAACTCTGCAACTAATGAAATATCTCGCAGCGTTCAAGAAGCTTCGACTGGCACCAACGAGGTAACCAAAAATATTACTGATGTTAGCACCGCAGCGGATGAATCAGGAAAAGCTGCTGGAGAGGTTTTGAATGTCGCAAAAGATCTATCAGAAAGATCTATGCACATGCAGAAAGAAATCGGTAAGTTTCTTGATAATGTGAGAGCAGCGTAATATCTAAAAATAATTTGTGATCTACACATCGATTGCTATACAATTAAACTAATTAAAAAGTGCTCTTTTTTGAGCACTTTTTTAGTTCCTCGACAAAATAAAGATTAACCTTACAAAAGATAGCCCCTGTACATATAAACAATTTAGTATAATCTGGCGGTGGGTATAAATGCATACAAATTTAAGAACTAATAAACTAGCGATACTGTAGCAAAACAATGACGCATCACAACACTCATGACTTAAATAACACTGCCTCTATGGCCGTAGCTTCAGAAAATGAAGAGGAAAAAGTAATTGTCCGTCTAGCGTCTTGCCCTGAAGAAATAGAATTAGCTCAAAAATTACGCTATCTCGTTTTTTATGAAGAAAACGGCGCCACCCCCACCAAAGAAATGCAAAAGCTAAAACGTGACCTAAATCCACTTGATGAGATTATGGATCATTTAGTTGTAGTCGCAACAAGCCCCACCACACATAAAGAAAAAATCGTTGGAACCTACCGATTATTGCGCCAAGACGTGGCCGAAAAGCATGGTCAATTTTACTCCAGCGATGAATATGATCTAACAAATCTTATTAAAAGCGATAATACCCTACTAGAACTTGGACGCTCTTGCGTATTGGCCGACTACAGAACCAAGCCAATACTAAATTTACTCTGGGAAGGAATTGCAGATTACATCACGGATCATAATGTGGGGCTTCTATTTGGCTGCGCAAGCTTCCATGGCACAAGTGTAGAATCTATATCCCAGCAACTTTCCTATCTGCACCATTACCACAGTGCGCCAGAAAATCTACTTCCCCGCGCTTTAGACAAACACTACGTGGAAATGAATATCCACCCAAAAGAAACTCTTAACGAACGCAGGTTATTCGCCTCCCTCCCCCCGCTTATTAAAGGGTATCTGCGCGTGGGAGCAACAATAGGCAATGGAGCTTTCATTGACCACGAATTCAACACTATCGACGTGTGCATTGTTCTACAAACCAAACAAGTCACAGATCGTTACCGCAAATATTATGAACGAAAAATTCAAAAAACCATGCCCGGCCAAAAAGAAGATTCCTAAAGGAACAAATTTTCATGCACAACGTTATAGCCGCTCTTAAAATAGTGTTATTCGCCCTGATAAGTTTGATTGTAGTTCCTGTACAATCACTTGTGCTGGTTTTTGATAAAGGCCCGGGTTCCTACATTATCCCGCAACAATGGCACAAAGCCCTTTGCTTTATTTTCGGCATAAAAATCAAATACGTAGGAAAGCCCCATACAGATGGACAGACCATATTTGTTTCTAACCACATGTCCTACCTTGATATTCTTGTATTAGGAACAGTTTTGCGCGCTTCTTTTGTTGCCAAGAAAGATGTTGCCTCATGGCCAGTATTTGGCTTCTTATCAAAACTGCAACAAACCGCTTTTATCAGTCGTTCACACGTAGACGCACGCAAAGAAAAAAACGCACTCGACACCATGATATCAGATAAAAAAAGCCTAATCATATTTCCCGAAGGCACATCTACAGATGGACGTGAAGTGATACCTTTTAAATCTAGCCTCTTTTCTATTGCCCTCAGAAATGAGCAAAGCAATATAATGATCCAGCCCATAACACTCGCCATGCACCAAGTTGATAAACATGAAATTACAAAGCAAGACGATCATGACCTTTACGCTTGGCACATCAACATGACCACACCATTAGGCGAACATTTATGGCGCTTCGCACGTTCCAAAGGTGCTGAAATACATATCCATTTCCATACGCCTGTGGACGCAAATGAATATTCTGACCGAAAAATACTTGCCAAACTATGCCATGAAGCCGTATCCAATGGATTAGAAAATTATAAAAACCAAAACAAAAATATTAAGGAATAGAGTGTATGGAATTTACCCCTGAAGAAATGTCGAGACTAAAAGACTATCTTGAACATGTGTTCAAATGCTCCGGCATAACCGTCATGAAAAGAGAGAAAACCGAGGACTCGATTGAAGTCATGATTGGTGGCGAATTTATCGGAGTTATCTACAAAATCATTGATGAGGGCGAGACCTCATACAACTTTGATATGGCAATCCTTGATATTGATCTAGATCGCTTTTAGAACCACAAACCAACTTATATTATTAAAAAAGTGCAGCCATGAAGAAAGGCATTATACTCTCTTGCATTACAGCAATAGCCAAGCGTTGTTATACTACGACAGCAGCCTTGCTTACTGCTGCACTTCTCACAATACCAACACAACCTTCCCATGCGATTGAAGAACTTAAGTATACTCCAGCAAACGTCACGGGACCTTCTTTTCAGTTACAGCTTGATAACTTTTTAAAAGAAAACTTTAACAGCAATTCATCTGATTATATGATTGCTAATACTGATTTGAATGGCGACAACCTTCTAGAACACATACTAAAACGTAACAATTGTGGTCAATACACAAATATCTGCACACATCTTGTTATTGCAAAAACAGAAGATAAGGTTACACTGCTTTCAAAGATCAACGCCCATCGTCTTATGGTTGGTGATAGTGAAAAATATGATATAAAGAACCTCTTGGCATTTAAAAATAAAACAAATGCCTACAATTTTGATATATATATATGGTCGCCACGCGAAAAAATGTATATACTAGAACCAAGGAATAAAAGGGATTAAGCGATATTGTGTTAAAACGGCCTACTTATATCGTTATTTTATTATGTAACGTTATGTTCTTTACTGGAGCACTCGTATCAGGCTTGTTCTTAGGAACTAAGTTAGCACACGCACTGTGCTCCTCCGCAACTTCTTGCACAGACTTATGTTCTCCAGGCATTCCTTGTACGGGCTATGACCTATACACAGATTTTAATGCTGGCCATGACCCCAACCTGAATGGCCCAAAAACAGGCAAAGCTCCTGTTGATTATTCCGAAAGCACCTGCGACGGAAACTTTATGAACCAAATTTACAGCAAAGCTTATATGGAAGGAACACGTCAGGTAATTATGAGTGAGCAAATCATTCATAAACCAGATAGCGTTATGGAATACACCTGCTTTCAAGGATATGTGAATAAAGCAGCAAGTATAGAATCTCAATTTTCCTATACAAGCAGATGGGATACAGGCTATACGCAAGATTTAGAGACAGATTCAGACACTAAAGAGATCAAGTTAACAGCGGCTACCCGCGTCTATAGAAAAGATTTCAATGATAACGATATACGCTGCAATGCCACTGACATGGCCGATGGTGATGAATGTGTTAACGACCTTAGTGGAGCATTAAATTATATAGTAAGTGATACGCTAGGATCTTATCTTGGAGGAAGCTTCTCTCATAAGTACCTTGGCGAGGCACTAACTATTGACACATCAGGTGCCCCCGCAGGTTGTGCAGACATGGCAACAGTTTGGAGCATCGCCAAATGTCTGGATTTTAGTGAAGATGACCGTTTCAGAACTTTTGAATCGCTTATTTACGCCGACCCACGCTCAATACCACAGGAATGCTCTCCAGGGCATACATTTTTTGACAATAACGATCCTACTGATCCAGCGACATTAGAAGACGACGACATAAAAGCCGGTGACAACAGCACAAAACTTGATACCACAGGCCCTGCCAGTGCCTCAGGCACATTATCGTCCTTATGCCCCCCCGCTGGAACAGAAGAACCCGGAGTCAATACAAGATTTTCTAATGACCTGTTACGTGTTTCAAATAACTGTAGCGACGCCACTGGACCGCACGCTTATGTGGAAATGGATCTTATTGAATTCCAAGATTACCTATTACTAGGCGCTGGAACTAACTCAAGCGTATATATACCGGGAACTGGTGGGGATCCAGATGGTATGATTCCGTGTGCAGATCCTTTCCCGACAGGTATTCCAGTCATTACTTATGAACATGATCCACTTGCAGCAGGAACCCTCCCTGGCCTTGATATGGTTGCAAAAAGAAGAAAATTCGTACATTTTGAACATATATGTCCTAATCCGGGATGTTTTTACAGAGCCACAAAAATATTGTTGCCTCTTGAAACAACCCCCATACCAAACTCTACACCTCTTGGCAGATGCGTTCGTTATTAAACAAGAGGACGAAATTTTAATAGTGAGTAAATATAAACTAATATGAACGAAAAGCTATTTGCCATGAAAGCGTAAGTTTGTATAGAATGTTAGGGCTTATGGCTGTGCTGTAAAGGAATAAAAAAAGGGATACAAGCAATGAAATCGAGTATAAAAATAGTTATCAGGTATTGCCTCACGATAACGACCTTTATGTCCTTGGGGCTTCTTTTAATTACAAGCCAACAGGCACAGGCCCAAGGTTTAATTGCAAATTCACCGTGCGATCCAACATATTACGAGTCCCTATCAGCCCGCGCATGGTTGGAAGCTCAGCGAGAAATAACGCAAAACCAAAACCTTATCCTTAAACCAGACAGCGTCTTTGAATATACATGTTTCGACCGTTTAGTACGCGAACTAGCTGATCACGCAGATGAAATGTTTAGTGAAACTGGACGTTACGGCAACCCACTTGGATCAACGAGCATGGATAATGCATTACAGAGTCTTGTTGGAACATCCCTTATTACCTACATCAACAACAATTTTGGCAGCAAAGCTCCCGGAGTAGTCGGCGCTTATAACCTGCTAGCCGGTCACCCTGCAGCAACTGGTATCAACCACCAGCCAAGATCTATAAATGATAACATCTCATATAGCTGCGATATTATGGCACGCGTATGGCAAGCGGCAAAATGTATTAACTTTATCTCCAATGCTACAACGGACGGTTTCTTTACTTTCGAGGAATATGCAGTATCTGCTGTAGATAAGCGCCATCTACCAACATCGTGTACAGCTATTAATACAAACTGGAACAGCAATCTAAACACTGCATTAACTTCAGGCCCTTGGGCGCACGACCCGGTTAATACTTATTTTACTCTTACCAATCCAATAAACTGTGTAGGCCCTACATGTCCTTGTAGCACACCACCCATACCAACAGGCATAGAAGTCATTCGAACAGGTTCTAACAATAACAGATATCCTGAATTTATTTGTCTCCAACCAGGCTGTCACTATCACCCTGGAGGAGATGACCTAGCGACAGGTATAGCCGACCCAGGGCCGGGATGTTACGGACGGTAATCATATCATAGAGAAGTTATATTTACTTAATACCATTTTCAGTCCTACACCCCTCATAGAGGAACATGTGTATGTATAAATTTTACAGGCTACTAACAAATATTTGTGGCCCGTTTATTCCGTTGTTTTTATCCAGCCGTAAAAAAAACGGTAAAGAAAATGATCAAAGTATTGCTGAAAAGTGCACGACATCATTTTCAAAAGAACGCTCTAGAGAAATTAAAAAACTACTCTGGATACACGGAGCCAGTATAGGCGAAGCCCAATCATCTCTAATACTAGTGAAATATCTACTAGGCACGTACCCTGAACTCAATATTATGGTGACTACAGGCACATTAACCTCCGCAGAGCTCATAAAGAAACGGTTACCAAAAAGAGCTTTCCATCAATTCTGCCCTTTAGATCATCCAAAATATGTAGAAAAGTTTCTTAATTACTGGCGCCCTGATTTAGCACTATGGATGGAATCAGAGCTATGGCCAAATATGCTTCATGAAATAAAAAAGCGACACATTCCCGCTATGCTGATCAACGCCCACATGTCTCCAAAATCATTTAAACTCTGGAGCCACTTCCCATCTTTATCTAAAGAAATACTAAGTACATTTGATAAAATACTTTGCCAAAACAATATAGACAAATACCATTTTGATTGCTTAGGCGCACTTAACTCTATCGTAACCGATAACATTAAATATAGTGCCGCACCGCTGACACATAACGAAGAAGACTTAAAAAACATTCGCAACACGACCATCGAACGCAACATATGTCTTTACGCTAGCACCCATGACGGTGAAGAAGAGATCGCGTGCCAAATACATCAAAATCTAAAACAAAACATATCAAATTTGCTTACCATTATAGTGCCACGCCACCCGGAAAGACGTGATGATATAGCTCAGGCTTGTTCATACTTTCCATTAAAACTTTCATTTAGAGGTAAAAACAAAAACCTTCCTAATAATGACGACGACATCTATATAGCAGATACACTTGGTGAACTTGGCCTATTCTATGAACTCAGCCCGATCGCCTATATAGGCCGCTCACTAAGTAACGATGGTGGTGGTGGCCATAACCCAATAGAAGCGGCACAATTAGGTTGCGCAATTCTGCATGGCCCCAATGTTCAGAATCTACAAGATATATACACACAGATTCACAAACAAAACGCTGCTCAAGAAGTTAAGGATAAAAAATCTCTTGAAGATGCACTACACAACCTACTTACAGATAAAAATTCTTGTGCCGCATTACAACACGCAGCTTTATCATTTGCTAAAAACAAGGCTTATGTAGTCAAAGGTATAACGAAAGAAATTTCACTACAACTTGACAAAATTTAGTCCCTATAATCAATAACAATAAACAGCTCTTTATTTGTGTAAAAAAATTGCTCAAAATGCTTAAATACTATACTTATAGATATAGTTGATTACACTCGTATGAACACAAGTCCTTTATAAGGCCTCTAAATACAATGCCCCTAAAAACACCAAAATTTTGGTATACAAACCCAAAAGGCTGTTCCCCGCAAATATTAAAAATACGTGCGCTTACACTCATGCTAACCCCATTAAGCATGTTGTACCAACTTGCGCATCGTGCCAAACTTTTATGGACTAAAACATACCAAGCACCACTCTCTGTGATTTGCGTAGGAAATGTAACTACTGGAGGCAGCGGCAAAACTCCCACGTGCATCGCCCTAAACAATCTTATAAATAAATATGCCTTATTCACAGAACCTTATTTTTTAACCCGTGGTTATGGAGGTCGTGACCCTGGCCCAAGACGCATAAAGGATCATGACACGGTTCAACTGGTTGGTGATGAGCCTTTACTGCTCGCAAACCATTCAAATACAATACTTTCTGTGCGTCGTCATGACGGAGCGAAAGAAGCGCATCGACACGGATCTGATCTAGTCATCATGGATGATGGTTTGCAAAACTTGAGTTTACACAAAGATTTAAGCTTTCTTGTTTTAGATGGAACACTTGGTCTTGGTAACCAAAAAACTTTGCCCGCAGGCCCATTACGTGAACCATTATCCGCTGCGCTCAAACGCAGCGATGCTGTGATTATAATTGGAAAAGACACATACGGACTGAAATCTCTAATTCCCGAAAAAATGCCCGTTTTTAAAGCAAAAATTACGCCAGATACACAAAAGCACCCTGTACCAGAAAATAAATCATATGTTGCTTTTGCAGGGTTAGGGACACCTGAAAAATTCTTTAATACCTTGCACACTAACGGGATAAAACTTACTGATACAATCTCTTTTGCCGATCATCATTTCTATAAAAGAGAAGACATCCGCCTCCTTCTTGATCTCGCTAAAAGTAACAACTCTAGCCTTATTACAACAGAAAAAGACTATGTACGCCTTCCCAAAGCAATACAAAAACAAGTATACATGTATCCGATAACTCTCCAATGGAATGACGAGTCTGCTCTTGTTCACTTTATTGCAGAGAAAATAAAACAGTAAACAAGTCGCAGCTATAGTAATGACTATGAAAAAGATACGCTATGCCTTCGAGGCCGTTTTCCTTTATTTGATTTTTGCAATATTCAAATATCTCCCTGCAAAAACAGCGTCTAATATTGGAGGATGGATAGGTCGCGTGATCGGGCCTAGGTTGGCTGCCAGTCGTAAAGCACATAAACACATCCTGATGGCTATGCCCGAAATTAGTAACGAGCGCGCCAATGAGATAGTCCGCGGCATGTGGGAAAATCTAGGCCGCGTAATAGCCGAATATCCTCACCTTGAGAAAATCAGCCGTTATTATACTACTTTCGAAAACGAAGAACGCCTGCTTTCCTTATTAGAAAAAGAAGACCAGCCTCTTATTTTTATCGGCGGACATTTATCAAACTGGGAAATTAACTCCATAGCTCTGCTTACTCATCATAACAGAAGCGTAGATGCTACCTATCGCGCGCCTAATAATCCATGGGTCGCTCGATTGCTGGATCATGCACGCACACTTGGAGGCCGCCTAAAAGCTTATCCTAAATCCACAGAAAGTGGCCGTAAAATTATGCAAGCCCTTAAACAGGGCCACGCACTTGGCATCCTTATCGACCAGAAATACAACGAAGGAATAAATGTCCCCTTCTTTAATCTACCTGCCATGACCAACCCAGTGGCAGTGCTACTTTGTCAGCGCTATCGTTGTCCTCTCGTACCGGTGAAAAATATCCGCGGGAAAGATGGTTGCTCTTTTCGTATAATCACCTACCCCCCTTTAGATTTATTCAATGAAGATGGCTCACCACGCCCGGCAGAAGATGTCATTAAAGAAGCTCACGCATTACTTGAAGCATGGATCAGGGAACACCCGGAACAATGGCTCTGGCTGCATCACCGCTGGAAAAACGAAGCTTAAAACCTGCCATGAAATTTCTGTTAAGAGTAAGGATTATTGCCATTGCGATAATCTTCAACCACACGTCTGGTAATCTCTCCCAAATTATCATCAGCCAAAAACCGCGCTGCATCAGACAACAATTTTCTGTTACAAAGCGTTTCCAAAAACAGCAAAGTATCTTCCGGCAATGAATGTGAAAGCCCAATTTCTTCACTAATAGCAATCGACTCATAACGTGTAATATCATAATCAACACCCGCCGAATTCATAATATCAGCTTCCTGTAACATGACACATAACAAGCACAAATGACTGTTTTCGGTCAAATCATAAAGCTCTTCAGACAGCATTATGCCAGCATCTTTGCTAACCAAATCGTCCTCACCCATACCAAAGTGATGCTCATACGCATCACGCAGCTGATTAACCGGACTGATCGGATCACCAAGTGGCGATACATCAGTCGTCATAAGCATAACCTTTATGTCATCCAATATAGCATCATCAAGCCCGGCAGCTTTCAAATACGGATAAGCATATAAAAAAGAACGCTTTTCAATCATCGCCAAATGATACTTATGATCAATAATATTACCCTTACCCTCATGACCAATATCATGAATACACGCTGCTATGATAAGTTTGGCAATATCCGTATGATCTAACTGGTGAGTAGTATCCATAAAAAGCTTGTTATTATGCACCGCCACCATACGCAATACATGCAATAACACCTTACGAAAATGTAAGTTATTGTGATAGGGCAGATCACTAGTTACTTCAGCTAAAACACTCGCTACCAGCATAGCACGACACAGAGGTTCTTTTGTCGGATCCTGGGCTTCCCCCACTCCACAAAGACCAAACTTCTCAAGCGCTACAATCACCATAGATGTTATACTAAACAGATCCTTGCCACCGTGCCAATCTTGTATAAGACGACAAGTTTCCTGCGTTGACATATCAACATTACAATCTTCGGAAAACACAAATGCCAGCCGATCCTCAGCTAGCGCATAATCACTCTCCAAACACCTGCACACACGCCGAAGCGTTTCCATAACTACACTTTGCGCAGCCCACGTATTTTTCGGAACAACCCCGTCAATCCCCGAGAGAATAAATTGCAAAATTGTATTTTGTTCGATCTGCATTATATACTGGTTACTATAAATATTGATGTGAGAACATCTTATAGTTAATCCTCACTTAAATTTGTTTTACGTTCAACAACCATAGCGCACCGGTAAAGTACACTAACATACTATAACATGAACATATTCGTACCCCTAGAAACAATTTTGAAGAGTATAATTGATTATCACCAATATTTAAGGCTATAACCGATGTTCGTGGTAATTGACTTAAGTTAACAACAAAGCACAATGGATAAGCAAATGACGTCAACACAATGGAGTCCCGAAAGCTGGAGAGAAAAACCTGCAAAGCAACTTCCGTCTTATAAAGATGAAAGCTTACTCAAGCAAACAGAAAACGAACTTAAGAAACTTCCTCCCCTAGTTTTTGCTGGCGAAGCCCGTAACCTTCAGGCTCGCCTTGGCGATGTTGCACGTGGTAATGCATTTTTGCTTCAAGGCGGCGACTGCGCTGAAAGCTTTGCAGAATTCAATGCTAACAAAATTCGTGATACTTTTCGCGCCCTATTACAAATGGCCGTAGTCATGACATATGCTGGCTCCATGCCTATCGTTAAAGTAGGGCGCATGGCTGGTCAATTTGCTAAACCACGTTCCAGCGATTTCGAGACACAAGGAGATATCACCCTCCCCAGCTATCGTGGAGACAATGTTAACGCACTAGAATTTACAGCTGAATCGCGTGAACCCGATCCAAAGCGTATGATCGCCGCTTATCATCAAGCATCTTCCACGCTTAACCTTTTGCGAGCTTTTGCTGGTGGAGGCTACGCCAATCTAAGTAAAGTCAACCAATGGAATCTCGATTTTGTCGCTGACAGCCCACTAGGTGAGCGTTATGAAACATTGGCTACACAGATCAGTGATGCTCTTAACTTTATGCGTGCCTGTGGCGTTACACCTGATAGCGTTCCAACGTTAAAAGAAACAGAGTTCTACACTTCGCACGAAGCACTGCTCTTGCCTTATGAAGAATCTTTAACCCGTACAGACAGTCTCACTGGCGAATGGTACGATACATCTGCGCATTTCTTATGGATCGGCGCACGCACCCATCAGCTTGATAATGCACAAATAGAATTCATCCGTGGTATCAAGAACCCCATCGGACTTAAGTGTTCTCCAGCGATTGGAACCGACGAGTTACTGCGCCTTATCGAGGTTCTAAACCCTGATAATATTCCCGGCCGCCTAACTTTGATTGCGCGTATGGGACACGAACATGTCGAAGAAAAGCTTACACCGCTTGTACGAACTGTAAAAAGCGAAGGACGCAGCGTTGTATGGTCATGCGACCCAATGCATGGCAATACAATCAAATCTTCCTCTGGCTACAAAACCCGGCCATTCGACAGCGTATTAGCAGAAGTTCGCGGCTTCTTTGCCGTGCATAAAACTGAAGGCACACATCCGGGCGGCGTTCATATCGAAATGACCGGTCAAGATGTAACCGAATGCGTTGGCGGAGCAGATGCCATTGGCGACGAAGATCTATCCAGCCGTTATCACACACATTGCGACCCACGCTTAAATGCCAATCAAGCTCTGGAACTAGCCTTCCTTATCGGCGACGAACTAAAAGGCATCCGCCCTTCGCCTGAGAAAGAAGACGATTTTTCTACTGCGGAGTAACTATTGAGTGGTTATAAAAGGATGACTATCAAACCAATCAAAATAACATGTGCGCAACTTAACCCCACTGTCGGTGATATTGAGGGTAATGCGCGCATGATGCTCGAAACTTGGTCTAATCATGACGAGAACAGCGATCTTATCATTTTCCCGGAGCTGTTTTTATGCGGATATCCTCCCGAAGACCTTGTATTAAACGCAGCATTTATCTCGACCTTGGAAGCTAAAATTGTAAAACTATGCGAAGTTTCCAAAGATTTTCAAAGCGCCGCTTTAATCCCAACCATCTGGAAAGTAAACGACGTTATTTGCAACGCTGCTTTGTTGATTGAAAAAGGCGAAATTAGTCATATTTTTTATAAACACAAGCTACCCAATTACCACGTATTTGACGAACCACGTACATTTTCTCCGGGGCCTTTGCCAGAACCATATCTTTTCCGGGGTCACTCACTCGGCATTATGATTTGCGAAGATATATGGCATGCCGAAGTCCCGCGCTATTTAAAGGATAATGGCGCGAAAATTCTTATTGCCATCAACGGCAGTCCGTTCCACGTTAACCAGCAAGAAGAACGCCACATTGTAGCAAATTCAGCCACGAATAAAACCGGACTTGATCTAATTTATCTCAACATGTTCGGCGGACAAGATGACCTAGTCTTTGATGGGCGTTCTTTTGTCATGCACAAAGACAGCTCGGTGGCATATCAATCTCCAGCTTTCGAGGAAGATATATTTTCAGTAACCGTATCTTCACCAGAAGAATCGTCCCCATCAGTAACAACGCTCAAACAAGGTTCGGATTATGTAAAATATAACGCCCATCCCTTGGAACTAATCTACAACGCTCTGGTAACCGGAGTTCGAGACTACGCACATAAAAACGGCTTCAAAGATGCACTACTGGGTCTTTCCGGCGGAATAGATAGCGCTCTTACCGCCGCAATAGCAGCTGATGCCTTAGGCCCAAAACACATACACTGCGTTTTACTCCCCTCAAAATTCACCTCGGATGAGAGCAATGAAGACGCAGAACAATGCGCACGTTCGCTAAATGTTTCACATGAGACCATTCCTATCTCCATAGCTATAAACGCATTTACAGAGACAATCCCAACCCTCCAAGGCATAGCGCATGAGAACACACAAAGCCGTATTCGCGGCTCTATTCTAATGGCTCTATCGAATATGAGCGGTGCCCTTCTACTAACTACGGGAAATAAAAGCGAGGTCGCTGTAGGCTACTGCACACTTTATGGCGATATGAATGGCGGATTCAACCCAATCAAAGATGTTTATAAAACCGATGTTTATAAACTTTCTCAATGGCGCAACGAACAAAGTCAAGTCATCCCAGAGCGCATCCTCACCAAAGCTCCAACCGCAGAACTACGCGCAGATCAAAAAGACGAAGACTCACTTCCTCCTTACGACCTGCTAGATGATATCCTGCGCCTACTCGTAGATTATGACGATCTTGATTGGGAAACAGCTCCGCAAGAGCTTTTAGACATGCGCGAAAAATGCCTCGAGTACACAGGTGATATAGAAAAAATCGCACGCCTGCTTAAGATCAATGAATATAAGCGTTTTCAAGCCGCACCAGGCACCCGCATCTCCCCTAGAGGTTTTGGCCGCGACCGACGCTATCCATTGACAAATCATTTTGTAAATAAGATTGAAAAACCTTAAAAATCCGGTTATTTAAGACTACTGAATTTAAATCGCTCAGATCTTTATCTGGACAAGGCATGAGCGATGCAGCGTAGTTAACCTACGTAAAGAGCGAATAACGATGTTCCAGATGAATAGATGAGCGATAACTATGAGTATCAGAGTCAGATTTGCCCCCTCCCCAACCGGAATGATGCACGTAGGAAACGCGCGCACAGCCTTAATTACATGGCTTTTTACCCGCTCGCAGAACGGACATTTCTTGTTGCGCATTGACGACACAGATCAAGAACGCTCCAAAAAAGAATACGAAGAAGCCATTGAAGAAGGCCTTAAATGGCTCGGCATGGACTGGGACTCAAAAGCTCGCCAAAAAGACCGTACAGATGTATACAACACCAAGATCGAGCAACTCAAAGAACAAGGACGCATTTACCCTTGCTATGAAACATCCGAAGAGTTGGAGCTAAAACGCAAAAGCCAGCTCTCACGTAAAATGCCTCCTATCTACAACCGTGAAGCACTTGCCCTAACAGATGAGCAAATCGCAGCTTACGAATCTGAGGGCCGCAAAGCCCACTGGCGTTTTAAACTGGAGCACACCCCAATCGAGTGGGATGACATTATCCGCGGCCCAGTTAAATTCCACGGCAAAGATATGTCCGATCCCGTGCTAATCCGCGAAGACGGCTCTCCACTTTATCACTTATGCTCTGTAATTGATGATATTGAATACGGCATGACCCACGTTATTCGCGGCGAAGACCACGTTTCCAACACGGCCGCCCACGTTCAAATGTTCGAAGCCTTAGGCGCGACACCACCAATATTCGCGCACCTACCGCTCTTATCAGACACAGAAGGCGGTAAGCTCTCTAAACGCCTCGGCTCATTAAGCTTAAAGGACTTGAAAGATGACGGGTTAGAATCCACAGCAGTTATCAGCCTAATGGCTCGCCTAGGTTCCTCCGATCCGATAGAACCTTTTACCTATATAGATGATGTTATTAAAAGCTTTGATTTAGGCAAATTCTCCCGCGGGACACCAAAATTCGACGCTAATGAGCTTTATCGCCTAAATGCAAAAATTCTTCATAATCTTAGCTTTGCGGAAGTGAAAGAACGCCTCGCAGATATGAGTCTGATAGAAATGGACGAAGAATTCTGGACAACCATCCAACCAAACCTAGAGCGCATCACCGACGCAAAAGAATGGTGGCAAGTCGCAAAAGGCCCTGTAACACCAATTATTGAAGATGAAGAATTTGCTCGACAAGCTATGGAGCTCCTCCCCCCCACTCCATGGGATGAAAATACCTGGCAAGAATGGACCAAAGCCGTAAAAGAAAAAACAGGCCGCAAGGGAAAACAACTGTTTATGCCGCTAAGACATGCTCTCACAGGCATGGAGCACGGACCAGAGATGAAACAGCTTCTACTCTTGATCGGTGAAGAAAAGGTCAAAGAACGCCTGCAAGGGAAATAAGTCAAACGCGGCCACTTAGCGCACCTCCATAAATATACAATGATTTGCAAACGCCTTTCTTTTTTGACATAATATTAACACCCTATCGTTATAGTGTAGGTTAAAGAAATATAAGCTTTAAAAAGCGGGCTTTCATATGAAAGATAAAGAACCAGACATAGTTAGAGATTTTGAGAAAGTCGCAGCTGTAGGCGCAACAGACTATTCCAAGCTCGATGCTAATGGGTTCAAAGGCCCTTTCAAAGCTTTCAAGATGCCACAGGGCCACACCCTATACATGACCCCGGAGATGCGAGAAAATATTCCCGACGACGTTATGAATGAGGTCGGCCGCATAACAACAGGAAAAGACACACTTATTTCCACTTATGGAGAATACAAAGCCGCTGCTCCGGAGATGACCAACAATTATACAGGTTCCTACATCAACGAACAAATTATGGACGGCAAACCGCGAGCTTTTGGTAATGAGAATTATATTATCAATCACCCTCTTCACAGAATTGCGCCTAATTCTATTTTTGTTCAAGATCTATCTGAATTCACTAAACCATCTTCCGGCTTATGTCTGCCAAATAAACTATTCAATATGCCCGAAATTAAAGAGCTCTGGACATTAGAGCTTCTTCATGAAGCTGGTCATATTAAAGACGATATAAACAAAAATTTCTTTCAAAAATTTTTTTCAAACAATGAAGAGGAAACCTTAGCAACTGAAGCATTTGCAGATTCTATTGCTATTGACTCCGGCCGTCGCCTAGGACTGAATCATGCTGTTGATGTGTATGTTGCATTAAGAAGCTCACGCCCTTTCATGTTTCCTAATATAGATAAAAACAATGACAAAACAGTATATGATCACGACACATCAGCCCTCTTAAGTGGCCCGCTACAGAAGGAAGCAGATGATCACCTAGAAGACGCAAAACGATATTTCGGAGAAGCTGGAAAAGTCGGAATAATAGTGGATGATATATGTGCAGATATATCTCTCAATCATACTGATAGTAGCTATGAACGTACAGAAAAGAAGATTATAGAGCATTTAAGGGCTCCTATGGATAATTCACATAAGAGCCTTAAAGAATCTACAGCAGTTAATCTATGCGAAAAGTATGCAGTTGCAAAATCATTACTTGAACAAGATAAAATCACAGATCCAGAACAAAAGGAATATGCAGAATCTTTTGTAAACTCTATGCAAACATCTCTTAATCCTGACGTACTATATATTGTCGAATCTGAATTAGTGCCAGCAATAGCAACCGATATCAATAACGGGCTAGCCGATGAAATTTTCGAACAACATCAGGAGAAAATACCTTCAATGCAAACTGATTCAAATCAGGAAAATACAACCAATAACACTATTGCTCTATCACAGCTTTAATGAATTTTATTTTTCAAAGAAAGTAAAAACTTCTCAAGATCAACCGCGTCCTCTTGATTTGATTGCGGCCAGAGCAGCTCAATAGTATTATAAAAAGCTTGGCGACCTTCAACAAATAAGTGATCGGCCAAAAGAACTTTCCGGCGTGGTGTCAGAGAAGAAAACTCTTCAATAATATCGAACGTTCCTCCAGTAGCTTCAATGATTTCGCGTAGACCCGATTTCATAAGCATGATAATTACCCCTTAACGATCGATTAATTTTATTATAAACAATTGCTTACTAAAATTTATAACTATCCTTATACTCTTTTTTGACATAAAAGTAAACACAAGGCTAGTTTTCGTTATAAAACAAAGAGATAACGCTACAACGAAAAAGGGTGCACTGCACAATGTTACACAACCAGAGAGATATTGAACTCCATTTACCAACAGCGGCATCATCCCCCGCAATTATATTATGCCGTCCTCAAATGGGAGAAAATATCGGATCCACCGCCAGAGCCATGCTCAACTTTCAGCTCAAAGATTTACGTATTGTAGCTCCACGCGACGGCTGGCCAAACGAACGGGCCGAAGCTACAGCCTCAGGAGCGCTGGAAAATATGCCCCCTGTTAAAGTATTCGAAACACTAGAAGACGCCATTAGCGACCTAAACTTTACTATCGCAACAAGCGCCCGTAGACGCGATATGGTTAAACCTGTGTACAATCCAGCGAACGCTATGGAAGAGCTACTAGAGCGTGCAAGTAAAGCGCAAAGAATCGGTATTGTGTTCGGAGCAGAGCGCACCGGCCTAACCAACGATGAGCTGAGCCTGTGTCAGGCGCTTATGATGTTCCCGACAAACCCTGAGTTTGCCTCACTTAACCTTGCGCAAAGTGTGCTGCTAAGTGCCTATGAGTGGGATAAATGCGCGAATAATAAGAATTACAACAGCCACAGCGCTCCCGATTTAGACATGAATGACAGCACTCCTTCCCTACAAAGCGAAGTGACAACATTTATTGAAAGATTGGAAAATGATTTAGAAGATCGCCGCTTCTTCCGCACCCCTGAAATGAAGCCAACAATGATGGTTAACATCCGCAATATTTTCACCCGCAGCGATGTCACAGATCAAGAAATTCGCACGCTCCACGGCATATTATCGGCTCTAAGAGGCAATAAAACGGCAAAATAGCGTAACCCTCGGTTACAATTGTTACCCAAAAATATTGACTTTTTTCTATAAATTCGTTAATCTCTTTCCATAACCGCGCCATTGGCGCGTTTTTTTGTGCCCTCCCACCAATCAGTGAACAGGTTATTTCATGAAATATATATTCGAAAACGATGGTGATTTTGTCCGCATCCCGGCTAACAAATTCCGAGCCATGCAAGAAAAGATAGCAAAGCTGGAAATGCAATTAAGCATGGAAAAAGCAGCCGCCTTTTATTACGCCATCAAAAATAGTAGAGAAATTATGCCCGTAGAAATGCTCTGCCAACATATTATAAATGGCATTAATCCAGTAAAACTCTTCAGAGAATATCGGGGATTTACGCAACAAGAACTTGCCGATAAAGTCGGTGTAAGCCATACCATGATCTCTCTGATCGAAAGCGGAAAGAAAAAAGGCTCCGCCCGAACACTCAAAAAAATCGCCGATGCCCTGAATATCGATATGCATGAACTGATATAATAATTCATAAAGCCAGCTAAAAAGACCTTTGAAGTGCTACTTTATAATATATCTTGCAATAAAATTACCATAACGCTATTCTTATTTTTTTGAACAATGGAGAAGAAAATGGCAAAACTATTTAGAGTAAGGGTTCCCGACTGTAGAACAGATGAAGATCCAGACACCTGCATAACAAATTATAGAAAACAGTTATCTGAAAAATTTCAAGGTGCAGGTGGCAAAAAAAGTAGTGCCTCCATTTCCAGTATGTCCGTAGATGAGCATTGTGACAGCGACGTTCTATGCGTGAGGGTTAATGGCAAAATGACGCAAGGACAACAAAGCATGTTGAATAACTTGTCCCCGAATTAATCATAAATCCACATAAGTGCAAAACACGCAAATAAAAAGCCGTTCAAACAAGCAGCCTATTCTATTGCTCTCTTATATAAACAAACGACGTGCAAGTTTTTTACAACAAAGATGTATTTGTTAATTTGCCGCTTATTTTTTGATCCATTTCTTCTTGGAATTTATTTACTATCTGTTCTTGTTCCTCTGGTGGCAG
>Ga0070728_10002462_pt1 | contig 23076 bp, 15 predicted proteins | sample tdDd471_FD_66723 | JGI IMG/M metagenome (GOLD analysis project Ga0070728, IMG submission 66723) | Marine sediment microbial communities from the Atlantic coast under amendment with organic carbon and nitrate - tdDd47.1 | ecosystem: Environmental > Aquatic > Marine > Coastal > Sediment | place... | reverse complement strand
CTTCTACTTCTTCAGCCACGAGACCGGCCGCGACGTGGTGGTGTTCGGCGACTCGCGGGTCGCCTTTCCGCAGTCCACCGACTCCGACGGGGTTGCGTACCGCACCGCCAGCGGCCTCGCCAGCGCCGATCAGGCGGCGGTCTACCGGTTCGTCAGCCGGGTCGCAATGGTTCCGGCCCATATCTGCCTGCGCGACTACAACTACCGCCTCCCGAACCTGACTCTGGAGGTCGACGAGACCGTGGACCCGAACGGCCACGGCGTGGTGATCGACTACGGCTCGCATTTCCGCACCCCGCAGGAAGGCCGCGACCTGGCCCGGGTCCGCGCCCAGGAGCTGCTCGGCCGCAAGACGGTGTTCGAGGGCACCAGCGACAGTGTGGATCTGGCGGCCGGCTCGGTGTTCGACCTGACCGACCACTTCCGCAGCGACTACAACGCCGGATACCTGGTCACCTGGATCGAGCACGAGGCCACCCAGTCGGTCCCCGGCATTGCCGAGTTCGTCGGCGCGGGCCATCAGACCGGTTACCTCAACCGGTTCGAGTGCCTGCCGAAATCGGTGGAGTTCCGGCCGGCTCGGGTCACCCCGAAGCCGAAGATGGCGGGCCTGTCCAACGCCACGGTCGACGGGTCGGGATCGGGTCAGCGCGCCGAGCTCGATGCCTCGGGCCGGTACAAGATCCGCCAGCAGTTCGACCAGCGCGGCGAGGCCGCCGGCCAGGCCTCGCGCTACATGCGCAAGGCGGAGCCGTACGGCGGTGCCAACACCGGCATGCACTTCCCGCTGCTCAAGGGCACGGAAGTCGTGCTCGCCTGCGTCAACGGCGACCCGGACCGGCCGATCATCGTCGGCGCCATGCAGAACGAGCAATATCCGAGCATCGTGAACTCGCGCTGCAACACCACCAATCGGCTGCAGACCACCAGCGGCAGCCTGTTCGAGATCGATGACGGCCCTGCCGGCGGCGGCGGAAGCGGCGGTGGCGGAAGCGGTGGCGGCGGCGGGGCGGCACTGGCGCCGCAACGCGCGCTGGAGGGCGCCGCCCCGGCCCCGACCTCGGCCCCTGCCCCGATTGCCGAAATGCCGGCCGCCGAGCCGCCCGGACAACCGCTGGCCGCCCAGCGCGGCGAGGCCGAGATCCGGACCACCGGCAGCGCGTCGGCGAGCTACGCCCGGCTGCAGATCACCTCGGGTACCGAAAGCTACTGGCGGATCGGCGCCCAGCCGACCGACACCAAGGAGTCCGACAAGACCCCGGACATGTCCGACATGAGCAGCGATGCCGGCGGCGCCGGTCTGTTCGAGTACACGGCCGGCGACAGCACGTCGCTGGTGACCGGATCGAGCTACCGTCAGGTCGACACCAACAGCTACGACTACGTCAAGGGAACCCGCCGGACGAGCGCCGCGACGCACGACGCGGTCAGCACCGGCCAGTACCGGGTGATCGCCAAGGGGGTCAGCATTCAGGCCTCCACCGGGACCATCACCGACGCCTCCTCGGCGTCCACCGCTCCCGACGGCAACGTGGAAATCACCACCAGCAACGACTTCAAGGTGAACGTCAGCGGCGACAGCAACGTCACCATGGATGGCAGCAGCTTCTTTTGGTTCAAGGGCACCGACACCCAGTACAAGTCCGGGAGCACCTACTCGATCTTCGCCGGCTCGGAGTCGAGCCTCAACCTGGGCATGTCGTCGAAGACCTACGTCGGCTACCGCTCCAGGTTCTGGCTGGTGTACAACTCGAACTTCGGCATCGGGATCGACTCCAAGTGGAACATCGGCTCGTCCACCGCCGCGTATATCGGCTCCCGCAACGTCCTGGTCGGCGGCGCCAAGATCAAGGCCTACTATGCGGAGATGGCAGCGAACGCCGCGGCCAAGATCGAGGCGGGCGTGTCCAAGTTGGCAACCAACATTGCCGAATGCTACTCCGCCAGTACTACTGCTGACATTATTGGGATTGAAGCGGCGATGGGCATGTACGCACACATGTGAACCGACCCGTCTCACACAGGAGCAGAACCATGGACGGAACGCTTCCCATCAGCACTGTCGGGTCGGGCTCGAGCGGGTCGGACAGCCCGGTGGTGACTCGGATCGTCGACCTGTCGACCGACGGGCCGGTGCTCGATATCGGCGCCAATCGGATCGTCGGCCGCCGGGCCACAAGCTGCCTGGTCGAACCGGCTACCGGTGACACGGTGCTCGCGGTCACGACCGCTGCCGGCACCTTCGTTCTGGCGATCCTGGAACGCCCCACGGACAGCCCCGCGGTCCTGTCGGTCCCGGACGCCGGCACTGCGACGCTGGCGCAGGACAACCTGACGATCCGTTGCGAGACCCTGACCGTCGACGCCGGCACCACGACGCTGCGCAGCCGGGTTGCACAGGTCGCCGGCCAGGCCCTGCAGGCGGTCGCCGAACGGCTCGACGTGGTGGCCCGCACCCTGCGCCGCTCCGCAGACCACGAACTGAGCCACGCCAAGACTGCGTCCCGCACGGTCGAGGGCACCGAGACCGTGACAGCGGGCGAGCTGATGCAGGAAGCCCGGACGGCCCTCGCCCAGCGGGCCGGGATCGTCATGGTCGACGCCCGCGAGGACGTCCGGATCAACGGCGAACGCATCACGATGGGCTGAGGCGGTGTCGACCCAGCTCAGACGCGATCCCGCGGACGTCGCCGCCGAACACCTTTCGGCCGGCCGGGTGGCGGAGGCGCAGGTGCTGTTCGAGGAGGTCCTGCGCCAGCAGCCGGCCCACGCCCGGGCGCTCTGCGGCCTCGGCAGCATCGCGCTGCGCCGTGGTGAGGTCGACCGCGGTTTCGAGCTGGTGTCGCACGCCGCCTCGCTCGCGCCGAACGACGGCTTCACCATCGGCAATCTGGCGGTCGCCTACATGGCGCGCGACGAGCTGCCGCAGGCCGAGGACTGCTCCCGGCGGGCGCTCGACCTGGAGTCCGGATCGGCCGACCTGCACGCCAACCTCGCCACCGTGCTGGCCGCCCGCGGCGACATCGAGAACGCCCTGGTCGCCCAGCTTCACGCCGTCTCGCTGGACCCGGACTCGGCGATACAGCATTTCAACCTGGCCAACATCCTCATCGCCAGCGGCGACCCGACCGCCGCCGCCGCCGAGTTCTCGGCCGCGGTCGAGCTCGACCCGGGTCATACCGGCGCCCTCAACAACCTCGCGCTGCTGCACAAGCAGGCCGGCCGCCTCGACCATGCCCGAGCCCTGCTCGACGAAGCCCGGCTGCATGATCCACTGAATCCGGAGCTGCTGGCGAACCAGGCCGATCTGATGCTTCGGACGGGACAGAGCGAGCAGGCGCTGGAGCAGATCAGGCGGGCGGTCAGCCTGGCACCGCGATCGCCGATGCTGCAGAACGCCTACGGTGCCGTCCTGCTCGAGCTCGGCCGGCTCGACGAGGCCGGCAAGGTCCTGGCCGACGCGGTCCGCCTGGCGCCAGAGGACATGACGATCATCTTCACGCTGGCGCGGTTGCTGCGACGCCGCGGCCAGCTCGATGCCGCCCAGACGGCGATCGAGCGGATCGCCGCCACCACGCAGAAGCACAACGGCGCCGCCGACCGGTTCGCGGCGGAACTGCTGCTCCTGCGCGGTCACTACGACGAAGCCTGGGACAGGATCGCCGGCACGATGGCGGGAAGGTCCGAGCCGTTCGCCGACCTCGAGCTCGGCCCGGAGGCCGAGCTCGACGGCATTGCCGTCCGGCTTGTCGCTCTCGACGGTGCCGCCAGCCTGTTCGCGGCACGGTGCCTGCCGGCCATGGCAGACCGGGGTGTCGACATCACCGTCGTGTGTCCGCCGATGATGGCGCCGCTGTTCGAGGCGCTTCCGGCCGTCCGCACGGTGCTGGCGACCGCCGAGCTGAACCTGCAGGCCCTCGCCGCCGACGGGCCGCCGCTTCTGCACCTCGACGCACTGCCGCTGCGGCTCCGCATCACGCCGGACGCCCCTTCCCCGGCCTGGCCTCTGTTCCCGGTCGACCGCGCCGAGGCGACCGGGGCACCGGACGACACCGTCGGCCTGTGGTGGGAGGGACCGGGCCCCGGCCTCGCCCTGCTCGAAGCGCTCGCCGGAACCGAAGGCGCACCCCTGGTATCGCTGCAGTCCGGACCGCCCCGCGAGGCCGCGCGGCCGCTGCTGGAGGTCCACGGGATCGAGGACCGCGGCGGCGATATCCGCGACTTCGGCGCGCTGGCGGCCCGGATCGCCGCCCTCGGCCGCGTCGTCGTGCCGAACGGGCCGGTCGCCCACCTCGCCGCGGCAATGGGCGTGGAGACCTGGGTGCTGGTCGATCGCGACGGGTCCTGGTACTGGCCCGGCGAGGCCGGCCCGATGCCCTGGTATCCGAACGTCAGGGTGTTTCGGCAGAGTGCCGACGGCAGCTGGAGTGCCGCCTTCGAGGCGATCCGGCAGGCCCTGGCACCGGATCCACCCGAAGCACCGCAGCAGGAGGCTCCGCAGTCATGACAGAGCGCTGGTCTCCACTGCTCGACGACCTGCCCGAACTCGCCGGGCCGCTGCTTTCCGCGGTCCGCAGCGCCCTGCCGGCGGTCTTCGAGCTCGCGCTTCAGGCGCCAGAGCGGACCACGAAGCCGGTCTCCGTCGGCATCGGCATCGAGGCCGACGCCGCCGCCAGGCTCACCATCGTCGGACACGGCATCACGCGCGACTACCACGGGCCGCGCGACGCCCTGTTCATCACGTTCGACGGCGAGGCCAGGATTCACGACCGTCGTCTGACCGTCCTTGGCAACGCCGTCCTGGACCTCGCGACCAACGCCTTGCTGCAGCTGCGGCTGACCGAGCCCGTGGCGGTCTGAACGGCCGGCCGGAGGACCGTCAGGTCAGCACCATCACCGTCGGCTGGGTCGGGCACAGGGCCGCTCCGACCATGTTCGGGCTGATCCCGTTGTGGCCGGAGATGTCGAGCATCCGGGTAACCGGCGACACGCCTTGGACCACCTTGACCGAGCACGAATAGTTCTGGCTGGTCGCCATCACCATTCCGGAGGCGACGCCCAAACTGATGCCGACATTGTCGCCGATGGTAAGCGGCTGCGTCGTCAGCAGGTTATGGTTCGGCATGACCATCGTGTAGCAGCTGTACTGAGTCGGGATGGACGTCGCGCGCATCGCGAAGTTCGGGTATGGGATCGGAACCACGGCGGGACCGACGATGGTGTTGCAGATGTCCGGGAAGGCGAATCCGAAGCCCGGGATCGGCCCCTGAGAGTTCACGAATACCATCATCGTCCTCCCTTGGAACGCTGGCGCAGGTGCTGCTCGACGGCGATCGGATCGTAGAGCTCGGAGATCCGCCGGTCCTCGTCGGTGCCCAGCGTCGTCGACAGGCGCGAGCCGGTCGCGACCGGCTGGAACGTCGTGCCGTGCAGGTTGAGCCGGTACATGTTGGCGCCCGACAGGTCGGCCCCTGTCCAGTCGGCGTAGGACGCGTCCGCGTTCTCGAAATCCACGTTCCGGAACCGGGTTCCGCGGGCCGAGGTCGACTTGAGCTGGGCCAGCTCCATCCGGCTGCCGTCCAGCGTCGCACCGTCCAGGATCGCGCCGTCCAGGATGGCGTATGTCAGGTCCATGCCGTCCATCGCCGCACCGGCCAGGTTGGCGTTGAGGAACAGTCCCGTGGCTGCCCGCGCGCCGCTCATCCGAGCCTGCTGCAGGTTGCAGTCCTGGAACAGGGTCTGGGTCAGGTCGCAGCCGGACAGGTCGATGCCCGCCATCGACGACTTCATGAAGTTGCAGCGCGCCAGGGTCCTGCCGGACAGGTCGAGCCCGTCCATCCGGGCTTCCATCATCATGACCGTGTCGGCGCTCATCCCGTCCAGGGCGCACTCCCGCAGGTCGGCGGCGGTGACCATGACCCGCTCCAGCCGCGCCCCGGTCAGGTCGCAACGGCCGAAGCCGGCTTCCATGATCGCGACCCGGTACAAGGTGGCGTTCGCGAAGGCCACCCCCTCGACGCTGCCGGTCACGAACGTCACTTCCGACAGCGACGCCCCGTCGAACCGGGCTCCTTCGAACGTCGACTTCAGGAAGTGGCACTGGTTCAGCCTGGCACCGGCGAACGACGCACCCGCCAGGCTGCTCTCCACGAACTTCGCGGAGTCGAGGATGGCTTCGGCGAACCGCGCTCCGTCCAGCCGGCACTTCAGGAAGGTCGTCCCGTCCAGGCGCGTGCCGGTGAAGTCGACGCCGGTGAAGTCGCACTCGATGAACGACGCGGCCGGCAGCCTGCGGCCCGCCAGCGGCCAGCCGACGAACGATTCCTGAAGGATCTCGCCGTCGTAGCCCAGGACTTCCTCGAACTCATCCGGCGACATCGGCTTCCCGCATCAGGTTGGTGCCCAGCGAATTCACCCCGGTCAGGTCGCAGTGCGTCAGGTCGGTGGCATCCAGGTTGGCGCGATAGAGGTTCGCGTGCCGAAGACTGCCGCGGCGCAGATCCACCCGGCGCAGGATCGCCTCGGCGAACGATGCTGCGGTGGCGTCGACGTCGACCATGACCGTCTCGACCAGGACCGCCCTGCGCAGCGAGGCCCTGACCAGCCGCGCGCCGGTCAGGTCGGCCTTGCCCAGGTCCGCGGCGTCGAGCCGGGCGGCTGACAGATCGACCCCGGTCATGGTGGCGCCGCTCCATCCCGATTGCGTCGCCACCAGGTCGCGCATGACCGCGTTGGTGTAGTCGGTGCCGCCGACGCTGCCGGAGCCCGAAAGGTTGGCGCCGGTGAAATCGCCGCCGGCGGCCTTGCAGTCGACCAGGGCGCACCGCGAGAACACCGCCCCGCGGGCCGAGATCCGCTGCATCGCGATCTGCAGGAAGATGCACTGCTGGAACTCGGCGCCGTCCAGCACCGCCTCGTCCATGGTCGCGGTCACGAACATCACCTTGAAGCCGCGCGCGCCCGTCAGGTCGGCCCGGGTCAGGTCGGCATTCAACGCGGTCGAGCTCTCGACCGTGATCCGCGACAGGTCGGCGCCCACCAGATGGGCCCCGATCAGGCGAGCCTCGGTCAGGTCGGCGCCGGCGAACAGCGCCCCTTCGGCCTGGACTTTCGACAGGTTGGCGCCTCGCATGGCGCAGCCCGAGAAGTCGGCGCCGGTGAGCGTGGCGGCGGTGAACACCGCCTTCTCCAGATTGGCGCCGCGGAACACCGCGCCCGTCAGGTCGGCGCGCTCGAACTTCGCACCGCGCAGGTCCAGTCCTGAGAAATCGGCGCCCTTCAGGTCGGCACCGGCCCAGTCGCGGCCGGCGAAGTCGCCGCCGCCGGCCAGGCATTCCCTGATGACCGCACTCAGATACTCCACCGCCTCGGCGCGCAACGGCTCCATCGGCGCCAGCGGCTCGGGGCTCTGCTCCCGCGCCACGTTCATGGCCTCTTCGAGCTTGGGTGCCGCCTCCTCGATCTTGGCCTTCGCCTCGGCGATCGGATCGCCCTCGGCCGGCACCTGCGGCGGCGTCGCCTCCATCAGCGGTCGGGCCAGCGCGGCCATCGGCCCGAGACCGTCGACGGCGGCATTGACCGCCGACACCGCTTCGGCGGTCCGCTCGTCGAGACCGAGCTTCGCCAGAAAGCTCTCGGCGTCGGACGCTGCGGCCGGGTTCGGGTTGGGCGCCGACGGATCGAGGCGGCCGCCGGCGGTCAGGTCGACCGCGTCGAGCTCGGCCAGGATCGGAGCGGCCAGCCCGGCCTCCGGCCGGCCCTCCGCGCGCGCCCGCAACGCAGCCGCCTCTTCGTCGGTCAACGGGCCGGGTTCGAGCTTGCTTTGCTCGATCGCCGCGAGGATCTCGGCGAACGGATCCGCGGCTTCCTCGGACGGATCGTTCTTCTGCAGCGTCTCGCGCAGGCTCTCGATGGTCGGAAGGTCCTCCGGCAGGACCGACGGCCCGCCCTCCGGCGGTGCCGGCAGCGACGCCGCGGCCGCCTGCAGCTTGGCGGCGTTCGCCGCGCTCAACAGGCCGCCACCCGGGCCGTCCAGGGCCTTCATCGCCTCGGCCAACGCCTTGGCGGCCTGCTGCTTCATGCTCGCGATCTGACCCTCGCCATACGCCTTGAGCTCGTTCAACCCCTTCCACAGCCCCACCATGTCGACATCCATGCGTTCGATGTCGGCCGGCGTGATGGTCGGCAGCTTGACCGGAATCCGCGGCTTCGGGATCGCGTCCAGAGGCGGCGGGGTGGCGCCCGCCTCCTTGTAGGCCTTGGCGAGGGCGGCCGCGACGCGCTTGTCCCACTTCTCGTCGCGCTCGGCGGCGAATGCCTCGCGGGCCGCTTCCCGCTCCTCCAGCTCGACTTCCGGAATGTCCGGGCGGAGCGGCTTCTCGTCGAAGAAGCTGAGGGCAGCGGTCTCGGGATCGGTCCGGGCTACATGCGTCGCTGCATAGTGCTCGAGGCTGCGCGGCTCTTCGCCCAGCCGCTCATAGGCGAGCATCGTGTCGATCACGTCCTTGCCGTCGATGTCGGCAATGCCGCAGCCGCCGCGATAGATGACCACCCCCTTGAGCTGTCCAGGAAACAGCACCACCGTCTCGCAGCGCATATCGACCTCGGACAGGGCACGTGCTCCGTCCTTCTCGACGTTCAGGAAGGCCCGCACCCGCATGCCCGGCAGGCGGCTCCGGATCGTCTCGTGATCCGGGTGCATGCCGACGATGCGAATGGCCTCGTTGCCCTGGAAGAACCCGGTCGCGCGCTGGTCCATCGGCGCCGTGTTGTAGAACGCCCAGTCGAAGTCGGGCGCATGGCCGGGGAAGTGCCGCTTCAGGTAGTCGTCCCCGTAGGTCCCGGCATGGCGCTGGCGGATCGACGACATGACGTCCAGCGGGGCGCAGCCCACCGGCACCGGATCCTGGTCGGCCTGGAGGATCAGGTCGGCGGCGTCCTCGAGGTTGGGCAGCCTCACCGGCTGTCCGGCCCGCAGCGCCGCCAGCGCGGCATGCCCCGTCCCGAACGGATTGGCGCTGTGCTCGGGCCCGCCGAACGCCCGGTCCCAGGAGAGCGGCATCTGCACGAACGGCTCCGGCCTGGTGAACACGGCGCCGTCGCGACTGAGCTGCCAGTAGCGGTCGCCGATGACCGTCATGCGCTTTCGGACCTGCCCGACGGCGAACTCCACCGCCATCTGGGTGACCGGGCGCCCGCCCGGCGCGGCCGCCTCGCCGACGACCACCACCTCGCCGCGCGGCTTCGGCATGCCGACGTCGATCGGCGTGCCGCCCATGGCGGTCGCGACCATCGGCCACATCCTGGTCTCGAGATCGAAGTCGTCGGGCTCGAGGAGATCGAAATACCCCAGCGCCGTCACGAAGAAATAGACCTTCGGCGGTTCCTGCTGGGCCCGGGTGAGCAGGCCCAGCCGCATGGGCTTAACGATCGTCATCCGGTTGCCGCCTCAACTCTCCGCAACGGTACCCGACAATGCCAGAGCCGCCGCCGACCTGCCAACCGAGCGGCGCTGTCAAATCTGCCCGTGGCGTTACTCAAAGATTACAACTAGGTCATGAAGCACAAGAATGGCCTGTGGGACCTTATAACCCGGCAATTCGATGGATAAGTACTCAACACACGCCTACGGTATCAACCGACTTGGATTAAGTCGAAGCTAAAGAAGGGGGTACAAGAAATGCCAATTCCTGCGTATTTGACGCTGAGCGGGGCCTCGCAGGGGGATATGTCCAGTGGAGCCTCGGGGGCCGACTCTATCGGGACCATGTCGAAGTCCAGCCACGAGGACGAGATCCAGGTCCAGGCCTTCAAGCTCAACATCACCGTCCCGAAGGACCCGCAGTCCGGCCAGCCGACCGGGACCCGGATCCACACCGGACTGACCTTCACCAAGGTGCTGGACAAGTCCTCGCCGATGATCATGCAGGCGCTGGCCACCGGCGAGCAGATCAAGAAGGGAACCTTCAAGTTCTATCGCACCGCGTCGAGCGGCGAGCAGGAGCACTACTACACCATCGAGATCGAGGAAGGCCTGGTCGTCGACGTCACCCCGTGGTTCCCGAACGCGCTGGACCCGAACAACGGCTCGATCAGCCACATGGAAGACGTCACGCTGACCTACAAGAAGATCACCGAGACCCACGAGGTCGCCGGAACCTCCGGCTCCGACAGCTGGGACAACTGACCACCCACCGCGAGCCTGGGGTCGCCGTCAGCGGCGGCGGCCCCGGCTCACCGGCCCGGCCATGACCTCTCCCCACTCCCAGGCTCAGGCCCGTTTCCGCGCCGGCGACCTCGCCGGCGCGAAGGCGTTGCTGGAGGAGGCATTGGCCGCCGCACCCGGTCACTGGGCCGTGCATCACGATCTCGGCCTGCTGCTTCGGCAACTCGGCGACCGGCCGACGGCGGAACGGCACGTTCGATCGTCCCTGACCCTGGCTCCGGCCGCCGCCATCGGTTGGACGACCGCCGGCCTGCTCGAAGGGGATGCCGGCGCCTTCCCGCGTGCCCGGCGGGCAATCGACCGGGCCCGCCTCATCGCACCGGACGACCCGACGAGCCTGCTCGCTCGTGCCGAACTGGCAAACCCCGGGGAGATTCCGGCGTTCGCCGACCGTATCTGGGCGATGCTGCAGCGCCCCGACCTACCGCCCCAGGTCAGGGCGAGGCTGCTGCACGCGCTCGGCCGCCTGTACGACCGCACCGACGATATCGACCGTGCCTTCGCCGCGATTTCGGCGGCCCATGCCATGTCCCGCGCACAGCGGCCGTACGATCCGGGCGAGGACAGCGCGTTCTTCGCCTCGATGACCGCGACCTGCGGGGCGGACTGGTGGATACGCCCCGGCAACGAAGCATCGACGGCCGTCCACCCGGTGTTCATCGTCGGCATGCCGCGCTCCGGCACGACGCTCCTGGAGCAGATGCTGTCGCGCCATCCCGAGGTCGACGCCGGCGGAGAGAGCCTGGCGCTTCAGACCGTCCTCGGCACCGAGCTTGCCCAGAAGCTCGGGTGCGAGTTTCCGGACTGCCTCGACGTCGCCGGCCCGGAGGACTGGGCGTGGGCCGCGCGCCGCTACCTGGAGCTGACCGCCGGTCGACGCCGCGGCGCGACCGTCTTCACCGACAAGCTGCCGGTCAACTTCCTGATGGTCGGGCCGATCCTGAAGATGTTCCCCGGCGCGCGCGTACTCCACATGGTTCGCGACCCACTCGACACCGCCGTCTCCTGCTACCTGACGGACTTCGCGCAGGGCCATGGCTTCGCCACCGACCTCGACGACCTGGCCCATCACATCCGGCTGTACCGCTCGCTGATGGCGCACTGGCACGGGTTGGGCGACAGCGGCCTGCGAGACGTCTCCTACGAGGAGCTGGTGACCGCCCCCGAAGCCACGCTGCGGGCGGTCCTGGCCCATTGCGACCTGCCCTGGCACCCCGACTGCCTCGACTTCGGCCGATCGTCGCACGCGACCAACACCGCCTCGTGGAAGCGTGTCCGGGGCCCGCTCGACGCCCGCAGGATCGGGCACTGGCGCCGCTACGCCCCCCGTCTCGGCCGTCTGGTCGGACGCCTCACCAGCCCGGGCGGAGGCCCTGTCGACGTGCTGCGCCGGAGCCTCGCCTGGGAGCCGGACCTTGCGGCCGGACACGTCGCGCTTGCGACCGCTTCAACAGGCGCTGCCGCCAGCCGCCTCCTGCGCCGGATGCCCGCCCTGGCCGGCCGCGATGCCGGGCTGTTGACCCGGTCCGCGACCGCGGCAGAGCGGATTGGCAACCCGGAGCTTGGCCGCCGGCTGCTGGCGAAGGCCGCGACCACGGCGCCGATGCTACCGGCGGTGCATCTCAATCTCGCGGTGGCACACGGCCGGTCCGGTGCGGTGGACGCGGCGACCGGTTCGCTGCGCCGGGCTCTGACGCTCGGGCCGGACATCGCCGAAGCCTGGTCCAACCTTGGCAATTTCCTGGCCGCGACATCGGCGTCCGGCGCCAGCGCTGCGCACCGCTTCGCCTGCCTGATCGCGCCCGGCAACCGGCTCCTGCACTGCAACCGCGGCCTCGCCCTGCGCCGTCTAGACCGTGAACCGGGCGTTGCGCGACGGTCGTTCAGGCGAGCGATCGTCCTGGCTCCGGCCGACCGGGCTGGCGCCATGGCGCTGCGCCGGCAGGAGATGGTCGAGTCGCACGAGGCCGCCGGCCTGCCGCTGCTCGACCGACTTCGCTGTGCGTATCCGCTGGACGCCGAGATCCACTACGAGCGCGGCTGCGCGCTGCGCGACGCCGGCCGCGACGCAGAGGCCGCCGCATCGCTTCGGCGTGCCGTGGCGCTGGAGCCGCAGCACGGTACCTGGCGCCACGTCCTGGACGCCCTGACCGGCGGCGGCCGGGGCAGCGCGATCGGCTACGCCCGCGAGCTGTTCGACCAGTACGCCGAGAGCTTCGACCGGCACCTGACCGAGGGCCTGCACTATCGCACGCCCGATGCGCTGACCGAGGCGCTCGGCCGACTGCGGCCGGGACTGCGCTCTCTGCCGCGGGTGCTCGACCTCGGCTGCGGGACCGGCCTGATGGGCGCCGCCCTGCATCGCGGCTTCGCGGTCGAACATCTGACCGGCGTCGACGTCTCCGGGGCCATGCTGGCCAAGCTCCGCGAGAAGGGCGGCTACGACACGGCGATCGAAGCCGACGTGCACGACTTCCTGGAAGGCGACACCGGCCGCTACGAGCTGGTCGCCGCCGCCGACGTCCTGGTCTATCTCGGCCCGCTGGAGCGCTTCATGGCCGGCGCCAGGCGGGTCCTCGCGCCGGGCGGCCTCGTGGTCCTGTCGGTCGAGGAGACCGACGGCGATCGGTACGAGCTGCGCCGCAGCGGGCGCTATGCCCATCGCCGCGACTACCTGGAGGCCGCCGCCGGCGGCGCCGGGCTGCGGCCGGCCCTGATCGAGACCGTGGCGCTGCGAGAGGAGAACGGGCAACCGGTCTCCGGACTGATCGCCCTGTTCGTCGCCGACGGCCCCCGAGTCTACCCGCCGAACTCGTAGCTGAAGCTGCCGTCGGCGGCGATGTCGACCTTGAGCGCCGCGGCCATCTCCTCGTCGCCCAGACGCTCCAGGATCGCGGTCGAGATCTCGGGCAACAGGGTCCGGTTGATGATGTGGTCGATGTTGCGGGCGCCGGTCTCGACCTCGGTGCAGCGCTGAGTGATCTGATCGACCACGGCGTCGGTGTAGTCGAACCGCATCTTCTGGCTGCCGCGCAGACGGTCGCCGACCTTGTTCAGCTTGAGCCTGACGATACCGCTCAACGCGTCGGCCTTCAGCGGGAAGAACGGCACGATCTGCATGCGCGCCAGCAGCGCCGGCTTGAAATGCCGGCTGAGCGTCGGCCGGATCGCCTCGGTCAGCTCCTCCAGGCTCGGCTTCGGGTCGCGCATGCCGAGCTCGGTGATGATGTCGGTCGCGAGATTGCTGGTCAGGAACACGATGGTGTTCTTGAAGTCGATCTCCCGTCCCTCGCCGTCCGACAGGGTGCCCTTGTCGAACACCTGGTAGAACAGGTTCATCACCTCCAGGTCGGCCTTCTCGACCTCGTCCAGCAGCACCACCGAGTAGGGCCGCTGGCGGACCGCCTCGGTCAGGACGCCGCCCTCGCCGTAGCCGACATAGCCCGGCGGCGAGCCGACCAGGCGCGACACCGTGTGCTTCTCCTGGAACTCCGACATGTTGATCGAGATCATGAAGCGCTCGCCGCCGAACATCTGGTCGGCGACGGCGATCGCTGTCTCGGTCTTGCCGACGCCGGACGAGCCGACGAACAGGAACACGCCCATCGGCGTGCTCGGGTTGTTCAGCCCGGCCTTGGCAGCACGAATGCCCTGGTCGATGACGCTGACGGCGTCGTCCTGGCCCTTGATCCGGGTCTTCATGACCTCGGCGAAGCCGAGCGCGTTCTTGGCCTCGTCGCGGACCATGCTGCCGAGCGGCACCCCGGTCCAGTCGGAGATCACCTGGGCGATCGCGTCGGCGGTCACCTCGTAGTGCACCAGGGGGTCGTAGCCCTGCAGCGTGGCCAGCTCGCCGCGCAACTCGGCGATCTGCCGCCGGATCTCCGCCGGGTCGGTCGGGAGTTCATCGCCGGCAGTCTCCTCCGGAGCGGCCTCGGCGTCGCTCTCCGCCGAAGCGGCCTCCTCGGGTGCAGCGTCTTCGGCCGCAGCCTCCCCGGTGGCCTGGTCCGCCGGCGCCTCGTCCGTCAAATGGTCCGCGTTCAGCGCGCCGCGCAGGGCGATCACCCGGTCGACCAGTTCCCGCTCCCTGGTCCAGCGCTCGGTCAGCGCCGCCAGATCGCCCTCGATCGCGGCGATCTGCTCCTTGAGCTCGTCGACCCGCTCGTCGTGCTCGACGTCGTCGGACGCCATGTCGCGCTCGATCGCGTCGAGCTCGCGCTGCAGCGTGGCGATCCGCCGCTCGGCGTCGTCGACCACCGCCGGCTTGGCGCTCTGACTCAGCTTGACCCGGGCCGAGGCGGTGTCCAGCACGTCCACCGACTTGTCCGGCAACTGCCGGCCGGAGATGTAGCGGGCCGACAGGTTGGCGGCGGCGGCGACCGCATCGTCCCGGATGTAGACCCCGTGCGCCTGCTCGTAGACCCCTCGGATGCCGCGCATGATCGTCACCGCGTCGTCCGGCGACGGCTCGTCCAGCTTGACCAGCTGGAAGCGGCGGGTCAGCGCCGGATCCTTCTCGAAGTACTTCTTGTACTCGGACCAGGTGGTGGCGGCGATGGTCCGCAGCTCGCCGCGCGCCAACGCCGGCTTCAGCAGGTTGGCCGCGTCGCTGCCACCGGCCGCCCCGCCGGCGCCGATCAGGGTGTGGGCCTCGTCGATGAACAGCACGATCGGCTTCGGCGATGCCTTGACCTCGTCGATCACGCCGCGCAGCCGGTTTTCGAACTCGCCCTTCACCCCGGCACCCGCCTGCAACAGGCCGAGATCGAGGTTGAGCAGCTCGACGTTCTGCATGAACTCGGGGACGTCGCCCTCGACGATCTTGAGGGCCAGCCCCTCGACGATCGCCGACTTGCCGACCCCCGGCTCGCCGACCGCGATCGGGTTGTTCTTCCGCCGCCGGCCGAGGATGTCGACGATCAGCCGCATCTCCCGGTCGCGGGCGAACACCGGGTCGATCTTGCCGGCCCGCGCCTGGTCGGTGACGTTGATGCAGAACCGCCCGATCGCGCTGTCTTCGCTGATCCCTCCTCCTGCACCGCCCGGCTTGCCGCCGGCCCCGGCGGGCGCCTGCTGCAGGCCCAGCCCCGCCGACTCCTCCTTCGAGCCCGACACGATGTCGAGCAGCTTGCGGCGCAGCTCGTCGGCGTTGATGCCCTCCAGCAGGTCCATGTAGCGACCGCCGCCGAACCGCCCCCGGTCGGCCAGCAGGGCGGCGATCAGCAGTCCCGAACGGATCTGCCCGAGCCCGAGCTCGACCGAGCCGAGCAGCCACGCCGACGAGATCCACTCGATCAGCAGCGGCGAGAACACCGGGCGCCCGGCGTTGCCCGTCCGCTGGGACTCGACCTCGCGCATCAGCTCGCGCTTCATGTGGGCCGGCTCGATGCTGAAGTGCCGAAGGATCAGCTGGAAGTCGCGCTCGGTGTCCTCGACCATCGTCAGGAGCACGTGCTCGATCGTGACCTCGTAGTTGGTCCGCGACACGCACAGCCCGGCGGCCGCCTCGAGCGCCTTCTTGGCATAGGGATTGAGCCGCCCCAGCAAAGGCTTCAGTTCGACCGAGATCATGACAATTCCCCTTCGGTGTTGGCGGTCCGGCCGGCCGTTCTACGCAGCCGATACGATGACGTTCTCGACAGTCTCTCCGTGCGTCAGCCAGGCGTCGTGCCCGAGCGCCCCGCTCTGGCCGAGCTGCCAGGGCGGCACTTCCTCGTCCCGCACCACCAGCACCACGTCGTAGTACAGCCGGGTGCGCACCGTGGCGTCGATCAGACTGGCCAGCCGGTGCCGGTCCGGCAGCCCCGGCAGGAAGGCGCGGTAGCGGTCGATTCCGATCGGGCCGATCCACAGCCTGAACTTGCCGGTGATGTCGGGAACGCTGGCGCCCAGCACCCAGTCGTCCCCCAGGGTCGAATTGGCGGCACCGAGACGCCCGATCTGCGCGTCGTCGAGCGTCGCGCGGCGCGGCACGAACTCCTCGACGCGGACCGGCACCCCGTCGAACTGATGCGACACCAACGTCGCCAGCAGGTCCGCCGAGTGCCCGGCGATCGACAGCGGGCCGGCGAACGGCAGCAGGGATTCCAGCGTCAGCCCGTTCTCGGACGAGCTCAGGCTCAGCAGCCCCATCAGCGCGATCACGTAGCGCGAGATCGGGTCGGACCCGCCGGCCCGGTACGTCACCGAATGCCGATACTTGCGCCAGATCGCGAACAGCAGCTCGACCGACCGGTGATTGAACAGGTCGAGAAAGTCGCGCAGGGCGTCGTTGTCCCGGTCCCGGGCGATCACGTGCTCGGTCACGAACGCCGGCAGCGGGCTCGACGGGCCGTACAGGCCGAGGAACGGCACCTCGATCTCGTAGGAGCGGTTGCCCTCCCCGTCCTCCCTCACCGCGACGCCGGTGACGTCGCTGGCCGGGAAACCCATCGTCGGGGTGGCGGTGAAGCGGATCCGGCCCAGCGGCGCGACCTCGGACGTCGAGCCGTCGTCGGACGCCTCGACCGCCAGACGAAGCAGCCTGAGCGCCTGGAAGAACTCGAAGCGCTGAGGGCGAGCGAGGAGGTCCCCGATCACAGAGTCCGATTCAGTCCGGTCCGCACGTCCCATTGGTATCTCACGTTGCGCTCGACCCCCCGCAGGACGAGCTGATGCACGGAGTTGATGTTCGAGAACATGTCCAGGAACCGGTCGAGAACGGCACCGAACAGATAGGCCTCGTCCTCGCCGCCGAACTTGCTTTCCTGGATCGACACCGCATAGCGCACGCCGCGCAGCGCCACGCCGCGCCGGACCCAGTCGAGCGGCTCCGCCGTCACCCGCTGGATGCCCTCCAGCATGAGCTCCATGCGGCGGCGCTCCTGCTCGTCGACCTGGGCGCGGACGTTGTAGGTGGCCAGGATCGTGCCGAGCGCCTTCGGGTCCGCGAGCGTGCTGTAGTTCAGGGCGAGGTTGGAGATCAGGATCCACAGCAGGTTCCGGTCGATCGGCGGCGGCGTCTGCGCCGTCACCTGGGTCGCGTTGCGGAACGTCGCGAAGGTCGGGGTCGAGGCCGTCGGCTGGTCGATGGCGCCGATCCCGAGCGCCTCAGGCGCCCTGCCGTTGGTGCAGGTCAGGTCGAGGGAGACGGTCTCGGCCGCCATCGCCACGTTCCGGCTTTCGGAGTCGACGAACGACACGTAGACGTCGACCCCCTGCGACGCCACGGCCGAGCGGCGGCGGATCCGGTAGTACACGTCGCCGGTACCGCCACCGGTGATCGGCCGGTAGGCGGCGAAAGGCCGGTAGTCGATCTGCGCGTTGCGGCCGCGGACCCAGCCGACGACGCGCTCGACGCCGTAGACCTCGATCTGCCGGTCACGCGCGCCCATCGGTCGGACCCGATACTCCGACTTCCGACGGTCGACCGAGATCGGCTCGCCATCGTCGGGGAACACGTTGACCGCCGGCGTGCAGTTCAGGCGGATGGTGCCGCGGTTCACATTGGTGCCGCGATTGAGCGGCCGGTCGAACGCCACCCGGATCTCGATGTTGCGGCCACGCAGGCTGCGCAGCCCGCGGCCGACGTCGAGGTCGACGAACATGAACTTTTCCGGGAAGGCGAAGTATTCCTGCAGCAGCCGGAAGCCGGGGAACGCGTTCGGCGGATACGGCAGGACCGCCTCCTCGGGGTCGAACCCGACCGGAGACACCGCCTCCGGCCCCAGCGCGAACCCGGATCCCTCCCCGCCGATCAGCTCGATCGTCCGGACGTTCCGCATCAGGGCCCGGTACAGGTCGCGGGCGACCGTGAGGTCCGAGCCGGTGTCGAGGAACAGCCGCAGACGCCCGGTGTCGACCTGCGCCAGGTCGATGCCCTCCAGCACCTGCAGCTGCACCGTCAGGCGGCTGCTGGTGGGCGTCGACTCGCTCGTCACGCCGGTGACGGCGAACGGCGCGCACCGGACCTCGTAGCTGGTCTGGAAACGGCAGCTGGTACCCGAGATCGGCCGGGAGTCGATCATCGTGCCGCGCGGGATCGGCGCGCTGGCGTCGGCGCCGGGGACCGGTGCGAACTCGACGATCGTCATCGCCGGAATCGGCCGCAGGTAGTTCGGCCACACGAGCTCGATCAGGGAATGCGCCACCTCCGGCAGCTCGTCGTCGAGCTTCTCCCGCAACCGGCCGGTCAGAAAGGCGAACCCCTCCAGCAGCCGCTCGACGTCGGGGTCCTGGCTCTCGTGCGAGAGATACGGTGCCAGGCGCGGGTTCTCGCGGGCGAACTCGGCACCGATCTCCCGCAGGTAAGACAGCTCGTCCTGGAAATAGCGATTCAGGCTCATTGCACCCGCACCGCGCCGTCGCTGCCGAAGATCGTCTCGACGGTGATCGGCGTGTCGCTGTCCGAGATCGCGAGCTCGGCACGTATCCGATAGGTCAGCGTCAACGGCCGGTCGGGATCCGGCACGTGCCGCACGACCACGTTGCGCAGCCGCGGCTCGAACTCGTCGATCTGATGCTTGATGGCGCGGGCAATCGCCGGCACCGCGTTCGGAAACGCGCTGACCATGTCGTTGAAGTCCGGAAGGCCGAAGTCCGGGCGGGCGGCCACCGAGCCCTGACGGGTGTTCATCAGGATCTGCAGGTACTCGATGACCGACTGCACTGCGACCGACGCGTCGAACGGACGACCCGGCGCCGGCGGGTCGTCGTCCATCAGGCGCTGCAACAGCGTCCGCTCCGCCATGTGCCGTTCCCTCTCCGGTACCGCCGGTCCCGCGGCGGCCGGCCGCCGCGCACCGCGTTCGGACTAGCTGGCCATCAGGACTTGTCGAGCTTGCCCTTCAAGGTGAGCGTGAAATCCGCGCCCATGTACTTGAAGTGCGGCTGGACAGCCATGCTGACGCGATACCAGCCGGGCTCGCCCTCGACGTCCTCGACCTTGATCTCGGCGCGCCGCAACGGCCGGCGGCTGCGGACCTCGGCCGACGGGTTCTCCTGGTCCGAGACGTACTGCCGGATCCAGTTGTTGAGCTCCGACTCCAGCTCGCCGCGATTCTTCCAGCTGCCGATGTTCTCGCGCTGCAGGACCTTCACGTAGTGCGCCAGCCGGTTGATGACGAACATGTAGGGCAGCTGGGTGCCGAGCTTGTAGTTGGTCTCGGCCTCCTTGCCCTCCGTCGTGTTGCCGAAGTACTTTGGCTTCTGCACCGAGTTCGCCGAGAAGAACGTGGCGTTGTTGGCGCCCTTGCGGTTGACCAGGGCGATGAAGCCCTGCTCCGCGAGCTCGTACTCGCGGCGGTCCGAGATCATCACCTCGGTCGGCGCCTTGGTCTCGTTCTTGCCCATGCTCTGGTAGTTGTGCATGGACAGGTTCTCGACCGCGCCGCCGCTCTGCGGACCGATCACGTTCGGGCACCAGCGGTACTTGGCGAAGCTGTCCGACAGCCGCGAGGCGAAGGCGAAGACCGCGTTGCCCCACAGGTAGTTGTCGGTCTCGCCCTCGGATTCCTCGTTGTAGTTGAAGGCCTTGATCGGGTTGGTCTCCTCCCCGTACGGCTCGCGCAGCATGAAGCGCGGCACCGTCAGGCCGACATAGCGGGCGTCCTCGGTCTCGCGGAAGGCGTTCCACTTGGCGTATTGCGGCCCCTCGAAGATCGCCTGCAGGTCCTTCAGGCCGGCGATCTCCTCGTGCTTGTCGACGCCGAACATCTTCGGCGACGCCGACGCCAGGAACGGCGCATGCGCCATGGCGCCGACGCTCGACACGTAGCGAAGCAGCTGCACGTCCTTGGTGCCGGCGTCGAACTCGTAGTTCGCCACCACCGCGCCGACCGGCTGGCCGCCGAACACGCCGTACTCGTCGGTGTAGATGTGCTTGTACAGGCCCGACTGCACCACCTCCGGCGCGTCCTCGAAGTCCTCGAGGAGCTGCTCCTTGGAGACGTTCAGAAGCTCGATCTTGATGTTCTGGCGGAAGTCCGTCCGATCGACCAGGAACTTCAGCCCGCGCCAGGAGCTCTCGAGCTTCTTGACGTCGTCGTTGTGCAGGATCGAGTCGACCTGGGCCGAGAGCTTGCGATCGATCTCCGCGATCATCTGGTCGACCACGCCGGCCTGCACCTTCTCGCCGGCGCGGTTCGGCTTCATCAGCTCCGCGATGAACGCAGCCACGCCCTGGCGGGCGACGTCGTAGCCCTCCTGGTTCGGCGCGTAGCGCGTCTCCTGCATGATCTGGTCGAGCAGGGACTCGGATTCGACAGCCTGGGCGGCAGCCCCTTGGTTCTCAGTTTCAGTCGACGACACGATCTGTCCTCCGTTCCCGCCACGCCCTCAGGCCGGCGACCTCCGTTCAATGGTCAGCATAGCCTCCGGCGCCCCGTCCGCTCAGGCCTGCTCTTCGCCATCCGCTCCGAGTTCCTTGAGCAGCGCCGCCCTGGCGCCCTCGTCGTCGACGATGCTCTGGATCGCCTTGCGGAACGCCGGCGTGTTGCCGAGCGGGCCCTTGAGGGCCACCAGCGCCTGCCGCAGCTCGAGGAGCTTCCGCAGCTCCGGCACCTGGTTGACGATCTGCTCGGGCTCGAAATCCTTCAGGGTGTCGAACTTCAGGTGGACGCTCATCTGGGCATCCTCCTCGTCCGACAGCCGGTCGTCGACATTCGCGTCGACCGCCAGGTCCATGCCGCGCATGACGTCGTTGAAGTTGTCCTTGTTGAGGTTGATGCGCTCGCGCTCTTCCAGCGGCGTATCGTCGGCCCGCAACGTGAAGTCGCCGACGACCACATGCTTCATCGGAAGCTCGACTTCCTCCTTGGCGTCGCCGGTCGCCGGCCGGTACTTGATGTTGACGCGCTCCTTGGGAGCGACGGAACCTTCGTTAGCCATTGCCTTACCTCCTCGTCGATCCGCGGCCTCCCGCCGCAATCACCGTCATCCCGCCGATGCCGATGGCTTCATCAGTTCGACCGCGGCGCGCATGTCCAGCCGCGACAACCGCGATCGCCACTCGCCGCGGAGTGCCAGTCTGTCGGGATCCGGCTGTTCGACCGTGTCCGCCAAGTCCGCGCGAAGCAACAGCACTGTCAAGTCGACGCACACTGAAGGGTCCCAAGTGTCGAGACTAGCCTCGCGAGCCAGCTTGTCCAGAAACAATAGTAGCGCCATCGCAAGGTCCGGCCGACCAGCATCAAGGCAAAGGCGCGCCCGTTCCAGATCCCACAGAAACCGGGCGCGCAAGCCCACTGCCTTGTTTCGAGCCTCCTCGAAGACTGCGGCACCGTCCCCGAGACTGCCCTTTGCCGCCAGGCTGCGGGCGGTCGATCGGGCCTCGTCGAGCTCCGCGCCGAGACCGTCGCCACCGCCGCCGCCGGAACCGCCTCCGGCCAGCAGCTCGTCGCTGATCCACATGCGCGTAGCCGCATCGGCGAACGGGGTTCCGTTCTGGAACGACAGCCCGGCGACCGACGGGAACCGCCGCAGGAACGCCGCCGTCTCGGCCACCACCGCAGCCCGCGCTGCGGCATGGCCGAGCGCGTCAAGCGCCGCAGCGGCGTGACGGTGAAGGTCAAGCCAGAACAGTCGATCCACCAGGTTCAACTCGCAGAACTCCAGGAGCTGCAGCGGTTCTCCGCCATCCGCCAGGATGGCCAGACGCGGCCCGAGTTCAACTGTCGGATCAGGCAGCATGGTCTTGCCGCCCTCGTCCGGCGGCGGACCCTGGACCGACAGCCACAGCACGCCGCGCAGCAACTGGTAGGCGCGCGGGTCCCCCGGGCTGGCATGGCGGATCGCCTTCGCCATGTCGATCGTGTTGTGCCGAAGAGCACCGATCGCCCGATCCATCTCCGGCCCGAGGACGGCCGGGACGGCAACTGCCGCAACGGCGGGAGCGGCTGCCGGCGCGGCGGGAGCGGCCGCCGGAGCAGGAGCGGGGACCGAACTCGCCGCCTGGGGCGCGGCCGGCGCCGCCGGCTCGGCGGCCGCCGGGGCCGGGGCGGCCGCCGGGGCGGCCTCCGGTTCCGGAGCGACCTCGGTCGCCGCCTGCTGCTGTGCCGCCGCCTCCTCCGCCTTCCTGGCCGCCTCCTGGATCTGGAAATCGGCATCCCGCTTAAGGTTGCGCAACGGGCGCAGCAGGTCCCCGAGATTGGCCTGCGCCCCGTCGGCCCTTTCAGACAGGCTCCGGTCGAGCCGGTCGACGCGATCGAACAGGGAGACGATGTCGCCGGCGTTGTCCGCCGTCACCTCCATCCCCTCGAAGCTCGGGCCGACACGCTCGGCGATCCATTCGACCGCGCCCATCCGGGCCCGGAGCCGTTTCACCGGCGGGAAACAGTCACCCCAGTAGTTCTCGACGATCCCCTCGACCACCGCGAGGCCGTCGGCGAGGCCGGACAGACCTTCCTCCCGGTGCAGCGCATAGGTCAGCCAGCTGGCGACCAGAAGGTCCTTCGAGCGGCCGGACAGGATCGCCGTCGCCATGCCGATCACGGCGTGCCAGTCCACCTCGGTCGGGCCACCGGTCTGCAGCTTGCCGATCTCGTCCTCGAGGCGCGTAAACTCCTCCTCGTAGCGGATGTTCTCTCCGGCCGGGTCCGGGCCCGGGATCGGGTCGCGACCCAACCCGGCGCGCGGCGAATCCTGCTCTGCCATCGATCCCCCGATGCGTCTGCGATCTGCCCGCCATGGTAACGGAAGGCTTCCGGCAGAGACAGACCGGGCTGGCTGTCTCAACTGCCAGTCGGAGCGTCAGCGCAGGCGCCGACCGACCAGCCTGCGCAGCCATCCGGGATCCTCGAGCGACACCATCAGTGCCTCGGGGCTGTCCGGCCGCAGCGACCGATCGGACGCCAGCCCCGCCAGCAGTCCGGCCC
>Ga0070728_10002461_pt1 | contig 23078 bp, 6 predicted proteins | sample tdDd471_FD_66723 | JGI IMG/M metagenome (GOLD analysis project Ga0070728, IMG submission 66723) | Marine sediment microbial communities from the Atlantic coast under amendment with organic carbon and nitrate - tdDd47.1 | ecosystem: Environmental > Aquatic > Marine > Coastal > Sediment | place... | reverse complement strand
TCGGCCGGCGACGACACGCTGTACGGCAGCCTCGACGACGACGCGCTGTCGGGCGGCGAGGGCAACGACCTGGCGATGGGCGCCGAGGGCGAGGACCTGCTGGTCGGCGGTGCCGGCGGCGACACCCTGGACGGCGGCGACGGCAACGACACCCTGTCGGGCGGCGACGGCAACGACGTCCTGGGCGGCGTGACCGGCGACGACTCGATGGCCGGCGGCGCCGGCGACGACACGCTCGGCGGCTGGGCCGGCAACGACACCCTGGCCGGCGAGGCCGGAGCCGACGCGCTGACCGGCGGCGAGGGCAACGACGTCCTGGACGGCGGGGCGGACGCCGACTCGCTGTACGGCGGGTTCGGCGAGGACACGCTGAGCGGCGGTGCCGGCAACGACGTGCTGTCGGGCGGCGAGGGCGGCGACGTGGTCAGCGCCGGCGTCGGCGACGACACCGTGTATGGCGGCGGGGCGGCGGACACGCTGTACGGCGGGGCCGGGACCGACACCTACCAGGTGACCGAGTACCACCAGATCGACGGTGACGTTTACGCCGACTACACGGCCGGCGAGGCGATCCGGATCGAGGGCGTCGACGCCACCGTGGCGACGGTGACGCTGACCGAGGTCGGCGGCAACACGGTGGTTGCGCTGGACGTGGACGGCGACGGGACGCCGGAGGTGTCGTTCCAGGTCGCCGGGACCTATGTGGGCGGCGCCGAGCTGACGAACGACGGCGGGGTGGCGCAGCTGGTGCTGAGCGACGTGCCGCCGGGCCCGACCGAGTTCGACGACACGGTGGTGGGCACGCCGGACGCCGACACGATCTCGGCGCTGGCCGGGAACGACCTGGTGTCGGGGCTGGCGGGCGACGACGTGGTCTCCGGCATGGCCGGCAACGACACGCTGTCGGGCGGCGACGGGGCCGACACCCTGGCCGGCGGGGCCGACGACGACGTGCTGCTGGGCGGCACCGGGGCCGACCTGCTCAGCGGTGGCGACGGCGCCGATATCCTCTCCGGCGGGGCCGGCAGCGACGTGCTGCTGGGCGGCAGCGGGGCGGACCTGCTGTCGGGCGGTGCCGGCAACGACGTCCTGAGCGGCGGCGAGGGAGCCGACCTGCTGTCCGGCGGCGCCGGGGCGGACACCCTGGTCGGCGGTGCCGGCAGCGACACCTTCCAGGCGGCGACGCTCGACGAGCTGAACGGCGACAGCCTGGCCGATTTCGCCGACGGCGACGTCATCCGGATCGGTGCGCCGCTGGGCGGCAGCGCCACGGTCGCGACAACGGTCGCGGGCGGCGTGACCACGGTGACGGTCGACGCCGACGGCGATGGTAACGCTGACGCAACGTTTACCGTCGCCGGCAGCTTCCTCGGCGCCCAGCTCGCGACATCGGGCGGTGCCACCGAGATCGTGCTCAGCGAGGCCGCGATCCCGACCGAGTTCGCCGACACCCTGCTCGGCACCCCGGACGCCGACACGATCGCCGCACTCGGCGGCGACGACCTGGTCTCGGCCCTCGCGGGCGACGACGTGGTCTCCGGCATGGCCGGCGACGACACCCTGTCCGGCGGCGGCGGGGCGGACACCCTGTCGGGTGGCGAGGGCAACGACGCGCTGTCGGGCGGCGCCGACGCCGACAGGCTGTATGGCGGCGCCGGTGACGACACGCTGGCCGGTGGCGACGGCAACGACTTCGCGTTTGCCGGCAACGGCGACGACGTGGTGCAGGGCGGTGCCGGCAATGACGGCCTGTCCGGCGGCGACGGCAGCGACAGCCTGTCCGGCGGCACCGGCAACGACACGGTGATCGGCGGCAGCGGCGCCGACCTGGTGCTCGGTGGCGACGGCAACGATTGGGCCTGGGGCGGCAAGGGCGACGATGTCGTCTCCGGCGGCGCCGGGGCCGACACCCTGTCGGGCGGCGACGGCGACGACAGCCTTTACGGCGGTGCCGACGACGACACCATCAGCGGGCTCAGCGGCAACGACCTGCTGTCCGGCGGGGCCGGCAACGACCTGCTGCGCGGCGGGGCCGGGGCGGACACCCTGGCCGGTGGTGACGGCGCCGACACCTTCCACGCGGCCAGCCTCGGCGAGCTGAACGGCGACACCATCGAGGACTACGGCGACGGCGACGTCATCCGCATCGGCGGGTCGCTGGGCGCCGGCGCGACCGTCAGCACTGCGGTCTCCGGTGGCGTGACCACGGTCAGCGTCGACTCGGACGGGGATGGTAACGCTGACGCAACGTTCACCGTCACGGGCAGCTTCCTGGGTGCCCAGCTCGTCTCGAGCGGCGGCTCCACCGAGATCGTGCTCAGCGAGAAGGCGATCGCGACCGAGTTCGCGGACACCCTGACCGGCACCGCGAACGACGACACCATCTCGGCCCTGGCCGGTGACGACCTGGTATCTGCCCTGGCGGGCGACGACGTGGTCTCCGGCATGGCCGGCAACGACACCCTGTCGGGTGGCGACGGGGCCGATACCCTGGCCGGCGGCACCGACGACGACGCGCTGGTCGGCGGCACCGGGGCCGACCTGCTGTCGGGCGGTGCCGGCAACGACCAGCTTTCCGGCGGTGCCGGCAACGACGCGCTCTCGGGCGGCGACGGCAACGACCTGCTGGTCGGTGGCGTCGGGGCGGACACGCTGGTCGGCGGTGCCGGCAACGACACCTTCGAGGCGGCGACGGTCTCAGATCTGGACGGCGACAGCATCGCCGACTACGCGTCCGGCGACGTCATCCGGGTCGGTGCGCCGCTCGGCGAGAGCGCGACCGTCAGCACTTCGGTCTCCGGCGGTGTGACCACCGTCAGCGTCGACACCGACGGCGATGGTAACGCTGACGCAACGTTTACCGTCGCCGGCAGCTTCCTCGGCGCCCAGCTGGTGTCGAACGGCGGTGCCACCGAGATCGTGCTGAGCGAGAAGGCGATCGCGACCGAGTTCGCCGACACCCTGACCGGCACCACCGGCGACGACGTCATATCGGCCCTGGCGGGCGACGACCTGGTCTCGGCGCTGGCCGGCGACGACGCGGTCTCCGGCATGGCTGGCGCCGACACCCTGTCGGGCGGCGACGGCGCCGATACTCTGGACGGCGGCGCCGACGACGACGTTCTGGCGGGCGGCAGCGGCAACGACCTCGAGGCCGGCGGCGACGGCGACGATACCCTCGGCGGCTGGCGCGACTTCGGCCACGACACGCTGTCCGGCGGGGCCGGCAACGACGTGCTGTCGGGCGGGGCCGGCAACGACCTGCTGTCGGGCGGCGCGGGCAACGACCTGCTGCGCGGCGATTCCGACGACGACACGCTGTCGGGCGGCGTCGGCGACGACACCCTGGTCGGGCAGGACGGCAACGACGCCCTGACCGGCGGCGACGGAAACGACGTGCTGTCCGGCGCGTCCGGCAACGACGCGCTGATCGGCGGTGCCGGCGACGACACCCTCGGCGGCTGGCGCGAGTTCGGCGACGACACCCTGTCGGGCGGCGCCGGCAACGACATGCTGTCCGGCGGTATCGGGAACGATCTGCTGTCGGGCGGCGCGGACGCCGACACGCTGCGCGGCGACTGGGGCAACGACACCCTGTCGGGCGGGACCGGCGCCGACAGCCTGAACGGCGAAGGCGACGACGACCTGCTGGTCGGCGGGGCCGGGGCCGACACCCTGGTCGGCGGGGCCGGCAACGACACCTTCGAGGCGGCGACGGTCTCCGACCTGGACGGCGACAGCATCGCCGACTACGCCGAGGGCGACGTCATCCGGATCGGTGCGCCGCTCGGCGAGAGCGCGACCGTCAGCACCGCGGTCTCCGGCGGTGTGACCACGGTCAGCGTCGACACCGACGGGGATGGTAACGCTGACGCAACGTTCACCGTCGCGGGCAGCTTCCTGGGTGCCCAGTTGGTCGCGAGCGGCGGCGCCACCGAGATCGTGCTGAGCGAGAAGGCGATCGCGACCGAGTTCGCCGACACCCTGACCGGCACCGCGAACGACGACACCATCTCGGCCCTGGCCGGTGAGGACCTGGTCTCGGCCCTGGCGGGCGACGACGTGGTCTCCGGCATGGCCGGCGCCGACACCCTGTCGGGCGGCGACGGGGCCGATACCCTGGCGGGTGGCGCCGACGACGATGCGCTGATCGGCGGCAGCGGGTCCGACCTGCTGTCGGGCGGCGACGGCAACGACGCGCTGGCGGGTGGTGCCGACTCCGACACCCTGCGCGGCGGCGCGGGCGAGGACACGCTGTCGGGCGGGGCCGGCAACGACCTGCTGTCGGGGGCGCTGGGCGCCGACTCGATCGACGGCGGGGCCGGCGACGACACGCTGCTGGGCGGCGAGGACGCCGACAGCTTGGCGGGCGGTGCCGGCGACGACACCCTGTCGGGCGGCCTGGGTGCCGACGCCCTCTCGGGCGGCGACGGCGCCGACGCGCTGTTCGGCGGCGAGGACGACGACGCGCTGGCCGGCGGCGGCGGGGCCGACCTGCTGTCCGGGGGCAACGGCAGCGACACGCTCGCCGGCGGCGGCGATGCCGACCGGCTGTATGGCGGCGTCGGTGACGATACCCTGACCGGCGGTGCCGGGGCCGATACCCTGTCCGGCGGTGCCGGTGCCGACGAGTTCCACGCGGCTGCGGTCGGCGACCTCGACGGCGACAGCATCGCCGATTATCAACAAGGCGAAACGATCAAGATCGGCGGCCTCGACGCCAACACCGCGACGGTGTCGGTGACGGCGGCCGGCGGCACCTCGACGGTGGCGATCGACGCCGACGGCGACGGCAATGCCGAGGCGACCTTCACGGTGGCCGGGACCTACGCGGCCGGCAACCTGGCCGACGCCGGCGGTGGTGCGGTCACCCTGAGCCTCGACACCACGCCGCCGCTGCAGCTGCTGGCGATGGGCACCGCCGACCTGGACGGCGACGGTGACCTCGAGCAGATCTGGAAGATCGTCAACCCGACCGACGGCGACGTCGACGCCACCGTCGACCTGCTGAACGCGACCGACGTCCAGGAAGGCTCGCTCACCGCGGCGCCGGGCGGCACCTATGTGTGGACCGAGGCCGACGCCGGCACCCTGGAGGTGAGCTGGACCGGGCCGGACGGCGCCCGCAGCGTGACCGCCACCGCCAGCGCCGACCCGGCGGACCTGGCTGCGCTCGAGGCCGACGGCTTCGTCAATCCGTTCGCCCATCCGTTCGGCGCCACCGAGTACGACGACACCCTGGTCGGCACTGGCGACGCCGACACGATCTCGGCGCTCGGCGGCGACGATCTGGTCTCGGCCAAGGCCGGCGACGACCTTGTCGACGGCATGACCGGCAACGACACCCTGTTCGGCAACGACGGCGCCGACACCCTGATCGGTGGGGTGGGCGACGACTCGCTGCTCGGCCACAGCGGTGCCGACCAGCTCTCGGGCGGGACCGGGAACGATACGTTGCGAGGCGGCAACGATGCCGACCTGCTGTCGGGCGGCGACGGCGACGATTCGCTGCGCGGCGATCGCGGCGCCGATGCCCTGGTCGGCGGCGACGGCAACGACACCCTGGTCGGCGGCGGCGACTCCGACACCCTGTCCGGCGGGGCCGGCAGCGACAAGCTGATCGGCTCGGCGGCCGACGACGCGCTGTACGGCGGGGCCGGCGACGACACCCTGCAGGGCGGCGGCGGCGTCGACGTGCTGTCGGGCGGGGCCGGCAACGACTCGGTGCGCGGCGGCGGCCAGGACGACACCCTGTACGGCCAGACCGGCGACGACACCCTGGTCGGCGCGACCGGCGCGGACCTGCTGCTCGGCGCCGAGGGCAACGACGTCCTGAACGGCGGCGCCGATGCCGACACCCTGTCGGGCGGCGCAGGCAACGACACCCTGGTCGGCGGCGGCGGGACCGATCTGCTGTACGGCGGGGCCGGCGACGACTCGTTGCGTGGTCATAACGATGCCGACACCCTGTCCGGCGGGGCCGGCGACGACACCCTGCGCGGCGGTGGCGGCAACGACCTGCTGTCGGGCGGAGACGGCGCCGACGTGCTGCAGGGCGGGGCCGACGACGACACCCTGCTGGGCGGCGCCGGCGGCGACACGCTGATCGGCAGCGGCGGCAACGACATCCTGTCGGGCGGGGCCGGCGACGACTCGGTCCGGGGCGGCAGCGGCGCCGACCTGATCGTCGGCGGCGACGGCAACGACACCCTGATCGGCATCGCCGGCGGCGACGCATTGTACGGCGGGGCCGGCGACGACCTGGTCCGCGGCGGCCGCGACACCGACACCCTGTCCGGCGGGCTCGGCGACGACACCCTGGTCGGCGGCGGCGGCAACGACGAGCTGCGCGGCGCCGAGGGCAACGACTCGCTGGCCGGCGGCAACGACGCCGACACCCTGTCGGGCGGGGTCGGCGACGACACCCTGGCCGGCGGCGGCGGCAACGACCTGCTGTCGGGCGGCCTCGGCAACGACGTGCTGAAGGGCGGCCAGGACTCCGACACCCTGTACGGCGGCGACGGCGACGACAGCCTGTACGGCTACGGCGGCGACGACACCCTGTCGGGCGGCCTCGGCAACGACTCGATCCGCGGCGGCAGCGGTGCCGACCTGATCGTCGGCGGCGACGGCAACGACACGGTCCAGGGCATCGCCGGCAACGACACTGTTTATGGCGGCAGCGGCGACGACCTGCTGCGCGGCGGCCGCGACGGCGACACGCTGTCCGGCGGCATCGGCAACGACACCCTGGTCGGCGGCGGCGGCAACGACCTGCTCGACGGCGCCGACGGCGACGACTCGATCGTCGGCGGGCGCGACGGCGATCTGGCGCTGGGCGGGGCCGGCGACGACACCCTGCGCGGCGGCGGCGGCAACGACACGCTGAGCGGCGGCGCCGGCAACGACCTGATGATGGGCGGGGCCGACAGCGACACGCTGTATGGCGGTTCCGGCAACGACACGCTGCACGGCTACGGCGGCGACGACGTCCTGTCCGGCGGCGCCGGCGACGACTCGATCCGCGGCGGCAGCGGTGCCGATCTGCTGGTCGGCGGCGACGGCAACGACACGCTGCTCGGCATCGCCGGCAACGACGCGCTGTCCGGCGGGGCCGGCGACGACATGATCCGCGGCGGCCGCGACGCCGATACCCTGTCCGGCGGCTCCGGCAACGACACCCTGATCGGCGGCGGCGGCAACGACGCGCTGTCCGGTGGCGACGGCGCCGACTCCCTGGTGGGCGGGTCCGACGCCGACACCCTGGTCGGCGGTGCCGGCGACGACGTGCTGCAGGCCCGCACCGGCGCCGACATGCTGTCCGGCGGTGCCGGCAACGACACCCTGTCGGGCGGTGCCGGGGCCGACACCCTGGCCGGCGGCGACGGCGCCGACCGGTTCTCCGGCCGGCTGGCGCATCTCGACGGCGACCACATCGCCGATTACGGCGACGGCGACGCCATCCACGTCGACTCCCTGGGCAGCCGCGCCCAGGTGACCGTGACCACCGCCGGCGGCCTGACCACGGTCGCGATCGACAACAACGGCGACGGCACCGCCGAGGCGACCCTGACGGTCGACGGCACTTACAACAGCGCCGAGATCGTCGCCGGCGAAGGCCGGTCGGCCGACATCTTCCTGTCGGCGGTTCCGGTCGTGCCGCCGCTGGTGCTGACCGCCATGGGCACCGCCGACCTGGACGGCGACGGCGACCTCGAGCAGATCTGGAAGATCAGCAATCCGACCGGCGAGACCGTCGCCGCGACCGCCGACATGCAGGGCATCGACGATCCGCAGGACGGCGCGATCACGGTTCCGGCGGGTGACAGCTACTTCTGGAGCGAGGCCGGCAGCGGCACCATGGTGGTGTCGTACGAGCGGGCCGGCAGCCCGGCGGAGGTCTCGGCCGATGCCACTGCCGACACCGCCGACCTTCCTGCCCTGGAAGCGGCCGGGTTCGTCAATCCGTTCACCCATCCGACCGTCTACACCTATCACGGCGGCGGCGGCGACGATCACATCGTCGCCCCGGAACAGGTCGGCTACGTCAGCGACATCTACGGCGGCGACGGCGACGACACGCTGTACAGCCAGGGCGCCAACGACACGCTGCACGGCGAGGGCGGCAACGACGTCCTCAGCGGCGGCGGCGGCAACGACGCCCTGTCCGGCGGCGCCGGCAACGATCGGCTGGACGGCGGCGCCGGCGAGGACACCCTGACGGGCGGCGGCGGCAACGACGTGCTGTCCGGCGGCGGCGGCAACGACATCCTGTCGGGCGGCGCCGGCAACGACGCGCTGTACGGCGGCGCCGGCGACACCATCGTCGGCGGCGCCGGCGAGGACACCCTGTATCTGGGCTCGCCGGACGACCTGGACGGCGTCGATTTCGACGGCGTCGAGCATCTGGTGATCGACGGCGTCAGCGCGCCGGCCGCCGGAACCAACCTGCTGATCAACGGCGGGTTCGAGAGCACCGGACCGTTGAACACCAACAGCGTCTGGACGATGTTCCAGTCGATCGAGGGCTGGACCGCCGAGGATCCGAACTCGGCGATCGCCGGCACTCCGCCGATCGAGATCCAGCACGGCCGGATCGGCGGCGCGCCGGAATCGCCGGACGGCTGGTCGTCGACCAACAACGTCATCGAGCTCGACTCCGGGCCCGAGGAAGGCGGCCAGGCGGTCGGCCACAACAACGCGATCGTCAGCCAGACCTTCACGGTGTTCGACGCCGACACCTACGCGCTGTCCTTCGACTTCACGGCGCGCGACGTCGGCTCCGACCCGAGCGCGAGCAGCGGATTCTCGATCCAGATCGATGGCGAAACGGTCTACTCGAACCTCGACCCCGAGATCGGCTGGACCAGCGACTGGCTGACCCTGCAGCTCGGCGTCGGCCAGCACACCATCTCGCTGGTCGGCGAGGGTACCGAGGACCGGCACGGCGCGCTGCTCGACAACATCGAGCTGGTGCAGGGCGACCAGCCGGCCCGCGAGCTGCTGACCGACATGCAGTTCGGCGGCCCGACCAACCACGACGACACCATCACCGGGACCGCCGGCGCCGACGCGATCGACGCCCTGAACGGCGCCGACCTGGTGTACGGCGGGGCCGGCAACGACACGCTGTCCGGCAACAACGGCGACGACACCCTGCACGGCGAGGCCGGCGACGACCGGCTGGCCGGCAACAACGGCGACGACCGGCTGGTCGGCGAGGGCGGCGGCGACAGCCTGCTCGGCGGCCGCGGCGACGACACCCTCGAGGGCGGCGACGGCAACGACCTGCTGAGCGGCGGGTCCGGCGACGACTCGCTGGCCGGCGGTGCCGGCGACGACACCCTGTACGGCGGCCGGACCGACACCCTGTCCGGCGGCGCCGGCAACGACGCCATCCACTACGACGCCGGCGGCGACGACCACCACGATCACCACGGTCACGGTGACGACGAGGGCGACCACGACGGCGGCAGCACGCGGATCGACGGCGGCGAGGGTCAGGACACCCTGTATCTCGACCACCTCTCGGACCTGAACGGCCTCGACGTGTCCGGTATCGAGGTGCTGGTGGTCGACGGCGTCAGCGCGCCGGGGGCCGGCGACAACCTGCTGGTCAATTCGGACTTCGAGAACGTCTCCGGCTTCAACCACGGCAGCTGGGGCACGTTCACCCAGATCGCCGGGTGGAGCGCCGAGGACCTCGATGCCGGCACGCCGGGTGTCGCGCCGATCGAGATCCAGCGCGGCGTGCAGTCCGGCGCCCCGGCCCTGCCCGAGGGCTGGTCGTCGAGCAACCAGGTGCTGGAGCTCGACAGCCACGCCGAGAAGGGCGGTGCCAACGGCTACACCAACGCCAAGGTCACCCAGAGCTTCACGGTCTTCACCGCCGGCACCCACGCCCTGTCGTTCGACTTCGCGGCCCGCGAGTTCCACGGCCAGACCGCGGCGACCAGCCAGTTCTCGATCCAGATCGATGGCGTAACGGTCTACACCCAGACCGACGCCGCCCATGCCTGGCAGAGCGACTGGCTGACCCTCGACCTCGGGGTCGGCACCCACACCATCTCGTTCCTGGGGGCCGACGCCGACGGTACGTCCGACAGCTACGGCGCGCTGATCGACAACATCCGCCTGGTGAGCGGCGACCAGCCGGGCGGCGAGCTGCTGCCGGGACCGCACGGCGGCGCGACCGCCTACGACGACACCATCACCGGCAGCGCCGGGGACGACAGCATCGCGGCCCTGGCCGGCGACGACGTGGTGGCGGGCCTCGCCGGCAACGACACCCTGTCGGGCGGCGACGGCAACGACGTGCTGTCCGGCGGCGACGGCAACGACCTGCTGGTCGGCGGCGCCGGGGCCGACACCCTGCTGGGCGACAACGGCATCGACACGATCACCGGCACGGTCGCCGACCTGAACGGCGACACCATCGCCGACTTCGGCCCGAGCGACGTGCTGGCGATCCAGGGCGTCTCGGCCGCGGTCGCACGGATCTCGGTGTCGGAATCCGGCGGCGTCACCACCGTCTCGGTCGACTCCGACGGCGACGGCAACGCCGATGCGGTGTTCACCGTGAACGGTGCCTACAACGAGGCGGCGCTGGTCGACGACGGCCTGGGCGGCGTCACCGTCCAGCTCGCCCTGGTGCTGCCGAACACTCCGACCGAGTTCGCCGACACCCTGGTCGGCACCGCGCTCGGCGACGTCATCGCCGCGCTCGGCGGCGACGACCTGGTGTCCGGCCTGGGCGGCGACGACCTGCTGTCCGGCGGCGCCGGCAACGACACCCTGTCCGGCGGCGACGGTCCCGACACCCTGGTCGGCGGCGAGGGCAACGACGTGCTGTCCGGCGGCTACGGCCCGGACGTGCTGTCCGGCGGCGCCGGCGACGACACGGTCTACGCCGACACCATGGACGGCGCGCTGGCCGGCGGCGACGGCAACGACGTGCTGGTCGTGAACGAGGGTACCGACCTCGACGCCCTGAGCCACAGCGGCTTCGAGACCGCCTGGTTCGTCGACGGCAACGGCAACGTCGTCGAGACCCGCGACCTGACCGCGCCGCCGGTGCAGACCAGCGCGGTGATCGGCTTCGTCCACCCCGACGGCGTCGTGCAGGCCGTGCACTTCGAGGCCGGCGTGCCGATCGCCAGCGTCGACGTCACCGGGCTGGCGACCGACTGGCAGTCCGCCGGCTCGGCCGACTTCAACGGCGACGGCGTCGACGACGTGCTGCTGCGCAACGCCAATACCGGCGCGATCGCGATCTGGGAGTTCGGCGAGTCCGGCATCACCATGGGGGCGGTGCAGGGGATCACCAGCGACTGGCAGGTCGGCGCCCTGGCCGACTTCGACGGCGACGGCAAGGCCGGTATCCTGTGGACCAATACCGGGCTCAACGCGGTTGCGGTCTGGAACGACGCGACCGGCCGCGGCCCGGTGGAGTTCCTCGGCGAGACCGGCTGGGCCGTGCAGGACACCGCCGACTTCAACGGCGACGGCGGGTCCGACCTGCTGCTGCGCAACGGCGACACCGGCGCGGTCGCGCTCTGGAGCTTCGACCCGGCCGGCAGCGCCACCCGCGGTATCGTCCAGGGGGTCGACAACAGCTGGCAGGTCGAGAAGCTGGGCGACTTCGACGGCGACGGCGGCACCGACATCCTGTGGCGCCAGACCGGCACCGGCAGCCTGTCGGTGTGGACCGGCAACGATCTCGCCGGGTCGACCCGTGGCGAGACCCTCGGCCTGGACAGCGCCTGGACGGTGGCGGACGTGGCCGATGTCGGCGGCGACGGCAAGGACGACTTGCTGCTGCGCAACGCCCAGGACGGCCTGTTCACGGTCTGGCAGATGGACGGCGGCACGCCGACCTACGGCCCGACCTTCGGCGGCATCTCGGCCGACTGGCAGGTCGCCGCGGTCGAGGACTTCAACGGCGACGGCAAGGCCGACGTGCTGTGGCGGAACAACGTCACCAACACCGCGTCGGTCTGGGAGATGAACGGCGCCGACGCGCAGGCCCGCTACGACTTCGGCATGGAGGCCGACTGGGAGATCGTGAAGATCGGCCACCTGAACGGCGACGCGACCGAGGACATCCTCATGCGGGCGGCCGACGGCAGCTTCATCAGCATCGCCATGGCCGACGGCGCCGCGCCCGAGGTCACCCTGATCGGCCAGCTGGATCCGGCCTGGACCACGCTGTAGCGGTCGCCGACAATGCGGCCCTGAGCAATCGCTGACCGCGACGACCGGGAGCGCGCGTGCGTACCTATTGGTGGGCCAGCCCGGGCTGGGTATCGCTGCTGCTGATGGTGCCGATCTGCCTGATCGTCGCCGCCATGCCGCGGAGTGCCTACCTGGAGTTCGAACAGGCCCGGCAGTTCTTCACGGGCGACCAGCTGCTGCTGGCGCTCGCCGGGCTGCTGGCGTTCTCGGCCGGCTGCGGCGTGGTCGGCTACGTCAGCCGCAGCGCCCAGCGCCAGCAGATCCGCAGCGTCCCGCCGTCGCGGATCCTGCATTCGCACTACCGGCGGGCCATGCTGGTGATCGGCCTGATCGCATTCGCCGGCAACTTCGCGCTGGTGCTGCCGGTGCTCGCCGACCCGGGGCTGGTGTTCGCGTTCCTCAGCGGCAAGGCGTCGGTGTTCGCGCTGCTCAAGGAACGCACCCTGCAGGTGCCGGGCATCACCTCGGTCAGCAATCTCGCCGCTCTGTTCGCGGCACTGTACGCGTTGAAGTCCAAGGTCGCCGACCGTCCGCTCGACCTGTTCGACCATTCCTTCGCCGGCATGGTCTTCGTGGCCGTGCTGATGCGGGCGGTGATCAACTCCGAGCGCCTGGCCATCATCGAGGTGGTCCTGCCGATCGGCATCGTCTGGTTCGGGACCGTCGGGCCGCGCTGGCGGGCCTGGCTCAGCCTGGCGCCGATCCTCGGCATCCTCGGCATCATCGCGCTGTTCGCGGTCACCGAGTATTTCCGATCGTGGACCTACTACCGCTACTACTACGACAGCTACACCGACTTCGTGCTGTCGCGGATCTGGGGCTACTACCTGACCGCGCTGAACAACGGCGCCGGCCTGACCGAGCTGTACCCGCCGACCTTCGACGGCACCTACACCATGAACTGGTTCTACCGGTTCCCGCTGTTCCCGTGGGTCCAGGCCGAGGAGGCGACGTTCTGGGAGTACGCCTTCCGCTACGCCACCGAGGAGTTCAACAACACCTCCGGGGTGTTCGCGCCGATGCAGGACTTCGGCACGGTGTTCGGGATCCTGATGTGGTTCTTCCTCGGCGTGTTAAGCGGCCGGATCTACGACGGCTACACCCGCGGCAAGTTCCAGTACATGCTGCTGCACCCGACCTGGATGATCGGGGTCTACGAGATCCTGCGACTGTTCTACTGGGGTTCGTCGAAGTACTTCCCGACGTTGATCTTCACGGTCGCCCTGATCGTGTTCATGGTCCGGCACCGGGCGGTGAAGACGGCGCCGATCGCCAGCCAGACCGCGCACCCGCTGGCGCCGGTGGCGGTGCGCGGCGACCGGACCCGCAGCTGAGCCGCCGGCCCGCTACCGAGCGTCCCGGTCGGCCAGCCAGGCCCGGATCCCGGTCCGAAGATCGGTATCGAAACGATATCCGTCGGCGATCAGCCGGTTCGGATGGATATGGGTGCTGACCAGCAGCTTGCGCACCCGGTCGCGGTTGATGCCGGTGCGCAGCCCGAGCGCCCCGAGGATCTCCAGCCCCCAGGCCGCCGTCATCACCAGCGCTCTGGGCGCGGTCAGCCACGGCACCGGCAGGCCGGCCTCCTCGGCCAGGGTCCGGGCGATGGTCTCGATGGTGTAGGGCTCGGGATAGGCGAAGTTGGCGCGGTACAGCGGCTCGTCGCGGGCGAGGCAGAACGCCATCGCCCGGATCAGCTCCTCGACGTAGCCGCAGCCCTTGATGGTGTCGCGGCGGCCGGGGAACACGAAGCCGCGCCGCCCGAGCTGGCGCAGCAGCCGGTCGAAGTTGCCGTGCTCGCCGCGTCCGAACACCACCGCCGGCCGCAGGACGGCCACGCGGCGGTTCGCCGGGTCGGCTTCCTGCCAGCCCTCGTGGATCAGCTCGGCCAGCGCCTTGGAGCGCCCGTAGGCCGAGGTCGGCAGCAGCGCCGCGGTCTCGTCGCACGCCTCCTCGCGGGTGCCGTAGACCGAGATGCTGCTGGTGAACAGGATTCGCGGGATGCCGCGCGCAGTCGCCAGCCGGCAGGCGTTCACCGCGCCCGCGACATTCGTTTCGTAATAGGCATGATCCGGGTGGCCGGGGGTGCGGTGCACGGCCGCCAGGTTGTACAGGGTCGCCACGGTCTCCGGCACCAGCTCGGCGAACGGCCGGCGCACGTCGCCGATCCGGTAGTCGACGCCGGCGACCGGCCGCTCGGGGGCGACGAGGTCGACCGAAATCAGCGGGCGGACGCCCTTGGAACCGAGGTCGGCCAGCAGATGGCCGGCGATGAAGCCCGCGCCGCCGAGGACCAGCGCGCCCGTCGGCTCGCTCACGACCGCCCTCCCGCCGGCGCCGCCGCCCGCGGCACCAGCACCAGGTCGGCGTCCTCGTCCGGGATGCCGCCGGGCCGCAGCCGGGACTGGTGGCGGTCGGAGTCGAACACGTCGTAGCCGAGCGACTCCGCGAACGCCTGCAGCGCCGGGACATCGGCGCCGAGCGACGGGTGGGTGTCGAGCAGGATCACCGGCCGATGCCGGGCGATGCTGTCGCGCGCGCCCTCGAGCACCGCCACCTCGGCACCCTCGACGTCGATCTTGATCATGTCGATGCGCGCGAGGCCGAGGCTGTCCAGGCGGGCCACCGGGACCCGCACCACGTCGCGGTCGCGATGCTCGAGCCCGCCAAGCAGCGAGTGCCAGCCGGTCACGTCGGAGCGGAACAGGTCGGCTTCGCCGTCGCGGTCGGACAGGGCCACGGCATGAACCGTTATCCAGTCGAACCGGTTTAGGGCGACGTTGTCCCGGATGATCTCGACGTTGCGGGGCTCCGGCTCGAAGGCGTGCACCGCCCCGCCGGGGCCGACGATCCGGGCCGCGATCAGCGCGAAGTCGCCCTCGCTCGACCCGATGTCGACGAACACGTCGCCGCGCTCCAGCCGGCGCCCGATCTCCGCGGTCTTGCGGAGCTCGTAGAGCCCGAGCGCCCGCAGCAGGCTCATCGGGGCGTTGCCGACGTCGATCCGCATCCACACGCCGTTGGCGTGGAACCGTCGCGGCTTGCCGCCGAGCAGCGCCCGGGCCAGCGGATACAGTGCGGCGACAGTCCAGCCCTTGAGGATCGAAAGCATCGGCGTCGCGGTCGCTCTAATTTGCGCTGAATTGCAACTGTATACCCGAGGGGCGGCCGCGGTGCTACGTTCGGTGCCATGATCGCGGGCGCTGGACGAGCCGATTTCCAATGCTGAACGACATGGTTGCCGTGACTTTCATGAAAGTCGCGGGAACCGCTCTCTGGCTGCTTTACACGGTGCTGCTGGCCCGACTTCTGTCGGCGGACGGCTACGGCCTGGTCATGTACGCGGTGACGGTGCTGACGATCGTCGGCCCGCTGACCTGCTTCGGGCTGAACAGCGCGATGCTGCGGCACGGCTCGGTGTACTGGGACCAGGGCCGGCCGGCGGCGCTGCTGGGGCTGCTGGGCGAGGCGCGGCGGACCATCGTGCTGGCGTCGGTTCCGGCCGCCCTGCTGGTCGCGGCGGTGTTCGAGGCGGCGCTCGGTATCGGCACCGGCGTGGCGTGGAGCGTGGTCGCGATCGTCGCCCTGGGGCTGCCGCTGTACGGCACCATGGACCTGCACCGCGAGACCCTGCGGGCGCTCGACCGGGTGCTGGCGGGGTTCCTCGGCTTCAACATCCTGCGCTCGCTGATCCCCGGGGTCCTGGCGGCCGGTCTCGCGGTCGGCGGCTGGCTGTCGGTCGAGACCGCGCTGGCCGGATTCGTCGGCGGCCTGCTGGTGATCGCCTTGATCGACGCCCGGCGGATCGGCCGGGTGATGGGCGACGTCGCCGCGGTCCGCGACCGCGACGACCGGGCTGCCTGGTACCGGATCGCCCGGCCGATGGTGCTGGCCGAGGCGCTCGGCTACTGGATCGCGCGCGGCGACGTGGTGCTCGTCGGCGCCCTGCTGGACCTGCGGGCGGCGGCGATCTACCTGACCGCCCAGCGGCTGGCGGTGCTGGTCACCTTCGTGGTCGACGCGGTGCGCCTGACCCTGGAGCCGATGGTGGCCCGCCGCCACGCCGACCGCGACCATCACGGCCTGCAGGACCTGATGGCGCGGGGCAGCCTGGTGGCGTTCGCGACCGGCACGCCGATCGCCGTGGCGATCGCCGGTGGCGGCTGGCTGCTGCTCGGCCTGTACGGCCCGGACTTCCAGTCGGGCTGGGCGGTCCTGGCGATCTTGACTCTCGGCCAGATGACCGTCGTGCTGGCCGGCTCGGTCAGCGCGGTGCTGCGGATGACCGGGCTGGAGCGGGAGCTGACGGCGGTCCAGGCGGCCAGCGCGGTCGGGCTGTCGGCGATGGTGCCGGCCGGCATCCTGCTGGGCGGCGTCGAGGGTGCGGCGGTCGGGGCCGCGCTGATCACCGCCGGCAGCAACCTCGCCTATGTGACGATCGCCCGGCGCCGGCTGAAGCTGCGTTGCGGCCCCGGCTCGGGGATGTTCGCACCCGCCCTGGTCCGCTCGGTGTTGGCGGAGGCCGTGGAGCGGGCCGCGCTGCTGCTGCGGAGGGCGCGGCCATGAGCGCGGAGCTGCCGACCGGTGCGCCGCCGGCTGTGGCGCTGTCGGCTGTGGCGCTGTCGGTCGTGGTGCCGACCGTCGGCCGGGTCGCGGAGCTCGGCCGGCTGCTCGGCTCGTTGCGGCCGCAGCTGACCGCGGCCGACGAGCTGGTCGTGGTCGACCAGAACCCGGACGACCGGCTCGCTCCGGTCCTGGCGGCCGCCGCCGACCTGCGGCCGGAGCGGGTGCGGGCCGCGGCGAAGGGCGCGTCGCACGCCCGCAACGTCGGGCTCGCCCACGCCCACCGCGCGGCGATCTGGTTCCCGGACGACGACGGCTGGGCGACGCCCGGCCAGCTCGAGGCGATCCGCCGGCGGCTGGCCGAGGAGCCGGCGGTCGACGTGTTCGCCGGGCGGATCGTCGACGAGCAGGGCCGGCCGTCCATGGGGCGCTGGCCGGACCGCCCGCTGGACGCGACCCGCGGCAACGTCTGGCGGGTCGGGGCCGAGGCGACCATGGTGTTCCGCCGCCGCTTCTTCGACCGGGTCGGCGGTTTCCGCGAGACCATCGGGGTCGGCAGCGGCGGGCCGTGGGGCGCCGGCGAGGGCCAGGACCTGCTGCTGCGCGGACTCGCGCTGGGCTGCCGGGCCGGCTATCGCCCGGACATCGTGTTCGGCCACCCCAACAAGTTCGAGCGCGACGAGGCGGCGGTGCTGGCCAAGGGCGCGTCCTACGCCCGCGGCGTCGGCTACGTCATGGGGGTCAACGGCTACACGCCGGCGGAACTGGCGCCGCACGTCCTGAAGCCGCTGGCGGCGATGGTGGCGTTCGGGCTCACCGGCCGGACCGGGCGCGCGCGCTACTATCTCGGCCAGCTGGTCAATCGCTGGAAGGGCTGGCGGGCGGGCCGACGATCCCGAGGGTCTCCGCCAGGCGCTGCGCCGACGCCCGCCAGGTGAACTGCCGGGCCCGCTCGCGGCCGCGCTCGATCAGGCGGGTCCGCGCCCCCGGGTCGGTCGCCAGGCGGTCGATCGCGCCTGCCATGCCCGAGCCGTCGTTCGGATCGAACAGCCAGGCCGCGTGCTCGCACACCTCCGGGATCGACGCGCGGTTGCTGGCGACCACCGGGCAGTCGAGCGCCATCGCCTCCAGCGGCGGCAGGCCGAATCCTTCGTAGAAGGACGGAAACAGCAGGCACAGCGCGCCGGCGTACAGGGCAGCCATGGCGGCGTCGTCGATCGCGCCGAGGAACAGCGCCCGGTCCCCCGGCTCCGCCGCCGGCCGGCCGTCCGGGGTGAACACCCGGGCGTCGGTGGCACCGACCACCGCCAGCCGGATCCCGGGATCGCCGACCTTCAGGATGGTCTCCAGCGCGCCGGCGAGGTTCTTGTTCGGATGCAGCGAGCCGAGGAACAGCACGTAGCGCCGGGGCTCGAGGCCGTGCCGGGCGAGCGCGTCGGCGTCGGGCCGGATGCGGGCGATGTGCTCGGTGCCGGCCGGCAGCAACGTGTAGCCGCGGCGGCCGGCGACTCCGTGCCGGGTCAGCCGGTCGGCGGAGAACGCCGAGACCGTGAACAGCGCCTCGGCCCGGCGCGCCAGCAGCGGCAGCAAGACCCGCATGGCGGCCCGGAACCGCCAGCCATAGGCGTCCGGCCGGTCGAACACCGAGGCGTCGTGGATCAGGATGGCGTTGCGCCGGTGCAGCAACGGGGCGACGTTGCCGAAATTGATCAGCAGGTGCCCGCCGGCCGCCCGCGGCAGGTCCCACTGTTCCCAGGGATAGCCGGACCCGCGGCCGACCCGACGGATCGCGATGCGCTCGAGCGGCACCCGGTCGGTCTCGGCGTCCGGCGGCGCCAGCACGGTGACCGGCGGTGCCGCGGTACCGGCCTCCGCCAGCAACCCGTCGAGCGCCAGCAGCAGCTCGGCGGCGGCGCGTTGCACGCCGGTCTGGCGCTGGGCCAGGAAGCGGCCGTTGACGAACACCGGTGCGCGCGGATCGGGCACGGGATCCCCCCTCCGGGATGCAGCCGAAGGGCGAAGCTTAGAGCAGTTCCCAGTCCGTCGGCAGGTTGCCGATGTGGGTGAAGTCGGGGACGTCGCCGTCGTTGAACATGAACACCCCGATGTCGCCGGTCGGTGCCTGCGCCAGGATGCCCATGTCGCCGTCGGCGTTGAGCTCGCGGATCGCCAGGATCTCCAGGTTGCCGTCGAACCCGAAGTCGTAGCGCTGCTCCGGCGAGTCGCCGTTCATCTCCCACACCGACATGACGCCGGCCTGCTCGTTGCGCCACAGGATGTCGGCGTTGCCGTCGCCGTCGAAATCGTCGACCGCGGCGATCGACCAGTCCGAAGAGACGCCGTGGGCGATCCCGCGGACCGGCTCGTTGGTGCCGTCCATCTGCCAGACCGCCAGCAGCCCGTCATTGGTGTTGCGCAGCAGCAGGTCGGCCTTGCCGTCGCCGCCGAAGTCGTCGACCGCGGCCACTTCCCAGTCGGTGCCGAGGCCCATGACGTTGCCGCGGGTGACCTCGCCGCCGCCCTCGGACGACCAGATCGCCAGCGAGCCGTCGTTCTGGTTGCGCCACAGGATGTCGGCGTCGCCGTCGCCGTCGAAGTCGGCGGTGGTGTTCAGCGCCCAGTCCGACGAGATGCCCAGCACGTTGCCGCGGGTCGGCTCGTCGGTACCGTTCATCTCCCAGATGGCGATGTTGCCGGTGTCGGCGTTGCGCCACAGGATGTCCTGGCCGCCGGTGCCGAACTGATCGACCGCGGCGATCGACCAGGTGTTGTCGATCCCGAGCAGGTTGCCCTTGGCGATGTCGTCCAGCCCGTCGGTGGTCCAGACCGCGATGCTGCCGGTGCCCTCGTCGCGCCACAGGTAGTCGTCGGTGCCGTCGCCGTTGAAGTCCTCGAACGCCGCCAGCCCGTACTTGCTCTCGACCGAATGGATGTTGCCGAGACCGATCGGGCCGGTGCCGTCGGTCGACCAGATCGCGAAATCGCCGGTGTCGGTATTCCGCCACATGTAGTCGTCGGTACCGTCGCCGTCGACGTCGCCCTTGCCGGCGAGCTGCCAGGTCGAGCCCAGCGCCTGCTCGTCGCCGAACTGGGCGGCCTCGGGCCCGTCGATCTGCATGGTCTGCACCGCCCCGGAGCTCGCCGAGCGGAACAGGAAGGTCGGCCCGAACAGCTGCGGCAGGGCGGTGAGGTCCTGGGTGCTGACCACGTTGCCGGCATCGTCGACGAACCAGGCGGTCTCGAAACCGCTGTGGTCGAGCGCGCCGAGGTCGGTGCCCTGGTGCACCACCAGCACGTCGGTGCCGTCGCCGCCGTCGATCGGGCCGTCGCCGACCGCCGCCCAGATGGTGTCGTCGCCAAGGCCGCCGGACAGGGTGTCGACCCCGAGGCCGCCCGACAGGACGTCGTCGCCCGCGCCGCCGAGCAGCTGGTCGTTGCCTGCGCCGCCGGACAGCACGTCGTTGCCGACTCCGCCCGATAGGGCGTCGGCGTCGAGCCCGCCGCGCAGCAGGTCGTCGCCGTTGCCGCCCACCAGGGTGTCGTCGCCGGCCCCGCCGATCAGCAGGTCGCTGCCGTCCTGGCCGTACATGACGTCGTGGCCCTCGCCGCCGGACAGGGTGTCGTCCCCGAGCCCGCCCGACAGGGTGTCCGCATCGGCGCCGCCGGCCAACACGTCGTGGCCCTCGCCGCCGGAGAGCGCGTCGGCGCCGGCGCCGCCTGACAGCAGGTCGGCGCCGATCCCGCCGCGCAGGGTGTCGTCGCCGGCCCCGCCGTACAGGGTGTCGTTGCCGGCACCGCCGTCGACCAGGTCGCCGCCGGCCATGGCCGAGACCAGGTCGTCGCCGCCGAGCGCCGAGATGGTGTCGGCGTCGGCCGTTCCGGTCAGGGTGTCGGCCTGTTCGGTCGGTCCGATGGGTTCCTCGGTCAGCACGAGGCTGGTGGTGCCGCCGTCGAAGCTCACCTGGGCGCCGCGGAAGCTGCCGAGCACCGTGAAGGTCGCCTCGGCGTTGCCGTCGCCGTCGGTGTCGACGCTGACGGTGGTCACGCCGTCGACGACCGTCAGCGTCACCTGCGGATCGGGGTAGCCCGGCGTGCGGAGGCGGATGACGTCTCCCGCGGCGTAGTCGGCGATGGTGTCGCCGTCGATTTCCGATAGCGAGCCCGAGAAGGTGTCCTCGCCGGCGCCGCCATACAGGGTGTCGGCGTCGGCGCCACCGTAGATGAGGTCGTTGCCGGCGCCGCCGCTCAGCAAGTCGGATCCTGCGCCGCCCTCGACGGTGTCGGCGCCGTCGCCGCCGCGCAGCGTGTCGCCGCCGGTCCCGCCGTCCAGCAGGTCGTCCCCGGCTCCGCCCGCCAGGACGTCGTCGCCGACGTCGCCGTCGAGGACGTCGTTGCCGTCGCCGCCCGACAGGACGTCCGCTCCGGTGGAGCCCGACAGGTGGTCGTTGCCGACGCCGCCATAGAGCGTGTCGTCGCCGGCGTCGCCGTCCATGGTGTCGTCGCCGGCGCCGCCCGACATCAGGTCGTTGCCGGCGCCGGACCAGTCCGGGTGATCGCGATCGCCGCGTATGTCGTCGGCGGCGTCGCCGCCGTACAGGGTGTCGTCGCCTTCGCCGCCCCAGATCTGGGCGCCGGAGGCGTTGTCGGCGTACACCACGTCGTCGCCGGCCCCGCCGGTGAGGGAGTCCCGCCAGGTCCCGAGGCCGCCGCCGTAGATGGTGTCGTCGCCGGCCCCGCCGAGCACGGTGTCGTCGCCCGCGCCGGCGTACAGCACGTCGTTGCCGAGTCCGCCCGAGAGCGCGTCGTTGCCTTCGCCCCCGGACAGGGTGTCGTTGCCGGCGCCGCCGTCGACCACGTCGTCGCCGGCCTTGGCCGAGACCAGGTCGTCGCCGCCGAGCGCGGAGATGGTGTCGGCATCGGCGGTGCCGAGCAGGGTGTCGGCGGCCTCGGTCGGGTCGTACGGGTTCTCGAAGCCGGCGGCCCGCAGCGCGTCCAGGTCGGCGGCATCGCCGGAGGCGTCGGCGCTGCCGGTGTCGACGGTGGCGCCGCCGTCCCACGACCAGCTGATCTGCAGCGTCCCGCTCTCGGCCTCGGTCCAGTGGTAGGTGGTGCCGCTGGCGGCGGTGACGGTGGCGTCCTGCGGGTCGTCGACGCCGGCCAGGTCGAGCGTCACCTCGACGGACTCGCCGTTCGGGTTGGTGATCTTCCAGACCTGCTCGAGGTTGCCGTCGTTGTTCAGGTCGACGGTGCCCATGGCCTCGACCGACAGGCCCTGCGGGGCGTGGAACACCAGCTCCGCCGAGCCGACGGTCGTGCCCTCGTCCATGGTGTAGGAGGTGTACAGCCCGGTCAGGTCGAAGCTGGCGTCGGCGGTGCCGTCGCCGTCCGAGTCGATCGAGACCGTCGTGGTGCCGTCGGCCCGGCTGAGGGTGACGGCGGCGGTCGCGGTGTTCAGGTCGTCGACCTGGACCACGTCGCCGGCGGCGTAGTCGGCAATGGTGTCGCCGTCGAGATCGGCCAGCGAGCCGGCCGCGAAGGTGTCGTTGCCGGCACCGCCGACCAGGGTGTCGGTGCCGGCGCCGCCGACCAGCACGTCCTCGCCGTCGCTGCCGACCAGGGAATCCGCACCGGCACCGCCGGACAGCGCATCGTTGCCGCCGCCGCCGATCAGGGTGTCGTCGCCGGCCCCGCCGGACAGCGAGTCGGCGTCCGCCTCGCCGACCAGCACGTCGTTGGCGTCGCCGCCGGACAGGAGGTCCTGGCCGTCGCCGCCGTACAGGGTGTCGAGCCCGGCGCCGCCGGACAGGGTGTCGGCGTCGGCGCCGCCCGACAGCAGGTCGTTGCCTTCGCCGCCGCTCAGGGCATCGTTGCCGGCACCGCCCGACAGGGTGTCGTCCTCGGCGCCGCCGGCGACGCTGTCGTCGCCAGCACCACCCGAGAGCGTGTCGGCACCGGCGCCGCCGGAAACCGCGTCGGCGTCGTCGCCGCCCGCGATCTGGTCGTTGCCGGCGCCGCCGGACAGCGCATCCGACCCGGCGCCACCCGCCAGGGTGTCGTCGTCCGCCCCGCCGACAACCGAATCGTTGCCGGTTCCGCCGCTCAGCGCGTCGCTGCCGTCGCCGCCGGCCAGGGTGTCGTCGCCGCCGCCGCCGAGGCCGGTGTCGTCGCCGGCTCCGCCGTCGAGGGAGTCGGCGTCCGCGCCGCCGGACAGGGCGTCGTTGCCCTCGCCGCCGACCAGGGTGTCGGTGCCGGCCCCGCCGGAGAGCGCGTCGTTGCCGGCA
>Ga0070728_10002460_pt1 | contig 23079 bp, 16 predicted proteins | sample tdDd471_FD_66723 | JGI IMG/M metagenome (GOLD analysis project Ga0070728, IMG submission 66723) | Marine sediment microbial communities from the Atlantic coast under amendment with organic carbon and nitrate - tdDd47.1 | ecosystem: Environmental > Aquatic > Marine > Coastal > Sediment | place... | reverse complement strand
TGAGCGTCGCCAGCGCCCTGCTTCATCTTCGCGGCAACGTCGGGATGCGTGACAAAGCTCGACAGCACCTGATGGTGTCATTGCTCAATGCGGCCGCCGGGTATATCTCGCTGTCCGAGATCATCAGCGAAGATGGTGCGACTCTGACCCAGGCCATCACCTATTGCGACAACCTGATCGATGACCTCGGAGGGGACCACGAGGTGGCCAAGGATATCGCTGAGCGGATCAATTGCGGTCGGCTGGTCGCTTCGGGAGTCATTCCCCTGGACACCGATCAGATCGCCTATCGCCAGCCGGTCGCCGGGGCCGGGCTTATGCCGACTTTGGGCCAGAATCACCCCAACCCGTTCAATCCGGAGTCGACGATCTGGTTCGAGTTACCCCGGGCCCAGACCATCAAGCTCGACGTTTTTGCGTTGAATGGTCGACATGTCGCAAGCCTGATCAGCGGGCAGTTGTCGGCCGGCCGGCACCAAGCCACCTGGCGCGGTCTGGACGACCATGGGCAATCGGTTCCCTCGGGCATGTATCTCTACCGACTCGAAGCTGGAGGTTTCTACGAAACCAAGCAGATGATGTTGATCAAATGATATTCTGAGGCTAGTCAGGACCGGTAACGGCCCCGGGATCGATTCCCGGGGCCGTTACTCAGAAACCAATGAGAATCTCACCTGGAAATCTCGATCACATTACGCGTCTCCAGCGAGCCTTCCGGCAGATGTTGACGCAGACAGAACCAGCCCCAGCCCACGACCTCGCCATCGATCAGGACGATCGGCGTCAGCTCTTCATCGGAGATCGCGTTGTCGTCGTCCTTCACATCGGTGTAGTAGAAGAGGACCTCGACCGGTGTGCCGTCTTCGGCCTGGAACATCTCGATTCGGTAGGGATTGTTGATCGCGACGTCGGTGCTGAAGGTTTCGTCTCCCATCGTATCGAAAACCATCGCCCGGGGCATCCCCAGTTCCAGATTGCCCAGCTGTTCGCGGTTGTACAGTCGAATGTCTTGCGCCATGTATCCTCCGCAGCCGGAACACACCATGACAACGAGCAAGATGGTACTCAGAATCTTCATTTCGCTGTACCCCCGGATGAGCCTGTTTGCAGAGCGAGCCGAACCCCCACGCGCACCTTACACCAAGGGGCGCGCAAATGAAAGAGGCTATGCGAAATCAGCGACCTGCCTTGAATCGGCTCTTCTCGTGCTTCGTCACCCAAGTCGTTCCAGAAGCTTGGCTTCCAGCCCCTCAGCCGGCCACCCCCGCGCCCCATCCCGCCGCTCCTGCGACTGCCCGCGCCACCATTGCAGAGTACCTAGCGCCGACTCCGCCAACGGCCGGTAAACCTGCCCGGCTCCCAGCGAGGCCGCGTTGGCGAACGAGTTCGATACCTCCCCCCAGTTCAGCATGGGCACCGGCATCTCCAGCTCCGCAGCCAGTTCCGCGGTCGGCCAGTGGAAGCGCACCGCCTCGGTGGTCGTGGCGCGGATGCCCCACAGCAGGCCGGCTCGCGTCCAGGGCGCAGCCGCCGCGTTGAACGTGCCGGGAGTATCGTTCTCCCCCAGCCCGATGATCCAGGGACACAGGTCCCGCACATCGACGAACTGCACCGACACCTCGCGGTTCGGAGGTCCCACCACATCGCCCCCCTGGTGGATCCGATCGACCCAGTAGGTGAAGCGGTCGGTGGTGTCTCCCGGGCCGATGATGTAGGCGGGCCGGACGACGGTGCTGCGGTCGCCCAGCTCACGGCGCACGATCCGGTCACATTCCGCTTTCAACGGTCCGTAGGTCGCCCCGGTGACTTCCTCGACCGCAGGGTCGTCCAGCTTGGCCAGGGGCCCGTCCTCGGCAAATTCGTGAGCCGCGTCGAAATCGTAGACCGCGACCGTCGAGACGTAGATGTACCTGCTCGTGCGCTCTTTCAGCAGCGCCACCGAGTCGCGCACGTGGCGCGGCACGTAGCCCGAGTTGTCGACGATCACATCCCAGGTGCGGTCACCCTCGAGCCCCTTCAGGCCGTCGTCTATCTGGGCGTCCCGGTTGCCGACGATCTCCTCCACGCGGTCACCGTACAGGCCGGCCTTGCTGCCGCGGTTGAACATCGTCACTTCGTGGCCCCGGGCCAGCGCGTACTCGATCTCGTGGGGACCGATGAACCCGGTGCCACCCAGGAACAGGATCTTCAGTGGCTTCGGGGCGCGAGTGACCTGGCTGGTCACGTTGGCCTGGGCTGAAGTGGCAATGGTGTTCGAGTGGATCGCGCCCTGGGCTCGCCCGGCGGTGGCAGCGGTCCAGCCCAAGAGGCCGGCGGCACCGAGGGCGGTCTGCAGAAACTGACGGCGATTCGTCATGAAAAAGCCTCCATGTAGAGGTCTGCGTTTCGGGAAAGTCGTCACAGTAACCCGAAATCGCAGATTCTTGAACGGCAACTTTACATACTGGATGTCAAACCCGTTATTGAGGGGCAAGGGGGCGGTGGGTTTAGAGCCGGCGTGCATCTCGCCAGAGACGCGCGCAAGAGTTTGGAGCTCACCTGTTTGTGCCGAAGCAGTCCAGTGTTCGGCGACGATAATCACAATGAGAGGCCCCCTCGATGCGCCCGGTACCAACGCAGCGACTGCCCCGTATTGCGACTTTCTGCCTTCTGATCCCTGTGATCCTGGCTATCCTGACGATCAGCTCCTGCACGAAGTCGCAGCCCGCTGGCCCCAACGTCGTGGTCATCGTCATCGATACGCTGCGGGCGGATCATCTGCCCTTTTATGGCTACCCCAAGAATACGGCCCCGTTCATCAGTACCCTGGCCAAGCAGGGCGTCGTCTGCGAGCACACCCATTCGACCTCGTCCTGGACCGCCCCCGCGACCGCCTCGATCGTCACCTCGTTGAATCCCATCCAGCACGGCGTCCTCACCGGGTTCCAGGCCGTGCAGGTGCTGCAGGCCGATGATCCGACGATCACATTGAACAAGATCCCCGCCGACGTGCAGACCATGGCCGAGGCGTTCCAGGAGGCCGGCTACAAGACCTGGTCGGTGACCGACAACCTGAACATCTCCCGCGAGTCTGCCTTCGACCAGGGCTTCGACCGCTTCTGGAATTTCAACTACATGGGCGCCCAGAACCTCAACGCCCAGATCGTCAACCGCGTCGAGGAGCTCAAGGGTGACGAGCCCTACCTCTTGTACATGCAGTACATGGACCCGCACCGCCCCTACAATCCGCGCCCACCCCTGTTCAAGAAGCAGAATACCGATCTCGCCCATGACATCTCGGCCTATGACAGCGAGATCCACTACGTCGACCAGAAGATCCGCGAGCTCTACGATCTGCTGGGATGGGACGAGAACACGATCATCGTCGTCACTTCCGACCACGGCGAGGAATTCATGGACCACGGCGACTGGGACCACGGCCGCACGCTGTACGGCGAGGTCATCGACGTGCCGCTGGTGTTCTACTCGTCAGCGGATAGCCTGGCCGTCGGGCGGATCAGCGAGCGGGTTTCGGTGCTGGATATTCTGCCCACGCTGCGAGATTTTGCCGGCTTGGCGCCGCAAGCCACAGACGCCGGCGTGAGCCTGGCCCGGGCTCTGGTCGGGCGCGGCTCGGTGGCTGCCGACCGCGCGCTGTATTCGGATCTGCGGAGTCCACCGTGGTTCGAGAGCCGGGTGCTGAAGTCGGTGATCCGCGGCGATGAGAAGTACATCTTGACGTTGCCGGACGAGGAAGAACTCTATGACCTGGCTGGGGACCCGGGGGAACAGTCGGTGGTGGAAGATGCTTCGGGGGAGAAGACCGGGGCACTGCTGGACCTGCTCAGGGTATTCGAGGCGGAGTGTCCCAAGTATACGGCGGAGACTGTGGAGACTACCATCGACCCGAAGCTGATGAAGAAATTGAAGTCTTTGGGGTATGTGAGGTAGTGACCGGCGGTCGTGTCGACGCGCCTGTGGAACTACTCCAGTACCGGCGGAGCAACTAGCCAGAGATCCGATACACCATTCGTTTTCCTGCTAAATACAATCGCCTTGTCGTCCAATCCCCAATCTGGCTGCGTATCCTCGCCCTCGCCAAATGTCACCTGCAAATAGCTCTCTCCGCTCCTATCGACGATCCACAAATGTTGGCCAGTCCCTCTATCGGACGAAAAGCATATCCACTCACCACTGGAGGACCAACTAGGTGACTCGTCGTAGTGTGGGCCGGTTGTTATGTTCTGCAGTGTATTAACACTCTGGTCAAAAGCCAATATATTGGATTGCGGCGAAGACATGAATTCCTCCGCGAACAGCACGACTTCACCATCAGGAGAAACATCAGGTTCAGATAAGTATTCAGCTTCATAGCCGCAGGTTACTTCGTCACAGTCCCAATATACGCTCATGTCCATGCTAATAATGCAGGGTGCCACTACGAAATACGCGCGATTCGACCCCAGCGACCAAGTTGGTTCTTTGCAGTAACCGCTATAGCAATTGGGGTCGATTCTCTCGGTGTTCCCAGAGGGATAGGATGCTAGCCACAACTCGTTGTTTGAGTCATATAGAATATCGAACCCGCCCGCGCCCCAACTGGGGCTGCGATCGTTACAGACTCCATTGTCGTTTGTCATGGCCTGAAACTCGCCCGTATCAAAACTATATACTATGATGTCATCATCATCTCCCAATGAGCGGCCGACAAATGCGACATATTGCCCATCTGTACTCAGACTTGGGTCCGTAGCTTCAGCTTCGAATGTCAACCGACGTTCTTTTTCTAGAGCTATACTAAGGACATCGCTTTCGCCCGGTAGGAGTTCAATCTCCAGTACCGCTGGCTCAGGCAACAACCAACCTGCAACGTATCCAACGTCTAATTGGTATGACCCTGGGTGCAGGTCCGCAACTTCATCCGCACCAACTCCCGTCCGTTCAAAACCGTCACTATCCGACAGCACCCACGGTACCAGAACATCTTCAGGTTCTACAAGAATCGCCAAATCAGCGGGCCGTATCGTAAAAACCCCATCGAACGTAACAGAATCGGCGGCGGCAAGGGTCTGGGTGCTAGTTGCCGGCGAGTTGTAGTCTGCTACTGGACTCCAGGAAACCGTATATACTCCAGCTTCCATACTCGCCAACAATGTATCTCCTGATCCTGTCTCAAAACGCGGGCCGGACAATGTCCAATTCGCACCAGGTAAGACATCGGGAGTTTGGTCAATCTCGATGTTGCCAATAGTCTCAGCTGGCAATAGCGGATCCAGTTCCGATTTCTTCGTACAGCTAACGACTCCCAGAAGAGAAATCGCAACCGCAAATACGAATAGTAACCGCATAGTCCATTCTCCCACCGCATTGGTTGCCAGTGAACTTACCACCATGATCTCCTTCAAATCAAGCTTTTGGTCTACCTGAAACAGGGCAAAAGTTACTTGAATACCTGCTGGCTGCGAATTGGCTCCACGAACTGGCTCCCACTTCCACAAGCGAGTCTGGCTACCTCGCACCGAGAGTTGAGATCTAGGATTTTCCTTGTCATAGAAACGGGAGAGATAGATTATGGTTGAGTACGGTTACCGCCTCTGCTTCGCGGTTGAATCAGTGTTTGGAGATTCGTGGAGAGATTTCCCTTGAGAAGAAGTTGTCGCCTGATCTTTCCTCTCGTACTCCTAGCAGTTTCTCTCCTTTCCGGGTGTGAGGCGAAGAAGACCCCCCTAGCCCCAATACCGTCACCTCTGGCCATTGTTATCGATCCGGATCCAGATTCGCTAGATGCCCCCTGGGCCCTCGCTGGACCTGACGCCTACAGTCTAAGCGGCAATGGCGACCACTCCCTTGCGGAGTTGCCCCCCGGCGAGTACGCTCTGACTTGGGGACTGGTGGCTGGCTGGATCAGCCCACTGAACTCGACGCAGACCTTGTTTGCCGACAGTACGCTAACCTTCAGCGGGATCTATTCCAAAGAGCCGGTTGATATTCGGATTCCCCCGACATCCGTCCCCATGCCTGTAACATTCACGATGGGCAGCCCGGTTGCACTAGACGAGACTCCTCACCAGGTCACCTTGTCCAACCGTTTTTACATGGCTTCCACCGAAGTGACCAATGCCCAGTATGTAGCTGCATTGCAGTGGGCCTACGATTCCGGCCACGTAACTGCCACGACCTCAAGTGTTCGAGACGATCTTGATGGTTCTACCGAAGAACTGCTTGATCTCGATGATCCCCGTTGTCAGATCAGCTTCCGTAGTGGTGTATTCAGTACATCCTTTCCAGATCATCCAGTTGTCGAGGTCTCTTGGTATGGCGCCGTCGCCTATTGTGATTGGTTGAGCTTGCGGGACGGTTTGGATCGTGCTTATGACCACAACGATTGGCACATCCAAGGCGGCCATCTGTACGCGACATCGGGCTACCGATTGCCCACAGAGGCCGAATGGGAATTAGCCTGTAGAGCCGGAACATCTTCCCATTTCAATACTGGCGATTGTTTGGATGCGGGCACCGAAGCGAATTACAATGGAGAGTCCCCCTACACCGGTTGTCTAACAGGACCGTTTCTTGAAAGCACCGCCGAGGCTGGAAGCTACTCGGCCAACCAATGGGGCCTTTTTGACATGCACGGCAACGTTTTTGAATGGTGTAATGATTGGTATGGGAGCTATGACGGAGACGAAGCTGATCCAGAAGGTGCCGATTCCGGACCCCATCGGATTCTTCGTGGCGGAAAATGGAATGGCAACGCGAATAGCTGTCGGTCTTCGTATCGGCATGACAGCAACCCGGGCGACATGCGGTTTAGCCGAGGGTTCCGTCCTGTGAGATTGATCAATTGATGACGCGCAGAGGTATGCCCATTCTATAGCTTGGTGGCCAGACAACCGCGCGTTTGTAGCCGCACTTACTCACGTGAAGATCAGGCCCCCGATCCAGGTTGCCATGTCCTTGACTGAAGCCCAGATACATTGCTAAACTGACCCAGTTCAGTCTGAACGGGGGATCGTTCTATACCAGCCCAATCGAGGCCCCATCACCATGATCGAGTCCGTCAACGGATACATCGTAGGAGAACCCTTGGGCCGCGGTGGGATGTCGCGCGTCTATCACGGACGACACGAGACCTTGGGGTATCCGGTTGCGATCAAGTTCCTCGAACCTGGCTTGGCGACGGATCAGAAATATATCGAGCGTTTCGAACGTGAAGCCCGACAGGCATCCTCGCTCAAGAATCCGGCAGTTGTGGATGTCATCGACTTCGGCCGAAAAGATAGCCTCTATTACATCGTCATGGAGTACGTCAACGGGCGTGATCTCTCCCTGATCTTCGACGATTTCGAGCGGTACGGCACCCGGCAACATTTCTTCCCCGCCGAGATCGCCCTGCTCATCCTGGAAGCTGTTTGCCGCGGGTTGCAGCACGCCCACGATAACGGCGTGATTCACCGTGACATCAAGCCCAGCAACATCCTGCTCACTCATGATGGCTACGTGAAGATCGTCGATTTCGGACTGGCCCGGGACCTTTTGCCTACGTCGCCCGAGATCACCGCCACCGGCGTCGTTATCGGCACGCCGGCATACATGGCCCCCGAGCAGGCGTTGGGCGACAAGGATCTGGACGCCCGCTGCGATGTCTTTGCCCTCGGCTCACTGTTCTATCATTTGCTGTCCGGCATCAAACCGTTTCAGGGCAGTCGACCTTCGGAGGTCCAGGAACAGATCATCAAAGAGTCGCCGGCGCCACTCACTCGCCAGACCTGTCCTCAGCTGGAACCCTGCCTGGCCGCATTGATCTCGCGAATGCTCGCCAAGGACCGGGTCGAACGATTCTCCGATGCCGGTGAATTGCTGCCGGCGGTTCAGGACTGTCTCGAGCTGGTGGATCACACCGGTAGCGTTCTGAAGCTGCGCCACGAGAACCTCCGCAAGTTTGCCGAAGAACCGGTGAAGTACTCGGAATCATTGCGTCAGATGAACATCGCGGCCCGTCTGAAACGCGGTTATCACCACCAGTCGCTGGGCCCCGACCACCTCGTGGACGCGACTCTTGAATTCAGTCGGGTAACCTGTTTGGACCCGAACAATCGCGAAGCCACCCGCGTCCTGGGCGAGTTGCGAAACACCGCCGACGAAACAGGATTGGACTGGAACGTGGTGAAAGACCGCGTCCGTGAATGCGGTGAGACGCAGGTCCTGGATCCTGCGGATACACCGGGCTCTCAGGGAAGATCCATGAGGCCTCTCTTGCTGTTGCTCATCCCGCTGGTGCTGGTCATCGGTGTATGGATGCTCTTTGCGATGAAGAATTCGGAACCGGGCCCAGAGGTCGTCGCCGAGGAGTTTACAGCGGTTTCAGGCCAGTCCGATTCGCTTTTGGTCCAGGACAAACTAGTCCAAGATCCGGACCGAAGCCTCACGGACCCGGCTCCCGCGCACGAGGACGAACCACTGGAGGACAATGCCCCGTCAGGCGCTCTTGTTGACCAAGAGGCTCAAAGTGTAACTCCTGAATTTACCGAACCAGATCCCGCCCCTTTGCCTTTGCCGACGGTGCGATTGCAGTCGGCCGAAACGGTCGAGGTTCTGCGAAACGGGCGCCAAATCTGGAACGGATCCGGCACTCATGACCTCGAAGTAGAGCCCCGCCAGTCACAGAAGCTACGGGTGCTGGCTCCGAGCCTGTTCGCTGAGCAGACGATAACCATTCCGCCATTGGACCGTGGTAGCCGCCATGTGGTCCGCGTCGCATTTACGACGGGCACCCTCACTGTCGCCGCTCAAGTCAATATGTCCGCGAAACTGGATGGCCAGCAGCTGGACGCCGCGGCTTCGGGCAAGTATGAAAACCTGCGAGTCGGTGCCGGCAGCCACGAGCTCACCGTGAGCCATCCCGGATACGTGGCCGTCGGGGCTTGGCTGTACACTGATGACGCGGACACCAAGTTACCGGTGCTCCGAACCGACGAGCAGGGAACGACCTTTGTTTGCGATATTACAGCGGCTGTAAATCACCAGATCTACTGTGAGTTCAAACGCCTCGAAAGGTAGGACCGATGCGTGCATTCAGGACTGCTCATATGCTGGCGCTCCTCGCTTGTATCATGGCGCTCAGCGTTGGATTCACGGCACCGGTCGCTGAGGCTGCCTCACCGGATCCAGCCAACGAGTTGATGCGCCTCGAAGGCCGGTACGCGCTCGGTCAGTACCCCCGCGCCCTCGACGGTCTGGAGCAGTTACTCAGCAGCGAGTCAATAGACCCGCAGTTGCGGCTGCAGGCCCTGGTTCTACAGGGGCGCTGCTACGTCCAGATGGACAAGGCAGCTGCGGCCCGCGATGCGTTCAAGGAAGCCCTGGCGATCGACTTTGCCTGGCAACCGGATCCGCAGCTTTTCACGAATGAGGAACTGGTTGTCTTCAACGCGGCGCGAGCGGAATCATCACCTACCGTCATCTCCCCTTCGACCGACCTGAATTGCCCATCGTCGACACCGTCACTGGTCGCTTCCGGAGTCTTTGCCGGATCGCTGATCTGGTATTTTTCGGCCCGATCAACAGCCAATACCCGGTGGGACGAGTACGAGTCCGACCCAGAGCGGTCCCAGGAACTCTACGATAGTTACGATGACGCCTACAGTACTCAGAAGCTTGCCAGCTATGTGTCCGTCGCCACCGGTGCGGCAACGGCGTATCTGTGGTGGCGTTATATCGATGGGAAGAAGGAATGTCGTGAGGTCCCGCAGTCAGGCAGTCGAACCCAATTATTGGTTTCACCTCAAGTCGTTGCGGTTTCCTATCGGTTCTAGCTGCACCCGGGTTGAACCTGGTTGAACAACGCCCAGCAAGGAGACAGCCATGGCCGCCGTGAAGGATTATGCTCTACTCTCGCAGGCCGTTTACGAAGCTGACCCGCAGGCCAAGATCTCAGAGGCCAGAAAGTATTGGAAGTGCGGCGCCGTCCATGCCAAGGGTGGAGGCCCATACTCCGCATTCCAAGGGGCCGTATTTCGCTACGGCAGCGATGTCGTTTTTGCATTCAAAGGAACAGAACTCAAAAAAGGATTCGGGACTTTAGTCGGGGACGGTGTCGCGGACCTCAAGCTGGGCCTCGGCATGAACACCCACCAATTCAGTTTAGCACAGGACTTCGTGCTGAAACATGCACCCCAAGGCGGTTTCAGGGTGTCGCTGTGCGGCCATTCCTTAGGCGGCGCAATTGCTCAGATCGTCGGCAATCGATTGCGCCTGCCCTTCGTAACATTCAATGCACCCGGCGTGGGCCTCATGTCGCGAAACCTGGATGAAATGGCGGTCGCCCTGCTTCTAGGAACCGCAAGGTTACGCACCATCGGTGCAACGGTCAGCGCTGTACGGCACTGGGATCAGGCGTTGCAGGATATAGGGTCAGTTTTTCATGTCGTCCAGGGTGTCAACTTTCGCCTCGGCAAAGACGTTGTCGGTTGCATCGGCGTGCACTACGGCAAAGTGATAGAGATTCCCTATAGCGGAGGAGCTCTTGACGTTTTGACCAAGCATGGGATCGACGAAGTGATAAAGCACCTGCCGGGATCGGGGTACGCTGCACACAGATTGGCGGACGTCGTCTGAATGCGCTCGGGTTGCTGTCCAATGTCCGTACTTGGCGACAGTCAGCGGCTCCGAGCCGGAAAGAATATGAACGGCGGGGAGTTCTGCGGGGACGATTGACGATGGAACCCAAAAATCGATGGTGGAGCCAGGACTCCTGGACCCGTCTACTCGCTTCCGGACAACTGCTCCAAGTACTCCGCCTGCTCCCTGATCTTCCGATACTCGTTCATCACCAGCTTCCGCCAGGCGAACCAGGCAGCCAGCGCAAACACCAGCATCGAAACACTGCCAGCGATGGACACCGCCCAGGCAAACCCCTGCTCACCCTTGATGGACCACAGGAACGCATTCAGGGCTACGGCGATCAAGACGGAGTTGAAGGCCCACCCCCGACAGATCCGCAGCCGGCTGCGCCCGTACTCCAGCAGTTCCGAGAATCGCTCCGACTGGGTCAGGATCCGTCGCCGGTCGCTGAAGTAATCGGCACGGTCGCTGTAGTGGAGATCGAGCAGATCGTCGTTCCACCGCCACTGAAATACCACATCGGCGATACGGTCCGAGATGATGCCCAGCACGTAGACCACCGCCAGCAGCGGGATGGCAGCCGGTGGCGAGAACAGACGGTCGACCGGAACCCAGGCATAGCCGAAGAGCGCCAGGACCAACAGAACGACCCAGGTTGCGGCGCCGACGCCGATGACGATGAGTTCTACGAAGAGGTTGGTGGTACTCATTGGTACTCGCCGATCTGTTGCAAGCGAGCCGGTTATTCCCCGGAACGACCGTAGCAGGCGATCCCCAACGTGTCAATTTGGACCGCGGCTCCGGCGGTGCGGCGCGATCAAGGCCGCGCGAACTGAGATGGTTGGCCTCCCAACTATCTGCAGATGGCGCCGCACTCATAAGTTATTGCAATATACTGTGAACTAACAGCCACCCCCGCCTCGAATGGTTGGTAGTGCAACTATCTCGCCAATATTACCTCGATGCAGAATCACGCTATAGCTTCCAAGGTGAACGTGGGCTGGGTACTCACGAAGCAGCGTCGATACGCCGAGGCCGACTCGGTGAAGAATGAGCCCTACGGCGCACCTTGTCTCTTGTTGCGGGACTGGAGAGCGGAAGAACGGACTGCTGACCTGGTTCCGGTCAGATCCGCATCAGTTTTTCAGCGGGGTTGCCACCGACCAGAGTGTGATTCCTGACTTTTCTGATCACCATCGAGTTGATCGCCACCACACAGCGCGTGCCGATGTCGTTGGCGATGACCGCATCGTTGCCGATCCAGACGTCGCTGCCGATGGTGATCATGCGGCGACCGGCGGCGGGCGTGTCCCAGATCAGCTTGTCGGGGTCGTCGAAGGCATGCTGTTGAACTCCTGAGAGGATGTTCACGTTGCTGCCGATCAACACGTCGTTGCCGATATCCACTTCACCGATCGTGTCGAAATAGCCGATCAACACCCGGTTACCGATCTTGGTTTTCCGGTACTGGCAGAAGGACCCGTACTTGAACGTCACGCCGTATCCCACGGAAATCAGCAACTTCTTGTAGTAGAAATACCGCAACTTCTCGCCGAAGAAGAAGGGAATGCGCGAAACAATCAGGCTGGGTTCGGCGATGGTCCCTACCAGCCGATCGGAAATCAATCCCAGCAGGATATAGAACTGGGCACAGAGATAGGCCGCATAGGGAATTGCGCGCAGGTAGATTCGATGCAACAGCTTCAGAATGGGATCCATGGGGCCGCCAGATGGTAGAAGGGATCGGTGTTGCAGGTCACAACACCGATCGTATCAAGCCGGTCTCCAAGCTGTCAAGAGACCGCGGAACTGGCCGAACGACGTCGCCGGACCATCAGGACCTGGCCCGATAACACGTCACCGTCACCGGCAGCGGCTCCTCATCGTCCGAGAGTCCAGCTCCGCCGAAGCGCGAAAGGGCTGCGTCCCAGAAGCCTCCGATCTTGAACACAAGGTTCTTGTTCGAAAGGAAGAGAAAGTCCCGTCGGGCATTCCCCTCGCAAACAAACTGCACTTCCTCGGTGAACACTCCATCGCTGGTGAAGACGTCGAAGGCGGTGAAGATGCCCGCCGGCGGATCCCAGCGACCACGGGCGTTCTGAATCCAGATGCGACTGTCGCCCGCCACATGGAGGTACTGCACGTCCTGCTCGGTTTCCTCCCAGGAGATCTTGCTGCCCGGAGCCTGGTTCTGTTCGATATTTTCCAGAATCCGCTGCCAGATGCTCGAGGCATACTCGTCGCGCTGCCAGGAAGTGAACTCCCGGGTGAACACGCGCTCGACGGTACCATCGGGTGTGTAGATGCTGACCTCGTAGTCGTTGCGCGGCACCGCGACCACGGTCCGCCCGTCGGGCAGGACGTCGAAGCGGCCTTCGGGCCCGCCCACCAGCTCGTTCTCGTCGAGGCGCATGTTGGACAGCTCGATGGTGACTTTACGACGGATGATCTCGTTACCGATCAATCCGGTGCCTACATCGACGTAGGCCAGGATGTTGTCGCGATGAATGAGGCCCGAACTCTGATCGAATACCTGATGACTGCCGCTGACGATGATCTCGCTGCCGCCCACACGCAGCCCCTGCATCTCGATGAAGCCGCCGGTCTCGGCGTCGGACAACGGCCAGGAACCGAGCGGGTCTCCACTCTCCCGGTCGAGGCGCATGATCTTGCCGGGCATGCGCTGCAGAACGCCCAGAGAGCCGTCGGGCAGGAATCCCATCTCCGAGGGACCCCGAAACTCACCCGGGCCGTCCCCTTCACGGCCCAGAGTGCGCAGGTGCTCGCCGTCGGGCGAGATGACCTGCACCTCGGAAAGCTGCCCATCCAGCAGGTAGATGTTTTCATGCTCGTCGATGAGCACCCGGTTGATCACGCCGAAGAACAGCTCGCTGTCCTCACCCCCCAGGGTCCAGAGCTCCTCCAGCTCGACGACGCGGGTGCCGTTGGCGGCCTGCGACCCGTTGTCGACTCGAACCGGTTCGGACACGGCAGGTTGCACCAAGCACAGGGCCAGTAGACCGGCCAGGAGTAGGATCGGGACGGAAACGCTGGAGGGCTGAGTCATGAGTCTTCCTATCTTCGGCAGGTGGCTGGGGGTTTGGCTATTGCCTACCTACGCACGGGATGCCTCGGGGTTTCGACCCCGGGTCCCGGGCTCATCCCAAATGAATCACCACTTATTTACTCCGGTATGCTATAGTGCGACCTGAGGGGGAAACAATCTACCTGGCTAAAACCGCTGAGTGTTTGCGTGTACGGTGCATGAAGCTCGTGTGGTGGGGGGAGAGTCGGTCACTGAATCGGGCGGCATCGACGTGTAGCATCACTCCAGCACAGGAGGGAAAGCCATGTCACTACCCAAACGATTCCCGAAAGTCTCTACAATCCTGACGACCCTGCTCATGCTCGTTGTTTGCGCCGGTTCGGCTCAGGCCGTCCAGGTGCCCGGATCCGGTCCGCGAGCCAATGAATCGGTCAGCAATCTGCCCGAGATCATTGAGAATCCTTCGCGGGACATTCCCAACGGCCATGTCTCGCTCATATTCACGGTGGCCGATGTCGTCTTCTTCAGCTACTCGGACGGTACCCTGTTCGAGCTCTACGATTCAAGCGACAACCTGATCTGGGACAATGGCGGCGTGCCCATCGACGCGGGCGGGCATGCGGAAGTAACAGGTATCTCCGGCACCTTCAAGGCGGTGGGGTCGCAGACTTTCACCGTGCTGTCCGGTGACCCGATCACAAATTCGGTTTGCGGGTACTTCGCCATGGACGCCGGGGGATTCGGCACCGGCACCGAGTTCTTCACCTGGGTCCCGGCCCTTTACGACCACGCCGAGTTCGTCGTCTTCGGCTACCATGACAACACCGAGGTGACCGTTTATTACACGGACACCGGCGACGTCGTCGATAGTTTCATGCTGAACGACGGCGAGCACTGGAATATGTCCACCCTGGACGCCGAGTGGCTGCACGTCGTGGCATCCCAGCCGGTCTCCGTCTTGACGGGTTACGACCAGGGTTACTTCGTGCCCGCTGACGACGGCTTGTGGACCGGTACGAAGTTCCACACCTACGTCAGCGACACCGGAGGTTGGGGTGCCGACCTGACAGTGATCTGCTATGAAGACAACACCAGCGTCACCATCATCAACTCGGACACCCTGGCCCCGGTCTGGAACGGGGTCCTGAACAGCGGCCAGGTCCACGTGGAGTCGTTCCCATCCGGATCGGGCGAGTACTTCACCATCACGACCGATAACACCTGCGCGGTCAGCTGCCAGCCCTGGGTCACGTTCACTTCCAATTACCACCAGGGGGCTTACGTACCCGACCGTACCGGCTCCGGCGTCGGCACGAATTTCATCGGTTCGAGCCTTGGCGGTGGAGTCCTGGAAGTTCTGGCCTACCGCGACGGCACCTCCGTCGACATCTACGACGCGGCGACCGACACCTGGATTGCCGAGTACATGTTGAACGCCGGCGAGAGCGTCAACGCCAACCCCGGCAACGGTATGTGGCGAGTCCGCAGCAACCGGATCGTGTCCTGCTATTCGGGCTGGGGCACCTGGAGCGCCGACTTCGCACCGGTCGAGTTCGCCGAAACCATCAACCCGCTGAACCTGACCAAGACTGACGGTTTCCAGACCGGCGAATGTGTGTTGAATGGCGACGAGTTCGACTACACGATCTGCTATGACAACACGGAGAACGACATCCCGGTAACCGAAGTGGTCCTGGTGGACACCCTGCCCATGGAGGTCGAGTTCCTCGCTGCCAGTGACGGCGGTGTCTACGACGGCGACTCCCACACCGTGACCTGGGACATCGGTTCCCTGGACCAAGGAGATGCCGGAGCCTGCGTGACAGTGACGGTCCGCGTCGGTGACGATCTGAATTTCCTCTTCTTCGTCAACATTGCGAGTATCTCGAGTGCAGAGACGGGCACCCAGAACGTGACCGAGACCACTGCTGTCTGTGAGTCCGTCGGCGCCGAAATGCCGACTCCGCTCGTGGTTGTCCAGACCGCTGGCGTGACGCTGAGCTGGCACCACAACGGCGGCCTGGTCGATGGCTACAACATCTACCGCCGGACCACCATGGAAGAGCCACAGCAAGTGAACGCCACGCTGGTACCGGACAACGTCGGTCAGATCACCTTCACCGACCGGCCCGCCATGGCCGGCCGCACAACGCTGCTGTACAGCTATGCGCCGGTGGTTGACGGCCAGGAGCAGGGCCGCAGTGCCGAAGTGGAAGTTGTCTGGGATGGTGGCCTGCCGTCGGCAACGGCGTTGCTGGGCAACTACCCGAACCCCTTCAACCCGAATACCACCATCAAGTTCAACCTCGGCGAGAGCGGCGATGTCACTCTGGCCATCTACGATCTGAGCGGACGCCGGGTCGCCGTGCTCCACGACGGGCAACTGCCCGCCGGACCGCACGAACGGGTCTGGAGCGGCATGGATGATCGGGGTCGTCCGATGCCGAGCGGTACCTATCACTACCGTCTGCAGGCGAACGGCCAGGCCTGGATCGAGAAGATGACCCTCGTCAAGTAGCATCGGCTGAGGCCGGTCAAAACGTCCCCTGGACCCTCGGAGTCCAGGGGACGTCTTCTGTCAGGACGACACGGGCTCGTCCAGGAAACTCACCGGACCAGCGTCACCTTTCGGGACTCGGTGCCGCTTGCTGTCTCGAGCCGCACCACATAGGTCCCCGAAGCCTGCTCGCGTCCCTGGGCGTCACACCCGTCCCAGGTCGCTCGATGGGCACCGGCATCGATCTCCTCATCGACCAGCTTGGCGATGAGCCGTCCCGCAATCCCGTACACGACCAGGCGAACCTGTTGCCTCTCGGGGATCGTGAACTGGAACACCGTCATGGGGTTGAAAGGATTGGGGTAGTTCTGGGCCAGGGTCGCGCGATCGGGAACGTCGGTGTCGCCCGCACCTGTGAGTAGCCACGGGGCAAAAAGGACGCAGTCGGAGACCGCGTTGCAGAGGCCGCCCGGGTTGTATACCGCGTGGTAGGGACCGGTCGGGTCGCCCCACCAGACATTCGTCGCGTCGATGGTGATAGCGCAGTCGTCATTCCGCAGTCCGTAGGGAGTGTTGTTGCAGATCGTGTTCATGAGAAGCGTCGGGCCGGGCAATCCCGGGGTGTCGCTCGAGGAGTGAATACCGCCTCCAACGTTGTCTGCGATGTAGCAGAGTTCGATGACCGGTGCAGCGCCATCGTTGCAACGGATGCCGCCGCCCCTGTCGTTCGTACTCGTATTGTTCTTGATCATGTTGTGGTAGATGATCGTCGTCCCGGTCTCCCGCTGGCCAACGCAGTAGATACCTCCACCGCTGGAACCGATGTTGCCGGTAATCTGGTTGTCGCGGATTGTCGGTGAACTCACCTCCGACAGTATGGCTCCCCCGGACGCTGCCGAAGAGTTTTCGGTGATCGTGTTGTCGGCGATGAGGCCCCCACTGTCTTTCAGATAGATGGCCCCTCCATACCTGGCGTGATTACCGTGGAGGAGATTCCCCTCGATCCTGGGCGCAGTCCCCTCAGTCCAACCGACGGCGCCGCCGGCCTGACCGCCATCGTTCTGCTCGATAGTGTTGTAGACAACCACCGGCGTACCGCCCATAAGGAACACACCGCCACCGGCGGTCGTCAACTCACTGGGTATCACGTTGTGGGTGATCGTATTGTTCTCGATGAGCGCATCGGCCCCGCGGCAACTGATCCCGGCACCACCTGACAAGTCACTGGTGATCATGTTGCCGGTGATCACATTGCCGACGATTCGTGGCGTGCAATAGGCAACGCCGATGCCGCCGCCACCGCCGCTGGTCGCGTACGTCACGTTTTCCGAGATCGTGTTTCCTTCGATGGTGATCGAGGCCCCATCGACGCAAAGGATCCCGCCGCCGGAACCCAGAAAACCTGCGCCAACGCTGTAGCCGTGCTGAATTGTGAAGCCGTGGATCTTCGTGTCACGATCCAGCGTCTCCATGATGGTGATCACGCGGCCCGCGTCACCCCCATCGATGAACGTGTAATCCGGCCCCGACTCGCTCATCAGAACGATGTCCTGCGTCACGGGCCAGGTCAGATTCTCGAAGTATGTTCCCACGGCGACGAGCACCGTGTCGCCGTCCGCGCAGGCGTCGAGCCCCGCCTGGATGGTCGGCTGGTCGCCGTTGCCATCCTCGGTGATGTACACAGTGGCGGCGCCGGACATTCCGGCCGCCAGCAGCAACACCACCAGGACGACGCTTCTGATTCCGACTAGATTTTTCATGGCGTTCCCCTCCCCGATTCGAACACCCGAGGGACGTCGGGAATTCACACGCGGTCAGGGGCTGCATTCCTCGAATGGACCTTCAAACGGCGGGGAATCCCCGAAAGAGACAAGTACAGATTCGCATCAGGATGCGGGTGTGGGGACGAGAGGTAGAAGGCGGGCAGGTGAATTTTCCGGTGACCGGGCAGGCATCCCCCGAGCCTGTGGGGGGACCATAGCACATATCGAAGGGCGGATGTCAGAAATCCGGCGCGCGTCGATCTTCATTCTACGTTAACGGAAACCTCGCCTCTCTCCCAGACGAGGTTTCCCCTTCAGACGCGCCACACACAACTCACCGGTAAATCGCTTTGACATCGCTCCACGTACGCAACTCGGAGGCCACGGGATCGAGGCCGGGTAGCTGGACATATATGTGTTCTGCTTCGGGAGATAACTCGATATACAGCTGGTCCAACCATACGACCTCACCGAGATTTCCGTTCACACGCGCCTCGATGACCATTCCGGTATGTCCGCCGGATACGGTCCAGGACCAATCCGTGACGTCCCAGCCCTGACCCGGTCCGTAGTCCTCGTTGCCGCCGGCGAGCCCGTCGAAACTCTCGGGATTCTCTGGCAGACCGTCGCACCAGTGGGCAGAGATCCGCACGAGCGGATAGGCTCCGGGCGTATCGTCATACCGCTGGAAACTCGCGTAGATGTGATCCCCTTCCTGGAGATTCCACAGGTAAGCCAGGTAAGCCACCGCCGTACCGTCGGTTTCGTTGTACTCGAGTCTGAGACTGTAGTTGCCGTCATACACCTGGTTGTCCGTATCCGCAGTGACATTGGTCGCGATGAGACTGGGCAGATCGGGATCGGGATAGACGTTCAGCACCGTGCCCCCGTCCTCCCAATCGTAGTCGAAAATGACCGCGGCTTGCGCCGCAGCCGCGAACATCAATACCATCGAGATTGTCAAAATCCGTTTCATTATCAATCACCCCCTCTCCTGGACGTGACTGAATCCTCGCGAAGATGAGAACGATCGCGATGTCTGTCGTGACGCGCAGGATTCCTCCAAACAACCGACTTCCAAACAGATGCCGAAAATATGCGAGCCTCCTTTCATTCCCGATCTTGCGGCCGCGGGACCACCAGTCGCTGTCTGATCCTACCGGTGGCGCGAGGCCAGAAAGAGATCCCGAACAATCCGAGCGTGATGCAGGCCACTCCGATCGGCGCGGCCGGCCGTACCCAGGCCGGTATGCTGCGCGCTCCCGTCGTTTGCAGCGTCCCGTAGAGAACTCCTTCCTGGTTGAACGGCAAGCTGGCGGTGATCCGACCGCAGGGATCGATGATGCAAGTACACCCGGTGTGCGTGGCCCGCGCCATGGGCAACCGGGTCTCGATGCACCGCACCGTCGCCATGGCCAGGTGCTGCGCGAGCTCACGATCGGCGAACCAGGCCTCGTTCGAGAGGGTGAAGAGCGCTTCGGCTCCCTTGCGCAGCAACACCGCCGCAGGATCGGGGACCGCGTCGTCATAGCAGATCAAGATTCCAACACGGTGATCGCCGATCCGTACGAGACCGGGCTCGGTGCCGGCAGACAGGTGCGGCCGGAAACCCATGGTGCGGCTGAGCAGGTCGGTGACGGACCTGCGCAACGGATGGAAATGACGGATCACCGGTAGGGTTTCCGCGAATGGAACCAGGATGTGTTTGTCCGCGCGATCTCCGATCTCTCCGTTCTTGTCGATGACGAACGCCGAGTTCGAAGGCGGTGCCGACGGCGCATTGAGCCCGATGGAACCGATGAGCAGCGGGGTCGCAATGATTCGGGTGAGGTCTCCCAGATACTCCGGCAGGTTCTCGCTGGTCTCGATGAAGTAGCGCACGGTGCTTTCGGGCCACACGACCAGATCCACGTCACGGTCGCGGACCTCCAAGCTCAAGGTAGCGTGCTGGACGATCACCGGCCCGGTGTCCTCGTCTCGGCTACGCAGTGCCTGCGGAAGGTTGGCCTGGACCAGAGCGACCCGCAGCGAGGACTCCAGGTCGATCTGTCGCAAGCGGATAGCGCCATAGCCCAGTGTGGCAGCGAGAGTGAGTACCGCGATGCCGCCTGGCAGCCAGAATGTTCGGCGCTGAAACACGGCCCGCCCATCGCGCAGAAGATCCTTCGCCGTGCAGTAGAGCACCGCAGCGATCAACATGAGCAATGCCGACAGGACCGAGATCCCGCCGAGCTCCGCGACCTGCATGACCTGCGGGATCCCCCACAGGAGGTATCCGAAGTGAAGCCAGGTGACCGGGAAGATCGTGACATATTCCTGCAGCGTCTCCATGAGGACGATCCCCAGCGGCGCGATGATCCATAGCGGTACGCCAAGAGTCTGGTGAATTCGCCTGGTGACCGCGGCGAATACCACGAAGTACAGCCCGAATACGAGCGCCGTGAGGGCGTGGATCACCGGGCTCAACTCGTACATCCAGAGGAGCGAACCGAAAACGAAGCAGATGCCGCCCATATAGCTCCACCAGAACAGCCTTCCAGGTGGCTTGTCGAGTCCACGTAACCAGGCCATGAATCCCGGAATCACGAGCGGCCAGAGTCCGTCGAACAGAAACGGCACGGCAAGCAGGCAGCCACCCAGAGGCCACCAGCGCCAAGGCCGCACTCCAGCGGACCATCGCTGTCGAACAGGATGGAAGGAAGTCCGGGACAAGACGTACAAATCGATCTCCCCCGCATGTTTACCTGATCAACATCACCTTTCGCGACTCCATTCTGGACTCGGTTGCCAGACGAACGAGGTACGTTCCGGAAGGCAGGGCACGGCCCGTAGCATCGCACCCATCCCAGATCAGAGAATGCACACCGGCAGCGAAAGTTTTGCCGGCCAGAATCGTCACCCGGCGGCCGGTCAGATCGTAGATGCCGATCTCTGTCCACTCGGCGCGTTCCGACGAAAACGACAATGTTGCCCTGGGGTTGCATGGATTCGGGTATACCGCCAGATAGCCCGCAAGCGCCGGCACCACTCCATCGGAATCGATATCCTCGATAGCCCCCTCGAGGCTCACGACGCCTTCGCACTGCGGACGGCCGATTCGAATACCGTCCTCGCCCTGCGCAACGTAGATCCACTCGCCGTCGCACACGACGTCTCTGGCAGATCTCATCGGACCTGCCGAACCCACAAAGGTCGGCCAGGAAGGCGACGACACGTCGATCACAAGCAATGGGTCGTCGTACTCGGCCAGGTAGGCGTAGCTGCCTGAAACGGCAACGGCAACGAAACCGGTCACGGCTTCATAAACTCCAACCACAAACGGAGCAGTCGGCTCGGAAACATCGATGACTCGGAGCCCATACGATCCAAACACGGCGAAGACGTAGTTACCCGCCACGACAAGATCATGGGCGACGTCCGGCATCTCCACGACACCCAAGCCCACGGGCCATGAAGGATCGGATACATCGACCACTTCAATCCCATTGATGCCATAGCCGTCACCGAGAGCGACATACGCAATCCCGCCAGCCACCGCTAGTTCTCGAGCTGCACCCAGGGTCGCAAAACTGCTCTCCAGGCTCGGCGATTCCGGAGCGGCCACGTTGACTACGTACATCCCCGCCGAGCCGCCGGCCACGTATGCATAGTGATCCTCCATGGCGATCCCGCGGGCCTCGCCCGGTAGTTCCAGGGTGGCTACGACCTGGGGAGATTCCGGCGTTGCAACGTCAACAGCAAGTAGCGCACAGGGCCATCCCAGGGTCAGGTACACGTGGTCGTCGGACGCCGCAACGTCTCTGTAGTTGCCATAACTCGGCGGTGGCAGGGTACCCACGACGACCGGTGAGGAGTCCGCAGCTGCATCGATGACCGACATCCCCGTTGGTCCTGCGGCATACACGAAGTCACCGGCAGCGGCCAGGCGGTCAACCTCTGCTGGAGTTTCGACTCCCCACGACGGCGGGTACGCGAAATAGGAGACATAGCGCATCTGCAGTCCATACTGCCTGTCCGCGACATAGGCGTAGCTGCCTGAAATGGCCACGCCACGGGCAAGGCCAGGTGTTGCGAAATAGTCCAGGTATTGGGGAGTCTCCGGAACACTGATGTTGACCACCTGGAGGCCTCCCTCGTCGTCCGCGATGCATGCAACGCCACCGGAGACCGCCACATCATAGGCTGAGGCCGGTAGGTCCAAGCATCCCGTGATCTGGGGGCTATCCGGCTCGGAGATGTCGATCACCTGTAACCCGCAATGCATATCGGCGACATAGGCATAGCTGCCTGAGACCGCGACTCGATTGGCGAAACCCGGCGTACTCACGCCACCGAGGAGCTGAGGATCTTCGGGATTCGTGATGTCGACCACATGTAGGCCATAGGTTCCCACCACGTAGGCGCGCCCGTCCACGACAGCCACGCCCGCGGATTCGTACGGAATGTTCACGCTAGCCACGATCTGAGGATTCTCGGGATTCGAGACGTCGACCACCAGCATATCGGTTTCCGTGTCTGCGACATATGCGTAACTGCCGGAGACAGCCACGCCCCTGGCCAAACCAGGTGTATCCACGCTCCCGATGATCTGGGGATCCCCGGGATTTGCGATGTCGATGACGAGCAAACCGGAAGACCAGTCAGCGACATAGGCGAGAGGTCCCGAGACCGCCAAGCCGATAGCATTGCCCGGAGTGACCACACTGCCTGTGATGTAGACATTCGCAGGATCCGAAACGTCAATCACCTGCAGTCCAGCGTCCCAGCCCGCGATATAGGCGTAACTGTCCGCGACAACCACGCCAAGGGCCAGGCCCGGCGTATTCAAACTATTGGCCTCAGGAGAGCTTCCTTCCAGACTGTAGTCCACGCAATCTTGAGAAGTCGCGAAGGAAGGGATGAGGACCGCAAAAACAAACATCACTACAAGCGCTTTCATCGTTCAACCTCCAGGTACTGGAGGCATGCCGGAATCAGGTGTCCAACACGTCGCCAAGCAGCTCGGCATACCCCGAACCTGTAGTGGGACTGCGGTGCAAACCTGGGGGGTTCGTCGGCGAGCCGCCTTGAGCCACCATTTCGCTCCCGCACTATAGAATCCTCGTCCCAGCCCAGAAACGAGTTCCTGGTGATCCCACCGTCATCTACCTGATCAACATCACCTTTCTCGA
>Ga0070728_10002459_pt1 | contig 23080 bp, 14 predicted proteins | sample tdDd471_FD_66723 | JGI IMG/M metagenome (GOLD analysis project Ga0070728, IMG submission 66723) | Marine sediment microbial communities from the Atlantic coast under amendment with organic carbon and nitrate - tdDd47.1 | ecosystem: Environmental > Aquatic > Marine > Coastal > Sediment | place... | reverse complement strand
CACCAGGTACCTGTGCCTTGCACACCATTTGAGAAAATGAAATTTCCGATAACCATATCTTCTGCTTTATAAAGATCGCCCTGGTTGGCAGCATTTCCCTGGGCGAAAATGATGTGTCCGAAATAATATTGGAGAATATCAAATGTATGGCAGGCAAGGTCAACAAAATACCCGCCACCTGAAATTTCCGGATTTACCCGCCAATTCTTTTTTTTATCCAGATCAAGCTTTGATGGAGGCTGATGCAATACAACATTTACAAATCTCACTTTTCCAATTTCACTGGTTTCAATCAGTGATTTGATTTTCAGAAACCGGGGTAATGCTCTGCGATAGTAAGCAACAAATAATGGAACTCCTGCCTTTTTGCAGGCATCATTCATTTCCTTGCATTGCCTGTTATCGAGAGCCATTGGTTTTTCAACATACACAGGCTTTCCGGCTTTTGCTGCCATCAAAACAAAATCCTTATGGCTTGATGGTGGCGTGGCAATGTAAATGGCATCAATATCAGTGTCATTCATTATTTGTTGCGGATCAGTATACCATTGTGTCACTTGATGCTTTTTAGTATAATCCCTGGCTTTTTCAACATTTCTGCACATTACTGCTATGAGATCGGAATTTTTGGCCAGTTGAAATCCTGGGCCACTTTTAACTTCGGTAACATTACCACAACCAATCATGCCCCATCTGATGGTTTTCATGCTCAATTATTTTTTCAATGATATGAATATTCAAAAAGCTTGTAATTTAGAGACTTGTGCTGTAAGGAGTTGCAATTTGCAATTTGAATCCCTTAAGAAAAGTCAAAAAAAGGAAAATGTCACAAAAACTCTAAAACACTAAAACACTAAAGCTTTGTTAGTACAGATGCCCCGGTAATACTGATATTGCCCAGGAATGGGTCGCCATAATATTTAAGCACCGAGGCACCACTCAGTTTTGCATCAAGGTGTTCGCTTACATTAATGGTGACATCCGAAGCGCCTGAAAGCTCGATGATGGCAACAATGGAGTTGAAGTTACCCATGCTGAAAACACTTGCTCCGCTGGCATCGATATATTGATTGGAGCACGTTCCATTGACATTTGCAATACTGGCTCCGCTGGCATCAATGTAAAAATTTTCACAACTTCCGGATATATTGATAACACTGGCCCCCGAAAGCATTACTTCATAATTGTTTGCAGCCATCGTGCCTGTATATACCGAAGCACCTGATAGCTCAAGCCTAAAGTCGGTGCTGTCGTTGTAACTGTTTGAAGTTATTACTGATGCCCCACTGCCTTCCAATTCAATTATTTTTGGCATGTATACCTCGGCTTTGAGGTGTGCCCTATTGTAGCTATGGCCATCAATCATTCCTATAGATAACCATCCATCGGAGTTTTGAACTTTGACATACTGTGCCAGGTTATCATCAATCCTGATTTGTACAAAAAAAGTATCGGATTCTATAACCGTTAGTTCAAAAGCATCACTTACATCTACTTTTTCAAAATCACTATAGTTGTAGTCTATTTCCACAATATTTCCTGAGCCTTTGATGTTTCCAAAAATGCCTCCGTCTTTGCTACATCCCCAGAATTGGATTACTGCAATGGCAAATACTGCCAGGATTAAAATTTGTTTTTTCATGGTAATTAAAATTTTGTAGTTATACCGATTGTTATTTAAAATGCGCCATTAATTCGCTAAGCTTTTTATGCCGTTTTTATATACACCTGCCTACCGCAACGTCCGTGCAGGTAGGTCGGCATTTACCATTTATGCATCAAAATTTCGCCTTGGCTCATCTTGATGTTAAATTGGTATAAAAGTCTTTTCTTCAATGACAAGATTTATTTTAAAGGGTTGCAAGGGACAATGATTGAATGCGACAATGCGACAATGCTTCAAAAATTGAATGATAAAATGAGAGATTATTTGAATAAACCAATGGTCTTCCTAATACTATTTATTATAACCAGAATTCCTTCCCATTATTGCCCCTAAATATCATGTTTACAGGCTGCCCCAGAACATCAATGATTCAATTTGACAAATGCAATAAAGAACCCAACTATACCAAATACCTCCTTACCTCACCTCAAACCTAAAAAACTCCCCGTCGTCATATTCTTTGGTGTTGATCCACCATCCTGCATTTCCCTTCGATGGAATGACTATGCCTTTTCGTTTGATTTCCGATTCCACGTTTATACCAAAGGTATGATATGCCCATGTTTTTACATCACCCGGATTACCCCAGCGTTGTGCAAATGCCTGCTTTAAAGAGCCATCATCACCTATGATCAAATGTACAGCTTTATCTTCCTGGTAAAGATCCCAGTTTACGGTGATCTCATTACTGGAGATCACTTCCCATTTTACATCCTGGTGAATTAAAAGGTGAGGTGTGTACAGAGCCTCCAGCATGGCACGGCCTTCGGCAGAGCGGGTTACATCGGGGCCATCAGCTTTGTTAACCGGAATAAAATTAAAAAGACTCCATTTCATGGCTCCCGTGGTTTCAAGGAAATAATCAAAGCCCTTTACGGGAAGGATTCCCATTCTTACTGTAGCTGTCCACAAAAAACCCTTAAATGGGTTGGCATAAAGTACCGACTTGAATTGGGCCCAGTTTACCAATTTGATGATGCCTTTCATTGGGGTGACACTGAAAGTACTGCCGGGGATTCCATCCGGTAGATGATACCTGAGGTATCGTGAAACAGGTTCGGGATAGGCTTTCAGCAATTCCATGCGATCTATGTCTGATGGCTCCTGCTGTGTAAGGGTTTTAATAATTTCTTCTTTAGTCATCAATATCAAGGGTTTGTTGCCGCTGCGAATTTAATTTTAATTTCAGTACATCCGGACGTGAGTAGTGCCCTGAAGGATCAAAGTTTTGCCTTTCCATCCTGATCTTTTCGTGATGTAAATCAACAGTAAACAAATCTTCGGAATTGACTTGTGGAGGTAGCACCCATTCAGCATCAGGCCCTGCAACACAGGATCCTCCATCTGTCATTTCTTCCGGCATATGATCGATAATTTCATTATAGAAAGGAAGATCATTTGGAATGTTTTCTTTGCGCATCAATGCTGAAACAGAAATCACATAGGAGCGCGATTCCCTGGCAATGAAACGTGTGATGTCTTCGGTATTCCTGATGCTTCCAGGCCAGACGGCAATGTGTACATCCTCACCCTGGCTGTAGAGAGATGTTCTTGGAAGTGGCATCCAGTTTTCCCAACAATTCAATCCACCCAGGGTGAACTTTCCCATCTTGTGGCACTTTAAACCATTTCCGTCACCAACCGACCAGACTAACCTTTCATCATAAGTTGGCATTAACTTGCGGTGTACCGATTGGATATGACCATTTTTATCGATATAAACCAGGGAGCAATACAAACTCTGGCCTCTGTTAGTTGGGCGTTCGATCATTCCTAGATAAACTGAAATCTTATTGTTGGAAGCTATATCACAAATTGAATTGAGGTCCCCACCTTCTATACAAATAGATTGATCGGCATAATGGGCAAAAATCTGTTTCTGCAGTGGATCGTTCCATTTTGCGCCCCCGGTTGGGTCAAGCCAGAAAGGATAGCCGGGTAATAGTGCTTCACCAAAAACAACAAGGTCGCAGTTTTCAGCACCAGCCTTTTCAATGTATTGGATAATTTTTCCGATGGTCTTTTCCTTGTCCAGCCAAACAGGTGCAATTTGTGCCAACCCGATTTTGAGCGTTTCGTTATTTACTTTCATATTATGTGTTGTTTAATTTTCTTCAATCATTCAAAATTCATTTTGGGTGTTTGAAATTCAAGATTCTCATTCTCCTTTTATGCTGCCGTATCCGTTTCATTAAACATTTACATATAATTCTCAAAAAAACAACCGCAAAGGTCGCTGAAGGAAAATCATCAAATTCGCCTTCATTTTTCCAATACTCCAAGACTCCATTTTTCCAATCTCTATTTCTTTCTCTCCCTATCCTCCAACCGGTACTCATCTCTTTCCTTGCTTTCTTCTAACATATCTTCAGGTTTGTCAATTACAGGGGATTCCTCCAATGCACTCCAATCGAATTTTTCGTCAAAGGGATCGAGGGCCTTCTGCGGATCAAACATTTTATTATCGACAGCGACAGCTTGATATGGCGTAAAATCAGGTTTGTCCGTAAAAAGATCTGCCATGTCTGTTGCACCGGCATCGTATTGATTCAGGTAAGGCATCCCAAGGATATTCCAGAATGTTTTAAAAATGCTTCCAAAACTATAATGCTGATGCCCAACATAATCTCTTTTAGAATATGGTGAAATCACCATCAGCAAACTTCGATGTGCATCCACGTGGTCTACACCATTTTGTGCGTCGTCTTCTGTAATAATGATGGCCATGTTTTCCCAATATGGAGTTCCTGATAAATATTCAACAATCCGTCCCACTGCCAGGTCATTATCGGCCATATAGCTTTCGCGGAATGGGTAACCTGCATCCGGGCGATCTCCTGCACCATGATCGTTGGGAATTATTACAGTGATGATCGATGGCATTGGCCTGTCAGTATCTATCCATTTTTCGTCGAATTCTTTAATAAACTGATCAACTCTGAATTGATCAGGAATGGCCATATTATAAGTCGGGAATATTTTGGATGTTCTATCAAACATCGGTTGCGGAACCGGATAGTTTACAAAATGCCGGATGCCAGTATATTTGAAAGATTCCTGGTAAACTGCTGGCTCAAACATGATTCCAAATCCGAAATTAAAAAATTCAATTCCATTTCTCTCAAGATGCTCCCACATGGAGCCGGCCTCGTTGTAATCTTCAGGATAAATTGCCCCGGCGGCACCAGTCATGCCATAAATTCCCGGTGCATCCGAATTGTATTTAAAATTCCGGTTTCCCCCATAACTTGCCGGGGTGGTCGATTCCACCCATTCGTTTGGATAAGTGTTCACCAGCCAACGGTGCCCGTCAGCCGAAACATCCGAATCAACATAAAAATTGTCAGCGATGGAAAACTCCCGAGCCAGTTTCAGGTGGTTGGGCATAACTGTAACATTTTGCACCGAATCGGTTTTGGCCCGGTTTGTAAAACTGGCATTGTATCCGTATCGTGCAATGGTGGGATCTCCATTTCCTTTTTCAATTTGTCCAAACACTTCATCATAAGTTCGGTTCTCTTTCGAAATAAATACAATGTATTTAATGGGTGATTCTTTTTGCGCGCCATACAGAGGTATCGGATTTTCTTTTCTCCATCGGTGTTGTTGGTCATCAGAGGTAGAAATATTAAAGTTGTTTTGGATAACCTTTTTCGTTAATCCAGCTAATTCTTCATCCTGAGGGATGTCTATAATCTGGATAGTGCCTTTCATCAGGCTACCAATATATGATCCTTCTGCACCTGCCTCGAAAACTTGCCCTCCATTTGGGCCGCTACCAAAACCTTTGGCATTGGCAACAATCAGTTTTTCACCATCTGGTGTTACATTTGGTTTTGATGGAAACCAGCCGGATGGGATATGGCCGATCACTTTCAGTGTGGGAATATCAATAACACCAATTGCATTGATGCCGGATTCGGCAACAAAAAGCCGTTGCTGATCGGGCGAAATGGCTAGGCCGAACGGAATAACTCCACGAAAATGCCTGACGGCTTCATGAGGTTGAAGGAATATTTCTGTAATTATACTATCAGAAGCGGGATCAATGACCGAAATATTATCATTGTTTCCGTTACTTACAAAAACATATCGGTCTGTGGCAACGATTGAGTTCGGGCTTGACCCACCCACTGCAGGGATGCCTTCAACCAGATCACCTATAAGATGACCTGTTTTAATTTTGGCGGAAACATGAGCCGCTTCAGGATTGGATACTTCGATGGCCCAAACCGAAAAGGATTCGGCTACATTGGGGTCACCCAGGCCATGGACTTTTACACTATCGCTACGAAATCCATATTTTGCTTCTTCAGTGTTGTTGCCAAAAGGGGGAAACTCTAAGCCTTTTTGGTTTTCATTTTCCATTTCGATAGCCTTGTATTCGAACATACCTACGTTGGCAACATACAATTTGCGTTGGTTAGGTGACAGGGCTATGCCAAAAGGATATCTCCCGACATTTACAGTTTTTAAAACTTCCAGAACTTGGGTATCAATGATTAACACCTGGAATTGAATCTGATCAACCGCGTACAGCCATTTCCCGTCTTTTGATAATACCATATCGCCAATATACCCATCCTTAACTTTTCTGCCTTTGGCAGTAACTGAGCAATCAATGAATCCTGCTTTATCTCCAGATTGAGCATCAAACAAATATATTTTATTTTCTTGTCCACCGGAAACATAAATGGTGGTGTGGTCGGGTGATATGGCCAATCCCATAAATACCGATCCAATCACTCCCATATCGCTGAATGGGCCAGGTGGTATTTGTTGCACCTGTGGGTTGTCGGAAAGCAACTCACTGATAATGGTTATTGAAAGAGGGTTGGTACCAGAGTTGGCCGTTACTGCTATGTTTCCATCCTTGCTAATTTCAAGTCCGTATGGGTGGGGTGCTACAACAATTGATTTTCCGATGGGAGTGATTAGCCGGCCATTGGGAATTACCGTAATCCCTGATTTGTTGATTTCTGTTGGCAATTCACCTGCCGGTGCATTGAGCAGGGTAACTTTTGGATTATTCTGGCAGGAAGCCAGGATTATCGTAAAAATCAGGATAATAATATTAGATATTGACTTCATGAGTATTAATTTTAATGCCTGAATGCCACCGGTGAACCTGAAATGTTAATCTCAGCTGAGATTCCATTTACATACCCTGGTTGCCCTCCCCCAACAAAGATCAAAAATTTCCCGGGATTTAAAACCCTGTTGCCATTTTTATCAATGTGTGATAACTGGCGTGCTTCAACTGTAAAATGGATTTGCTTTTCTTCTTCAGGCGAAAGAGAAATCCTGCTAAATCCAGCCAATTCATGAACCGGTGCTGAATCATTTGAGCTAAGCCTTTTTATATACAGTTGTGAAACTTCTTCTCCAGCATACTTTCCCGTGTTTACCACATTTACAGAAAGTTGAACAAGGTCACCCGAATTAATCTCAGTTGGAACATTTAGTTTACTGTATTCAAAACTAGTATAACTGAGGCCGTGTCCAAAGGGGTAAAGAGGTTTCCCTTCGAAATATTTATAGGTTCGGCCTCGCATATCGTAATCATCAAATGGAGGCAGATCTTCTACCGATTTATAGAAAGTTACCGGTAAGCGCCCAACCGGATTATAATCGCCAAATAGTACATCAGCAATGGCGGTGCCACCTGCCTGCCCGGGATACCATGCCTCAACAATTGCAGGTAGATTCTTTTCTGCCCAGTTGATGGAAAGTGCACTTCCATTCATCAAAACCAAAACAATATTTTTGTTTACCTGGAATATTTTTTTTATCAGATCTTCCTGTATTTCCGGTAAATCAAGGTTGGTGCGATCTCCACCCATGAAACCATCAACCGGAACATTCATTTCCTCACCCTCCAATCTTGGCGAAAGGCCCATGCACATGATCACAACATCAGCTTTCCTGGCTGCATCAAGAGCTTTTGCCTCCATGCCCTTTTCTGGCCGCCACCTGAGTTCTATCTGGCAATCGCCCATATTGTCAAAAGCCTCGACCCTCAAAGGATATTTCCTGTCTTTTTCGAGATTAACTGGAAAGTACTTTTGGCCCGCCTCATGTACATTGTTGTGGCTCACCATGAGTGAATCTTCGAAATAAATGTTGAAGTTACTGCCAAAGCCACCCAGCAGAAAATTACCATTGAAAGGAGCGCTTATATTTCCTGTCCATCTTACCGAGTAGTTGTCATCATCAAATCCAGATACAGGTGCTTTGTCCCAAAAATTGAAGCTGATTTCTTGTGCTGTTTTTGTTACCAAAGCTTCTCCCTCCATTTCGTAATTGTCAAAATATTCACCAAATAGTCCAGGCAATGTTTTGTCATTTTTCTCATGACTCAAATATTCAGATGGAACGGGTGATAATTTGGGCATCCCTTCAGCCCAGTTACAACCTTGGGTGTAGCTGATTTTTGTATTTTCATTAATTTTTTCGCTGATTCCTCTGAGCAAACTCACAGGATCAGTGGGAGTCCCATTATAATTTGCGTTTAACACCTCAACATCATCAGCATTTGGACCAATGACAGCTATATTAATTAAATCCTTTTTCAGGGGAAGAAATTCATTTTCGTTTTTGAGCAGAACAATTGATTTTCGGGCAGTTTCGAGGGCTAGTTTTCGGTGTTCTTCACAATCGATTACGTCGATGGGTAATTGTGCAAAAGGTACCTCTTCAGGTGGATCAAACATACCCAACTGAAAGCGTGCCATAAATAGTCTTTTTAACGATTGATTGATCTTATCCTCATTGGTAAATCCGGAATCAATTGCCTGTTGCAGGTCGCGATAAACAACACCACAGTTTAAATCAGTTCCTGATTTTAATGCAAGTGCACCTGCTTCAGCAGAGTTTTTTGATGTGGTCTGAAAATTATAAAAATCTGTCAATGCCCAGCAATCAGAAACAACGTATCCATCAAAACCCCATTTTTTTCTTAACATTTCTTCCAGAAGGAAGGTATTCCCACAACACGGGTCGCCCATGTACAAATTGTACGCGCACATTATCGACTGCGCATTTCCATTAACGATGCATTCTCTGAAATGGGGAAGGTAAGTTTCGTGTAAATCCCGGTCGCTTATCCAAGCATCAAAAGAATGACGGTCAGGTTCCGGGCCGCTGTGGACAGCAAAATGTTTTACAGTAGCAATTGTTTTTAAATATTTAGGGTCGTCACCTTGAAGTCCTTTCACGAACTGCAATCCCATTTGCCCGGTGAGGTAGGGATCTTCTCCATAAGTTTCCATACCACGCCCCCAGCGAGGGTCGCGAAATATATTGATGTTGGGAGACCAAAAAGTTAGTCCTTGATAAATGCCATGTTTTTTGCGGCGTAAAAAATCGTGGTGTTTTGCCCTTGCTTCATCCGAAATAGCATTTGCCACCTGGAACATATGTTCTTTATCCCAACTTGCTGCCATCCCAATAGCCTGTGGGAACACTGTTGCCCTTCCTGAACGTGCAACTCCGTGCAGGCATTCGTTCCACCAGTTATAAGCTGGAATCCCCAGTCGTTTAATTGAAGGAGAATCGTAGCGGAGTTGTGAAATCTTTTCGTTGAGTGTCATTCTTGAAACGAGGTCTTCAACCCTTTGCTCGTTCGACAATTGGGTATTCAGATATGCAGCTTGTTTGCTGCAAGCGGAAACCAGGAAAATGAATGAAAATAAAGCTACCGAAATGTACTTCGAAATAAAATTACCAGTTGTCTGTAATTGAGCCTGCATTGCGGTATGGGTCATTGGTTTTTACAAAGATGGGAAAAAGCTGGACATGGCAGAGCTACTTACTCATTTTTCTTTTTGTTGGTCAATTTATAGATGTTAAAACCTGTAATACAGTTGCTGCAATATTTTGAAAACATTTTCGTATTGATTTCAATAATTATGGATATTTATCAATGAAAAATGAAAATAGTATCTTTGCAACGAATTAAGCACAAGGAGAATAATGGATAATTCAAACGATTCTTTTGAAAGAGATATGGATCAGTTGATCAGCCTGTTTAAGAAAATTAAGGCCAAAACATCTGATGAACAATTTTCGAACCTTGACCCGGCATTTATGCAGAACCTTGACTTCATCATCAATAATTATGAGATGGTGAAAGGAAATGTTCCTAAAGAGATGTTTGGTCAGATGGGCATCCCGTTTCAGCAAATGCTCAAAGAATTTATCAACCAGTTGAAACAGGAATTAGGCGAGGATTTTAGTGATGAGATTATACCTGAAACTAAAGATGCAACTATCCCCAACACTGAAAAAAGTGAGTTGGCCAATGACATCGAAAAGATTGACCTGATGTTAAAGAACCCGGGTCTTAGCGAAGAGGAGATCGATGCTTTGTTGGATAAAAGGAGTGATCTGATCAAGGTCAGGGATAACACCCTTCCTTCGGTTTAATACCTTGAAATTAAAAAAAAATATGCCCCTGTGAAGGTAAATTCACAGGGGCATTTATATTATTCTCGGTAATAGTGTCTGATTACCTCTTTTGAAATTCCTCTAATCCTCGATCGAGAAAATCTTCAAACTCATCCACATCCAGGTCATAAGCTCTTGGGTTAACCAGCAGTTCCCCATCCGTATCCAGTAATACATAATAGGGCTGTGCATTAACATTGAAACGCGTTATTTGTAAGTCTGCATAAACCTTCCCAACAGTTTTTTTCATTTTACCATCATAAGATGATTTTACCCATTCATCTTTGGGTAGTTTGGTTTTGTCATCCACGTAAAGCGCAACCACTATATAGTCATCACGCAACCTTTTGAAAACACCCGGTGCTGACCAGACATTGGCTTCCATCTCCCGGCAATTTACACATCCATGACCGGTGAAATCAATAAAAAGAGGTTTATTCATGGCTTTTGCACAAGCAAGTGCCTGGTCGTAATCGAAATATCCTTCAAGACCATGTGGCAGGTGAAGGAAATCACTGTATTTAGGTCGTTCACACTCGGTAGGCTTCTCAATCGTCTCGCCCCCTGAAAAGGATGCAACTTTGAGATTATCCCTTACAATTTGATTCACATCAAAATCATGACTTTGTTGTGGAGGCATGTAACCAGACAGAGCCTTAAGTGGAGCGCCAAACATACCAGGTATCATATAAATTACAAACGAAAAAGTGAGAATCGCTAACAGTGCCCTGGGAACACTGATATAAGGAAGATCACTGTCGTGGGCAAATTTGAGTTTTCCAATCAGGTAAAATCCCATTAAGGTAAATATTACAATCCAGAAAGCAAGGTATACTTCCCTGTCCAGAATTCCCCAATGGTAGGTTTGGTCGGCAATACTCAGAAATTTAAGGCCCAGCGCAAGTTCAAGGAAACCAAGAACTACCTTAACAGAATTAAGCCATCCACCTGATTTTGGTAAATTGCTAAGCCACGAGGGGAAGAATGCAAACAAAGTAAAGGGCAAAGCGAAAGCCAGCGAAAATCCAAACATTCCAATTATTGGTTCAAGTATCTCACCCCCAGCCGATTTTACAAGAATGGCACCAACGATAGGCCCGGTACATGAAAAGGAAACCAGAACCAGGGTGAATGCCATGAAAAATGCGCCCGTGAAACCGCCTTTGTCAGCCTGCTTATCAGTTTTATTTATCATCCAACTGGGCAATGTAATCTCAAACATTCCAAGGAATGAGGCAGCAAAAAATACAAATATCAGGAAGAAAAGAACATTGGGGAGCCAATGTGTGCTCAACCAGTTGGCAAAGTTTACACCTAGAGTTACAGCAACAACGGTACCGATTATAGTATAAATAGCTATGATGGAAAATCCATAAACAATGGCCTGGAATTTTGCTTTCTTCTTATTGTCGCTATCGTGCATAAAGAAGGTTACCGTCATGGGAATCATCGGGAAAACACATGGGGTAAGAATTGCCAAAAGGCCTGCGCCAAATGAAATGAAAAATAACCACCACAAACCACTGTCATCTGTCAGTTGGCCATCAGCATCCATCGATACAGCACTGATTTCGGCATCAGATCCAAATTCAAATTCTATTTCATTTGGTGGTAAACATTTCTCATCATCACAACACATGAAATAGATAAAACCATCAAGTTTTAAGGGGTCATTGTCAAGCAAACGTATCTTTTGTGTAAAAAGAGCTTCATGACTAAAATACTTCAGTTGCATTTTAAAGTTGGGGTCATATACTTCCTCAGGTTCTGTTTCATTAAATACTACACGGTAAATAACGCTACCAACTTCAAACCCTTCCTCCTCTTCAATTATTACATTCTTATCAAGAAACTCAATGCCATCAAGGTTATTGAAAAAGAACGAAGTCTTTTCCGGACCACCATCATCTATATCTTGCGAATATAAGTGCCAGGTATCGTCGATGGTAGCTGTAAAAATTAGTTCCGCTTCGTTGTCACCGAGCAATTTGCTTTCATATTCCCACTTCACTGGTTCAAGGACACCGGAATTAAATTTAAACTCAAACTCTACTTCAGTGGGTGGTAAACATTTTTCTTCGTCGCAACACATAAATTCAAGGAAACCATCAATTGTAGGTGGTTTATCAGCCTTGAACTTTATTTTTTGTGTAAAAATAGCCTCATGACTAAAATACTTCAATAGCATATTAAAGTTAGGGTCATTTTCTTCCTCAGGTTCAGTTTCGGTAAATGTTACACGGTAAAGTATACTACCTGGCTCATACCCTTCTTCCTCTTCAATTTTTACATTTTCGTCAGCAAACTCAAAACCCTCGAGGCTGTTGAAAAAGAATGATGTTTTAATCGGCCCACCATCCTGTATATTTTGGGAATATAGATGCCAGGTGTCATCAATTGTAGCGGTAAAAACTAATTCAGCTTCATTTTGACTGATCAGTTTACTTTCGTATTGCCATTTTACGGGCTCAAGGACTTGTGAAAAGCCATTGACAGCGACAACGAGGAAAATTATCACCAGGGTGAATCGGAGTTTCGTGATCAGATGCATCATATTTTTGGAATAGATTGTAGGTTGAGATTTTTTCATTTAAAAGCGCATTGAGTTTGAAATCGTAAAATCAATATTATGTACCTATTGTGATTTGTTAATATTTAGAAACGAAATCCTTTCATTTTGATTTTGTTAAAATCAATCTTCCTGAAATTTAAGGCGCAAAAGTAATAATTTTGATACAAGGATTGTAGGGTGAATTACCTAAAAGGTTTAAAGAGGAGTAATTTAAAATGAATTTTAAATAGTCATCGGATTCAACCGGGTTTAATAGTCTAAAATCAGTTTTCTAACAGAGTCACTTTGAAAATAGTTTTCGTTTGCTTATCAAGCTTAAATCTGTTGTCTATTCTGTGACCTACTATCCAAACAATATTTTCTCCCGATAGGAGAAGCCAGGTTTTTTGTTTTTCAACAAGAGAAAATTTCTGGTCAACAAAATAATCTGACACCTTTTTTTTTCCGTGCATGCCAAAAGGCAAAAAATAATCGCCTTCTTCCCATTTCCTTAATTTCAAAGGGAAAACCAACTTCTCAAAATCAATTTGAGCAACATTTTGATCAGGATCAATAACACTGTTTCTGTTTTTGGCAAAACTCTGCATAATCAATTTAACTGGCTCTTTTAACTCAGTCTGGCTGGCTTCAATCAAAAAAGTCTCACCTTTGTTTTCATTCAGGGGAGATATAATGATGTCGAGTCTGTCGACAAGTAATTGATGAGTTTTAGATAAGAAAACTTTGCCGGATGTTTTATTTAGGGTTTGAGGAATTTTACTGATTGTATCTTCACTGAATTCATACGATTTTAGAAGTTCATAAAGATAAAATTCAATGTTTTGTAATTTTTTTAGCTTATTTATCGGGATACTAACTTGATCTCCATCATAGAAAAATAGCTCTTTTTTAAGATTGCTGATTTCAGTATGGAGAAATTTTTCGGTTCCAGAGAGGAGTGTAAAAGTTCTTTCAAAACTGGTTTTAAAATCTGCTTTTGTAGATTTTAGAGCAGGTATTATATGGTGTCTGATCCGGTTTCGCAGGTATTTATCGCTTCGGTTTGAGCTATCTTCGCGATAAGGCAACTGACGCTCTTTTGCATATTTAGCAATTTCTTCTCGGGTAGCGAAAAGCAAGGGCCTTATACATTTTCCGTTTTTTGCCAGAATTCCCCTCAGGCCTTTTACCCCTGTCCCTCTGAATAGATTAATGAAAAATGTTTCTATTTGATCATCGAAATGATGTGCTGTTGCATAATATTTATAATTCTCATGTTCAACAGTATTTTCAAACCATTTGTATCGTAGCTCCCTGGCAGCTTCTTGTACAGAGTAATTATGCTGGCGGGCAAACACCAATGTATCAAATGATTTTTCATGGTAAGGTATTTCATTTTCATGTGCAAATAGCCTGACAAAATCTGCATCTCCATTACTTTCATTTCCTCTCAGACTAAAGTTACAATGGGCTATGCCAATATCGATACCTGCACCAATAAAAAGATCAAGCATTACCATCGAGTCCATGCCTCCGCTAACAGCAAGTAAAATCCCGTCATTCTCTTTAAACAGTGCCTGTGAGTGGATGTAATCGAGAAATTGTAGTTTTAACATCTTACAAATTTACTACGATTTCAATAATAGATTAGTTATTATAGAATGCAACTCTTTTTTAAATACAAATTTGTATCTTGTGTAAGGGCTATAACTTACTACACACCAGTTCAAATATATTAGATATATCCGAAACGTTTGTTTATGCATGTGAAGTATTTTAACCAGGGACGGTTGTTGGCAGGCCTATGAGTGTTAAACTTTTTTAACGCCGATCTTTATAAAATGCTTGGAAATTAACCATTTTTATCGTATGTTTGCAAAAATCTTTCGCCTAAATACTCAATTAATATAGCATCTTATGAGGATTTTTATGTTCGGGAGGAGTATTGATTGAGGAGAATAAAATTTGAGCGGATCACATTAGTTCTTTGTCATGTTGTTTTGTTTCTGATATTTGGCAATGAAAGCTTACATTCACAGGAGTTTTTGCAATCAGAAATCCTGAATGAGAAACTTTCGGAAGTTGGATTTGAAAATGTGAGTTCTGCTATTAATGATTCTTCAATATTTATAGCCGTCGAAAACCGGCGTTTTCGTGACAATGGACGGGCTATTGCTGAAGTTATACAACTGGTTGATGAAGATGTTTTCATTGAGAATTATTTCGAATTGAACATCATTTTGCTTTACCAAAAAGTACCGATGCTTCTAATCAAACTTAGTTTGGAGGAGTTTCAAAGCTTGAAAAATAAAATTATTGATTTTGAATCTTTCGAATCAAAGTTATTGGTAACTTCTGATTTTAAATCTGCATATGATCACCTTGAGTCCTTTGAGATATACAATCGTTCACAATTTAAAGCTGACCTGGTTGTCATTCCGCAGGTAAGGACACAATTTGGAGATTTTGACAACCCTGTTCAGTCCAGTATTAATCTCATTCCTGAACTAAATATACAATTGGCTAAGGGTTTATCATTTAAAGGTCAGTACATCATACCCCTTCAAAACGACTTTTATTTCGATGAAGAAGGGAAGGTGGCCAGGCCGGGAAATATTACTTTAAATCAGTTTGTCCGGCTTGAAGATGATTTTTATATTAATGCAACAGCCGGATTCTTTGATAAAAACAGGGCTGGTGCAAACCTTGAAATACGAAAGGTTTTTGCAGACGGCAGATTCTCAGTTGGAAGTAACATTGGTTTTACCACCGGATATTCGTATACAGGTTACAGAACAGTTTACCTTGATTACGAAAAATACCTTACGGCACTTTTAGATCTCGAGTATCGTTATGTACCTTTTGATTTAACAGGTTCTTTGCAAGCAGGAAATTTTCTTTACAACAGTTTAGGAGTTAGGTTTGACGTAGTGAGGCAGTTTGGTGAAGTAAACATTGGTTTTTTTGCACTTGCCGCATCCGGCGAAATTAATGGTGGATTTAAAATTGCAATACCTTTACCACCAAGGAAATATACAAAAATTAAGTATGCAAGAGTGAGGCCTTCACAGAGATTTAACTGGGAGTACCGTGCAAAGGGTTTCCCAAGATCAGGAACAATGTACAACACAGGACATAGTCTTTATGATTTATTTTTGGATATTAATCCAAGTCAAATAAAAAATCAAATCATTAGGGAATTAGAAAAAAAGTTTTAATTTTGAAATATTCAAGTTACAGAAACAATAAACAAGGAGTAAAAATGAAAATTAAATTTAACACAGGTTTTTTGCCACTGGTCATAGTTGCATTAGCGATGGTATTTGCTTTCAATCAGTGTAAAAACGTTGGCCCGTCTGATTGGCCTGAGCCAACTCCTGATACATCAAATGAACTGAAGTTAGCTGTTTTTGACGGCAATGATGGAAATTTAATTCAAGGTTATGATGTTAAAGTAATCCTTCCGGATGGAACAACAGAGGAGTTTGATAATGAAACAGGAACACTTACTATATCAAGCAACTTGGAGGGTGATTATATTATAACAGCTTCAAAGAATGGTTATTTGGCTGAGAATATAATCGTTGACATCGAAAAAGTCGAGGAAGATAATGTTTCAAGTGTAACTCAACAGCAGTTTTACCTGAGTAAAAAATCGGAAACCTCTACTGTTACTCCTCAAGGTACCGTGTTAACAGCAGAAAATGACATTGAGCAGCCAACAACAATTGAGTTTCCGTTTGGTTCCTTGCAAAATGATCAGGAAATTGCTGTCTCTTTCATTCAGCCTCCTGCCAAGCATGGAGATTTAAAAATCCTGGGTGAGCGGGCGATTGTAAAAGGGTATAATTTTTCACCAGATCTTACTTTTAGCGAAGATGCAAGGCCAACAATTAACATTCCTGTAAATATACAAAGTGTTATGGATGGTATGCCATTGCTCTTTGGTACTTACGACATGGAAACCGAAACATGGGAAACAATTGAAGGTACGATGAATGAAAGCAGGACTGTTGCATCATTTGAAATGCCTCACTTTTCTGACTGGTACGCTTTTACAGGATACAGGCTAGTTAAAAATACTGTAAGTTGGGGCCCATGGAAATTCGTTGCTGAATCAGATGAATGTGGTTCGGGTGCTTGCGGTACTTTTGTTCATTCTGAGCCTATGTCTGCTCTCGTTACAAATTTAATTTCACTTGGGTATAGTATTAATCTCAAGGTTAAAGATACCAAATGTGTTGGACCACACTTTTGGTGGGCGCAACAATTATTTGCTCGCTGTCGTATTGTTAATTATACAGTTTATGATTATACCGGAGCCTATGTTGGTTCAATAGATATTCCACAGAACAAATTCCAGTGGATGGTTGATGAGTACTATTGTCACGATCAAGGCGGTGGAAATTAATCCATTGTAAGAGTTAAAATATTTTATTAGCATGAAGCTGATTTTTTGATTGGCTTCATGCTTTTTTTATGACATTTTTTTAATGATCTTTGCGAACCTAATTTCACCGAAAAAATTGTATATATGAAATTTCAATCAATCAATCTCAAAGTATTACTTATACTTATTGCAAGCCTTATTTGCATTAATAGTGGTAATGCGCAAGAGGAGGCGAATGAGAAAACCACATTCAAATCATATGCTGCAGGTCTTTATTTAGGCTGGTACAATCCGTCACTTGACTATTGGAAAGAAAACTCTGAATTTAAAGATGCCAGTTGGGGTGGAGCCATTTATGTAAAGGGATTTTATGACCTTCAAATTATTAAAAACTTAAATGGACAAATTGGTGTGGGCTACTGGCAGTCGAGCGCTGAAGAGGAGTTACAGGGATTTGGTAGTACAAAATTATTACTTACCGGTGTGCCAATCAGTTTGGATATCATGTATCATATCGAGGCAATCCGGGTTTCAATTATTACACCATATGTTGGCATTGGTGGAGAATATACTTTTTTGCAGCATAAGTTAAATTTCGAGCAAGTAGATGACCCGGATTCTGTTAATGGTTCTACTTTTACAGGAAACGGAGCTCTTGGTTTGGAAGCGAAGCTTTCCGCAAATTTTGCAATGGATTTGGAATTCAGATACAAATTTGGGAATTATACACAGGAGTTCAAAAAAGGAACCATTGATCCGGAAAATCCTGATGAACCAACTTTCGAAATTGTTGAGGAAACAATCGACCTGAGTGGGCCTTTTGTTGGCCTTTCATTAAAATATCTATTCTAATAAGAAGTAATTAAAAAGCCCCGATATTATTAAGTAATATTGGGGCTTTTTAATTCTCTTAGTTTTGAATCTAAACCTTCCATATATTGCCACTATGGAGTAAGTCTTTCATGGTTTTTATTGAAGACTTGTCTTGTATTTGTTCAATTTGTTCCTTAAGAGTTGCATCATAAGTTGTGGCTTCAACTGACCTAATAACGCCCAGGGCAACAGGAAATTCAGGAGAAGACATGCTTACAAGCAATAAATGAAGCAATGGATTACGTTCATGTGCATCATGTACAAGGATGTCTTTTTCGCTTACACCATTTTCACCGATTTTCACAACTTTTAAACTAAAACCATCTAGCATAATCCCCTTGTCCATATCTGATCCAAATATCATTGGCTCTCCATGCCTGAGAATTATCTGTCTGTCTTTTTTATGTTGCTTATCGGTTATGAAACCAAAGGTTTTGTCGTTGTAAATGACACAATTTTGAAGTATCTCAACCAAAGAAGTTCCTTTGTGTTTCTCAGCTTCTATGAGAATTTCGGTGGTTAATTTTAAGTTGTTGTCGATTGATCGGGCAAAAAACTTTCCTTGTGCACCAATAACCAATTCTCCAGGATGAAATGGGTGTTCAATGGTACCATTAGGCGATGTCTTTGTAACCTGTCCCAATTTGGATGTAGGAGAATATTGACCCTTGGTTAAACCATAAATTTCGTTGTTCAGGAGGAGAATATTCAAATCGATGTTACGTCTGATAGTGTGTATGAAGTGATTGCCCCCTATGGCTAATGAATCCCCATCACCGGTAACCATCCATACGCTAAGCGAAGGATTGGCTGTTTTAACACCCGATGAGATTGCCGCTGCACGTCCGTGAATACTATGAAAAGCATAGGTATTCATATAATATGGAAAGCGGGATGAGCAACCAATTCCTGATACTACAACGTATTTTTCTTTTGGATAGCCCAATTCTGCCATTGCCCTGTGTACAGCACTTAAAACTGCATGGTCACCACATCCGGCACACCATCTGACCTCTTGATCACTTTTAAATTCCTTTGGAGATAAAGTCTTTAATTCAGCCATAATTTATTTCTCTTCGAGAACACTAATACATTTTTCTTTCAATTCGATTACTGTAAATGGTAGTCCTTGAATCTTATTGTATTGCATAAATTCAAGATCCTGGAAATTCATGCGTAAATAATTGGCAAACTGACCATTGTTAAGCTCACACACCAATAATTTTTTGAATCTTTTAAGGATATTGTGAGAGTTTTTGGGGAGCGGTTTAATAAAATTGAAGTGTGTAAAGCTCAGGTTGACACCTTCTTTTTTTAACTCCCGATAGGCAGTATAGAGGTGGCCGTAAGTACCTCCCCAACCAATCATTAAGAGCTCTCCCTTCTGGTCTCCAAGAACTTCCACATCAGGAATCACATCCACAACGCGTTTTATTTTTTCTTCGCGTTCCTTTGTCATTACTTCATGGTTTTCCGGCACGTATGATACTGTACCTGTTACAGCCATTTTCTCAAGCCCGCCAATGCGGTGCTCAAGGCCTTTGGTGCCTGGTATTGCCCATCCCCTCACCATGGATTTATCCAGTCGGCGATAGGGCTGATAATCCTGAGTACCCTCTTTTACAACCGGGGCTTTAATAGCAGGTAGATCATCCATATCCGGTATTTTCCAGGGCTCCGAACCATTTGCCAGGAAACCATCAGTAAGTAAAATTACCGGTGTCATATGCTCCAGGGCAATTTTTGCCGCCTCGAAAGCATAATCAAAGCAGTTATTTGGAGAACTTGCAGCAATGACAACCAATGGGCTTTCGCCATGCCTGCCATACAATGCTTGCAACAAATCAGATTGTTCGGTTTTAGTTGGAAGTCCTGTTGATGGGCCGCCACGCTGAACATTTATAATAACCAATGGCAATTCAGTAATTACTGCAAGACCAGAGGCTTCAGTTTTTAGCGACAATCCAGGCCCTGAAGTGTTTGTAACAGCTAAATGCCCGGCAAAACTTGCCCCGATAGCAGTGCAAATACCAGCAATTTCATCTTCAGCCTGGAAGGTTTTAACACCTAAATCCTTCCTTTTTGAGAGCTCCTGTAATATTTCGCTGGCAGGTGTTATAGGGTAGGAACCCAAAAACAAAGGCAAACCGGACTTTTCAGAAGCAGCGATCAGGCCCCAGGCAGTAGCTGTGTTGCCGTTGATATTACGATATGTACCTTGTTCGATTTTTGCTGGCGCTACACTGTAAGATGGATGTAGTGCTTCAATAGTTTCAGCATAATAATACCCAGCCTTGAGTACAATCTTATTGGCTTCGACAACAATGGGTATTTTTTTAAATTTATCTTCAAAAAACTTTTGTGTAAATTCTAGAGGTCTGTGAAATAACCAATAAACCATACCCAAAGCGAACATGTTTTTACTCCTCAGAATACTCTTGGTATCCAGGTTTAAACCTTTTAACGATTCGCGGGTAAGTGTTGAAATGGGGGCTTGAATGATGTTAAAATCCCTGAAACCCAATTGTTTTAACGGATCTTTGACGCAACCGGCACGCTCCAGGTTTTTCTCAGTGAAACTATCAATGTCGATGATTATTGTTCCACCTCGCTTGGCCCATTTGGCATTGGCCTTGAGGGCTGCAGGGTTCATTGCTACAAGAACATCTGCAAAATCACCAGGGGTATTTACCTGGGCATGCCCGAAATGAACCTGGAAACCTGAAACTCCACCGACAGTTCCCTGTGGTGCACGAATTTCAGCCGGATAATCAGGAAAAGTAACAAGGTCGTTGCCGAGCAAGGCAGAAGTATCGGAAAAAAGTGTACCGGTTAATTGCATGCCATCCCCGGAATCACCCGAAAATCTGATGACAACTTCTTCTAATTCCGTGACTGTTTTTTTACTATTTGTCATTTGATTGACTTTTGTTTTAAGGGAACAAAGGTAAATACATTCTTTTGTTAAAATCCAAGGCTTTTTTGCAAAAAAAACCAACCATTTACTAACACCCATAAAAACAATGTTTTACTACAAAATATATACTCATTTTAAATTGTAGAAAACTTTGATTTTCCGATACTTAAATTACGCGGCTAAATATTATTGGTTCTAAACAAACGGATGTCTTTTATGTCTGTTTCAAGCTATATTTTAGTTTACTCTATGGTGTTCAGTTGTATTTTGCTTGTCCTTCACAGTTGCTTGTCGGGTTCACTTAAAAATACAATGCAGTATTGTACGTTAATGCTATTAATTTAAAAACAGTTTCGAGTAATTTGACAAAACTTTTATATTTTTGTAATGAGCTAAATTAACCGAGAGTTTGTTATTGATACCCCAATGGTCTTACAGCAATTTAAAAAATATTTACTTCTATTACTGATAAGCTTTTTCATTTTATGCTTTAGTGATAGTATTGCCCAGGATACGCTCATCAACTCCAACCTTCCAATAATTTTTATTAATACCAACGGGCAAATTATTCCCGATGATGACAGAATTGTTGCCGATTTGGGAATTATTTACAATGGAGAGGGAAATATCAACAGTGTTGACGATCCGTTTAATAATTATAATGGAAAAGTAAGCATTGAAACTCGGGGATCATCATCTCAAAATTACCCAAAGAAATCTTACTCATTTGAAACACAAGATGATAATGGAAACAACTTAAATGTATCCTTGATTGATTTGCCTGCCGAAAACGATTGGGTTTTATATGCTCCTTATTGTGATAAATCGTTAATACGAAATGTATTGACCTATGAACTGGGCCGGGAGCTCGGTCAATATGCACCCCGAACGAAGTATTGTGAGTTGGTGTTGAATGATGAATACCTGGGTATTTTCGTTTTAGTTGAAAAAATAAAGCGCGATGATATTAGGGTAAATATTTCAGAGCTGGAAGAAACCGACACCATTGGTGATAAATTGTCGGGTGGTTATATCATTAAACTGGATTCTTTTACAGGAGGTGGGGCCGGGTGGACTTCAGATTATAGTGACTCAATAGTCTATCAATACCACTATCCTAAGTTTGATGACATTGTTCCTGCCCAGAAAGATTATATACAGGATTTTATGTATCAATTCGAAACTGTAATGAAAGGCGATAATTATGCTGATTCGATAAATGGGTATCCAAAATATGTCGATACCGAATCATTTATTGATTTTGTAATCAGTAACGAATTGGCAAAAAACGTTGACGGCTACCGAAAAAGCACTTATATGTACAAGGACAGGGACAGTATTGATGGCCATCTTTACATGGGGCCCCTATGGGATTTTAATATTGCCTATGGAAATGCATTTTATCATGAAGGCTATCTTACAAGCGGTTGGGTCATTATCAGCGATATTTACATATCAGGATATATCCCGTTTTGGATGAAAAAATTGTTTAATGACTCCACAGTTGCCAACCAATTGAAGTGCCGGTGGATGGAACTCCGTCAAGGTCCTCTGAGTTACAATAAGATCGTGGCAAAAATCGATTCCTGTTCTACCTTTTTATATGAAGCCCAACAAAGGAATTTTACACGGTGGAACATTCTTGGAATGCAAATCTGGCCAAATTATTATTTCGGTGAAACATATGATGAAGAAATACTCCTGTTGAAGTTATGGATAGGCAGCAGATTGGATTGGATGGACAATAACCTGCCCGGGAATTGCGACGTATCGGCAATTGACAACAATACCCCGGGATCACAAAAACACTTAACAATTTTTCCGAATCCGGTTAATGGCAATACCTTTTGGTTGAAAACGCCTATGATTACGAGCAAGGCAAAGCTGTCAGTAATTGATGGTTTTGGTAAGTTGGTTTCTATAGATTATCTGGATGAGTCTGATTATGATCAATTAAAGGAACTTGATATTTCAGGGTACGAAGCCGGGATTTATATCGTTAAAATTGAGGACACCAGGGGATATTGGATTCAAAAATTGATTATTGAATAAGGCAAGTAGTTTCCAAACCAAATAGCAAGAGTTCCATTTAGTTGGTTCAATACAAGGCTACAAATATAGTGCTGATTCTGCATTCTTCATATAACCCCAACACCATAATAAAAAAGGCACTAATTTTGCATACGAAATGAGGTTCATGTTGACAATAAGAAAGATATTATTTTTTTTGCTAAT
>Ga0070728_10002456_pt1 | contig 23101 bp, 15 predicted proteins | sample tdDd471_FD_66723 | JGI IMG/M metagenome (GOLD analysis project Ga0070728, IMG submission 66723) | Marine sediment microbial communities from the Atlantic coast under amendment with organic carbon and nitrate - tdDd47.1 | ecosystem: Environmental > Aquatic > Marine > Coastal > Sediment | place... | reverse complement strand
TGATGTCGGGAGAATCGGTGTCGGCTGGGCGTCATGAAATGAGATGGGTCGGGGAAGATGACCGGGGATCTGCGGTGGCCTCGGGAGTCTATCTGTGCCGAATGCGTGTCGGTTCCGATGAGAATGTGCGACGGTTGACGTTGACGAGATGACGGTGGCTCTATCCACTGATTCAGTCGATTCTCGCCTCAATCCATTCGAGGTATTCCTGGAAATACTTCAGCTCATCGGGGTCCGGTTCGTCCAATGCCTCTTCCCTGGCGATGGCCGTCTTGAACGCTTCGACCGATGTGTCATATCGATTCAGGCGGAAGGCCATCTCACCCACGGCCACCATTGATCGCGGTGTGACCGTCACGCGATCAGCGAGGATTCTCGCGATTTGCATGCCGATCTCGTAGGACCCCAGATTCAGCGTTCGTTTGATCAAGAACTGGCCGGCCTCATCAGGATCGTCGGTGTGCAGGCCGTAGTTACCGGCCATTTCGATGAGATGCTGAGCCAGGATGGTCAGATCGCCCTGGACGATCTCGTCAGGAATCATGGTCATACGGTGGAGTGATACCAGGCCCTTCTGGAACGCGATCAAGGGGCTGGAATTATGCCCCTCGCCGGCGATCTCGACATACTCCAGATTCGAACTGATGCCGTGGCTCTTCATCAGGGGCAAGAAGTAGTCCTTGACCGATTCATCCATGGGAGCTCGTTCGAGGCCGCCGAGGGTCACGGTCAGGCGTCGCGGGCTGAGGCCCGGGTTTGCCGCCTGGTCCTTCACCCACTCGCAGACGACCATGTCATCCCACCAGAGGCTCGGACTGATGGCCAGGTAGCTGTCGAATGATTCCGGGTATTTGAGATAGGTCCAGGTGGTGAACAATCCACCCAGCGACCATCCGGACAGGACCTTTCGGTCAGCCGTTCGATGGTTCGAATCGACGAATGGGACCAGCTCTTCCATCAGGAATCGTCGAAACTTCTCGGCCCCTCCACTGGTTGGAAACGCCATGCCGTCGTATTCCTCGTCATGCGTGGGCGTGAAGTCGTGATCGCGATCCTCGGTGGTGATTCCCACGACGATGTAGCTGGGGATCATGGCATGCATGTACCGGGGAGTGGAGAGGAAATCCACCGCGGACACGGCCTGATTCATGAAGAAGTTTCCGTCCAGCACATAGAGGACCGGGTAGCTTCGTGTCGCTTCCTCATAGCCCAGGGGAAGCGCGATCTGGAGCGTCACGACTTCATCGAGGACCGTCGATGTGAACTCGGATTGCTGGACCGTGGCGATGGTGGCGCTATTGGCCAGGGCCAGGAACAGAGCAATAAGCATCGTGGTTCGAATGATCATCATGGGAGGACCCCTGCAATTTGAAGTACACCGTGCGTCTCGGGGCGAGCATCGAGGACCTTGAACGGGCCAAGTCAATGTCGACGCAAGTGGTGTGAAGATGTTGCAGGAATGCGGAGTGGTGACTGATCAGCCAGTCCGCATGGCCAAGACTTTCTTAAGGCTGGCCGGTACCTCGAACTGAAGGAAATCCTCCTCCTTGGTATCGATTCCGTGGATGGACATCCGGTCGGCCAGTTCATTGCCCTCGACCCCGACGTGCCCGTTCACGTGTAGCACCTTGACCGACTTCTTCAGCTTCTTGTAGAGGGCGAACATCGTCTGGATCAGTTCCAGGTTCTTGATCTCGCCGCCGGGCTTGGTCCAGCCCTTCTTCTCCCAGTTCACTGCCCACTGGGTGACGCACTGGATGGAGTACTTGGAGTCGCAGAAGATGGCCACCGTCGACTTCTTCTCGATCTCTTTTTCAGCCAGCAGCAAGGCCTGGTGGAGAGCGTTCAGCTCGGCGGTGTTGTTGGTCCCTTGGGGGTTGAAAAGGCCGAACCAGAGCTCGGAAATCTCCCCCTCGCGATAGACGGCCATGCCGGAGGCCGCCTTGCCGGGGTTGGGCTCGCAACCACCGTCGGTGAAGATCTTGGTCTGGGCGGGTAGTTTACCGATCTCTTCAGCGGTGTAGGTCTTGGGGCCTTTGCCGGAGTACTTCTTGGGGGCGACTTTGGCCTTCTTCATGGCGGCAGCTGGCCCGCTTCGAAAGGCCGACTCAGCCTCCTCCCGCGTCTTGTAGGACTTGTACCGAGCTCCTGCAAACTTGTCGATATGACGCTTGCAGGTGTCCCAGTCGGTGAAGATCCCCTTCTCTCGCCCTTCCCAGACAACGTAGAACTTCTTGGCCACCATCATGCTCCGTCGTTGGATTGGTTCCCAGCATCCGCTGGCGCTAAGTAAGGACATCGATGTCGGTCTGCCAACCACTCAAGCCACAATTGGCTCGCGATTAGACGTCAGCAGCTGTCGGATGACAACTATGTGATGATTTCATATGTTCAACAATGTTATGCTTTATAGCAGTGAAATCATGAACATGTGAACCAGGGAAGCCAGGGGATTGGTTTGAAAGAGACTCTGTTGTTCGATCGCCTTTTTCTGATCCTGTTGATCACGCTCTTCTGCTCGTATGCGTCCTCCGCCGATGAAATCGGGGGAATGAACGAAACCACTCCGACCGCCGAGGGCCAGGATGAGATCCTCCTCAAGGACGGTAATATCCTGCTGGGCAAGGTGGTGGTGGAGCGGGAAGACCTGATCGTCTTCGAGACCGAGTCGCTGGGACGCCTGGAGATCCCTCGGGCCAACATCGAGCGGATGGCCCTGCACACGGCCAAGATCGGCGTGATCACCGATCCCGACCAGAATACCATCATGTTCTGTCCGACCCCGGCCACCTTGCCCAAGGGCGAGGGTTATTTCCGTGATTTCGAACTGCTCATCCTGAACTTCGGTTTGGGTGTGACGGACAACTTCGACCTGAGCTTCGGGACGCTCTTCCCGGTCTCTACCGATGCGCTGATGTTCTCGTTCGGGGGCAAGCTCCGGTTGGTCGATCGGGAGAAGTCCGCCGTCGGTCTGGCGCTGACCGGCAGCTTCACCATGCTGGATGAGACCCAGTTCGGCGCGGTTGGTGCCGTGGTGGGGATCGGTGACCGGCACAAGAGCTTGAACCTGGCGGCCAATTACACCTTCGATGAGGACGGGGACAACGAGATCATCTTCATCATCGGCGGGGACATTCAGACCGGGCGCCGGACCAAGTTCTTTGCCGAGTACTTCAGCGCGTCGTCGGTGTTCGAGGACGAGGACGACGACCTGAGTGGCTTCATCAACCTCGGGATTCGCATCTTCGGGCAGAGGCACTCATTCAGCTTGAGTGCGTTCCGACCCTTGCTGGAAGACAGTGGGAGCTTCGTGGCGTTTCCCATGCTGATGTATAGCTACCACTGGTAGGAGAGCTTGAATGCGGTTCACAAGAGTCTCGGTGTCGTGGGCATGTTTGCTGATCATCCTGTTGCTTGGTTGTTCAGAAGACAAGCCCCTCGCTCCAGCAGGCGCTGACGAATCTCCAGCAGAAGACCCTCCGACGTATGAGCCACTCTCGAACTCTGATGAGGCGGTCGATGCCCTCCTGGTTGCCTTTGCGGAAAGTGACAGCAACCGATTCGGTCATGTTCTGGCTGACGATTTCCTCATCCTCACGGGCCGAAATGCTGGTGTCCTGGGTACTGAAGAGCTTGACCATGAAACGGTCATGCAGGCATTGGACCGGTTTTGCCGTGGCGAACCGGGACCCTATGGAGAACCCCATGAGAGCTTGACTCTGGAACTCGAGCCACGGAACGACTGGGAGGCTTCGGAGGATGATCCCCGGTTCGACGGATGCCTTCTTCGGGACTTCGATGTCCGAGCGACAATCACGGGTCCTCAATACGGATGGGGCCTTGGGGAAATATCGGTCTACACGAAGGGTCACGAGACCGAGGGCGGTGAAATCGAGTGGCAGGTCGTGGCCATCGATGACCGGATGCGCCCTGGTTCTGACAAAATCGAGTCCAATTGCCTGGCGGATTTCATCAGGGCTTATCTGATCGGTGGCATCCCGAAGGCGGTCATGGTACTCGACCGGATGTCGGCAACCACAGAAGACGGCTTCATCCTGGAAGCGGGTGAGTCCGATGGAGGAACCGCTGACCTCCATGCCGAGCCCTACCGTTGGCGTAATGACGACGGAACCTGGGAGGACTGGCAAGCAGACTCTGCTTTGGAATTAATCATCGATGACCCGGGTGAGCACAGGCTTACTCTCGCGGTCCGCAATGAATTCGGGACGGTCTCGATTCGCACCCAATCCGTGAACGTGGTGGCGGCGTATCCGGCGTCCTGGGATGAGCTCAGGGATACATTCGAGTACGCACACCAGGCCATGGACGCGACCATCCTGTTTCGATGCCTATCCGTGGACGAGTTTGAGTTTGTCCTCACCGAGGATGACGTGGCCGATTTCGAATGGCCCCGGGCGTCGCTTGGTGGGATCGAATATTTTTTGACCATGATGGCCGTGTTTTCACGCGACATCAATGATGACACTCCTCTGGTCGAGCAACTGTACCTGGGCATATCGGTATCCGAAGAGGGTCCGGCCGAACCGGAAATCGCAGTCATCGCCGGTATCAACCTTTCCTTGAGGCGTTGGGAAGCCGACGATTTGTATGCGTCCGGGCCGGTGGGCATGGTCGTCGGCCCGCGTGAATGGGAATCTCCACAGGGCCCGATCACCACCTGGCAAATCCTGCGAATCATCGACCAGTCAGGGCAGGGATCGTGGAGTGGGCAGTCATGGGGTTCAGTCCTGCTCGAGTATGGTACTCCCTGATTGGAAGGTAAGACCCACCTCTTGCTGGTGACCAGGTTGCTGGATTGTTCCTGGTTTGATCAGAGCCCACCGGTCCTTTTTACGACGGGCTCCTTGGAGCAATAGCTCGGACCGATCACTTGAGCAAGCTGCACTTCCGCACAGCCTCAATCCCATTCGCCCGCAACCGATAGACATATGTCCCCGAGGCCAAGCCCCGCGGCTGCCAGGTGATCACGTGGCGTCCGGCACCACGCTCACCGCTGACGAGTCGATCGACTTCGCGGCCTGCGAGATCGAAGACCACCAGCGACACCGGGCCGGAGCGGTCCAGGGTGAAGGCGATGTTGGTCGCCGGGTTGAACGGGTTGGGATGATTCCTCTCCAGCATCACCGAGGCGAAGCCGGGGACATCGGTCGTCGTGATCGTTTCGGCGATGAACACATTGCGGGACACCAGGCCATCGCCCACGCAGTGGTAGCGACCGTATTCGGCGGGACCCACGGTGTTGAAGGTCAGAGTCGAACCGGTCTCATCGTGGAGGACTTCGCCGTCGCGATACCACTGGTAGCCGGCCGAATTCAGCATCGAATCCAGTACGAACTCAGGCACCGCGATGCCCGGGCCCACGGCCACGGACTGGTCGATCGAACCGGCCACGGTCACGCGCTGATTCGTCATGGCGCCGAGGTTCTCGAGATCGTTCAACACCGTGACGCGCACCGGATGATCGCCGTCGCTGATGGTGCCTTCGTTGCGCAGGCGATCCTCGACGACGAGGTCGGCCTCGGCCCAGGGCCAACCGGAGAGATGGCCGTCCACGGTGAGTCCGTTGGTGAAGCGGACATCATCGAAGAATGCGGCGTAATCGCCGATCACGCCGTTGTCGATGGTCAAGGAGCTCAGGCCGCTGTTGCCCGTCGCTGTGGTGATGCTGTTGCCGTTGGCCTCGATGGTGCCCGAGTTCAGACCACTGTGAACGGGGAAGTGGAGAGTGACGCCAGGCTCGAGAACCAGGGTGCCCACGCCGAGCCCCAGGCCGCCGCCGAAGATGGCGGGTGTGGTGAGGATCAAGGTGCTGGCCACGAATTCCGGCAGGTACAGCGGAGCTTCAAGGATAGCAGCCGGGCCCATGGTCAGGCGGTGAGTCGCACCGTCGCCGATCAGGCTGAGGATCGGCACGTCAAGGGTGCCGTAGTTCTCGATGTCACCGTGGACGCTGAAAAAGAAGCTGTAGTGGTCGTTCCGGATGACGCCATGGTTGATGAGGTCTCCCTCGACGACGGCCCGCCCCCCACCGGTGCTGGTGGTATTCATCAGGCTTCCCCGGACTTCCACTCGGGTGGTGAAGTATACGTTGAAGGCGGCCCGGGCTTCGCCCACCAGAACGGCATCGTCGATGGTGGTGTTGTTGAGGTAAGACCAGCTCAGGAATCGGATCTCGTTGCCGGCGGCCTGGACCTCGCCGCTGAAGATGGTGGAGACCAGGGTGAGGTGAGAATCCGGAGACAGGATCATCGGGAGGCCGGTGAGGTCGACGAACCCGCGGAGGGCGACCGGGGTGATGGCGGTGAGATTGCCGCTGGCGCCCTCGGCCACCTCGATGTCGGAATCGATGCCGGCGAAGGATGTGTCGCTGATCTGGCGATCACCGTTGCCAGTGAGCGTGGTCATATGAGTGATCCAGGTGCCGGCGTTGTGCAGGTCGCCACCGATCTCGAGATCGAGCCAGACCACGCCATTGTCGATGAGGCCGTTGTTGATTACCGCGTCGCTCATGGTGAGCATGATGGGCGGCGAGACCGTGGCGGCGGTCACCGAACCAGCGGGGTCGACGGTGAGGCTGCGGCACTCGAACGCGCCGTCCACTTGTATGGGGCCGACGATGATGACGTCGTCGTAGGCGCCGGGGAGGACGCCTCCGGTCCAGGAGTAGGAATCGGACCATGGGCCGCCTGAAGCTGTGGAGGTGATGGTGTCGGCGGAAGTGATGGAAGCGGTGAGAAGGAAGATGGCTACGGGAAGGATGGTTCGGGTGAAGGACATGAGACTCCCCCTCTGTTTGAGATGGTCGACGTACAGGTCGTCGGACCATGGCAAACTATATCAAAATAGTCCGAATTAGGCAACCAAGCTCAGGGGTGGAACTTGGGTTATGCCATCGAAATTGTGTCCAGGCTCAGATGGGCGGTTCGTAGGGTGCTTTGGCGTACGATATGTGGCCCTGGGATTGTGATTCTGCAATTTTGCCCAACGAGATGAGTGGTTCGAAGAGCTAGACACAATTTCGATGGCACAACCAACTGAGAAAGCATTTCAAATGAAAAAATCTAATCATTCGCTCGAAAAAGGTACGGGCCATGTGCTACAATTCACTAGGCAATGCTGTCTTTTATACAGCGAAAGCCAGTCAGCAATATGGTGAGGCTCATATCGCTGACCCCATTCTAGTTACCACCCGAGCCAGGAGTAATGGTAATGAAACGTTTGTTAATCACCGGTCTCGCGATTCTCGCGCTGACCAGCACCGCCTTCGGTGCGGCCAGAGTTGTCCACTACGAACACTTCACGGCGGATTGGTGAGGCACTTGCCCCGGTACCGCAGTTGCGGTTGGAGAATTCATCGGTAACCACGATGAGACCGAAGTCTGTGTCATCCAGATCGATTACAACGATACCTTCAATGACGACAGGGTGGCGTTCTACGGCGTCAGCGCCTGGCCGACCATCGCAGGCAACGGCGTGGCCGATGTCTGGCCCATCGACTGCATCGAGGGTGATCTGGAAGCCAACGCTCCCATCGAGTCGCCCCTGACCATCGACATCACCGAAGAGGGCGAAGGCCAGTTCACCGCGCATATCACCGCCGAGCAGGACGTCACCGGCGCCTCCTTCTACATGGTTGCGACCCTCGACGAGGAAGTGCCTTCGGCCGACGGCATGTCGCATCTTCCCCACCACGTGAAGCTGTTCCTGACCCCGACCACCGGCGACGAGTTCTCGCTGCTGGCCGGCAACACCGTCACCATTAGCCACACGTTCGAAGTCGCCCCCGGTTGGGACTACGATTTGATGGGCGTGGCGGCTTGGGTCAGCCAGGCCGGTGGCACCAGCGTGAGCCCCTGCCCCTACGGCGACCTTGCCAACAAGAACTGGGTGCACCAGTCCAAGTGGGTCCCGGCCATGGGTACGGTGAGCATCGAGACCAAGTCCTGGAGTAGTGTCAAGGACCTGTATCGCTAGATCATCATATCGTGAATGATTGAAGGGCCTGGGCTTTCGCCCAGGCCCTCTTCTGTGGATCACGGTACCTGGCCGACGGTCACTCCCCCTTCAAGTACATGTCGAACCACCGCAGCTGTTCCCACAGCACGTGCTCGACGCTCTCCTTGGCCCGGTACCCGTGGTCCTCGAAGGGCAACAGCACCATGCGCGCCGTTCCGCCGGAACCCCGGATGGCCTCGAAGAAGACCTCGGACTGGGGCGTGAGCGTGCCCGGGTTGGAGTCGTCGGCGCCGTGGATGATCAGGATCGGCTCGTTGACCTGATCGGCGAAGAACGTGGGCGACACCTGGATATAGACATCGCGGGCCTCGAAGAGTGACCGGCGCTCGGACTGGAAGCCGAACGGCTGGTTGGTCTTGTTGTAGGAACCGCTGCGCGCGATGCCGGCCCGGAAGAGGTCGGTATGAGCCAGCAGATTGCCGACCATGAGGCCGCCATGGCTGTGTCCGATGATGCCGATACGGTCCGGATCGGTCACGCCCATTTCCACGGCCTTGGCCACGGCCGCCTCGGCGTCGGCCACGAGCTGCGGCACGAAGGTGTCGTAGGTTGTTTCGGGGTCGCCGACCATGGGCATGGCCGTCTGGTCGAGCACCGCGTAGCCCCGCAGCAGGAAGTAGAGGTGCGACGGGCCCCAGATGCGCGTGAATCGCTGGGTCGAACCACGGACCTGGCCAGCGGTGGCCGCGCCGGAGTATTCGGTGGGATAGGCATAGATCACCGTCGGCAGCGGCGTGCCTTCGACGTAGCCGGGTGGCAGATTCAGGTGGAAGCTGAGCTGCACGCCGTCCTCGCGTTCGTACTTCACGATGCGCTTCTCGATGTCACGGAGCAGGGGTGCCGGGTCCTCGAAGTGAGTGATCGGCTCGAGGGTTACGGCCCGGGTGGCTTCACCCTCGGGAGCCTCGATCTTATCGCCGAGGGTGGCCATGTAGTAATTGGGCACGTCTTCGGCGGACTCGGAGCGCAGCACGAAGTGATCCTCGTCGCCGGCGAAGGCCGAGACGGATTCGTAACGATCCGGATCACAGCGGAACAGGCGTTCGGCCTCGCCGGTGTTCATGTCTCGCAGGTCCAGGAAGGGACGGTCACCATCTTCGGTGGCGCCGCTACCTCGGAAGTAGACCGCATCGTCTTTCTGGTGCATCACCCACTGGCCGTTGGAAAGCGGGCGGTACATGGGGCTGCCCGGCGACGCGTAGCGGTCCCGCTCGTTGAGGTCGAACCACACACGCGAGGTGCCCTCGTCCACGTCCAGGAGCCAGACGTAGCGCCAGCGGCGGATGCGCTCCCGCTGGTACATCATGAGCGTGCCGTCCTCGGCGCCCCACATCCAGCCCAGGATCCGGTGCTCGGCCCGGAAGATCTCCTCGGGATCGCCGTCGAAGGGCGCGTCGAGGCGCATGAGCCGGTCGCGGTGGTCGACCTCGGCCGTGGGGTCGCCGCCGTCGAGGGCTTCCATCCAGAAGAGCGTGTGGTCGGCGGTGGCGCGCCAGGTGACCGAACGCGGTCCCTCGGGCTGTCCATGGACCGGCACGTTGTCGGCCAGGGGCAGCGAGGCGATGGTCTCCACCAGCTTGCCCTTCTTGTCCCACACCTCGACCTCGGTGGCGAAACGCCAGTAGGCCACCTCGTGGGACCAGGGCCCCACCAGGCGTTCGACGAGGAGATACTTGCCGTCGGGAGAGAAATCGGCCGCGGAGTAATGGTCGGCCTTACCAATAACCTTCACCTTGTTCTTCTTGGGCTCCACGATGGCCAACTCCGCCTTCGTGTAGTAGTCGAAGAGGGCATCGTCATAAGCGGTCTCGAGCAGATTGCGCGCCTCGTACGTGGAACGGGCCGAGGCTCCCTCGCCTTCGACGACCTTGGGGCCGATGGGAATGGCCGGGGCTTCGGGCGCCGGGCCGCGCTTGGGGATGCGGCGGACGAGCAGGTTCTTCTGATCAGGCATCCAGGTCACCGCACCACCAAGGAGCGGATTGAGGGCCAGGTCCTTGATCTCCTTCAGGTCGCCGTCCACCGAGCCGACCCACAGACCGAAGTGATCAGGGTAGCCGACGGTGAGGGCGAAGTGTTTGCCGTCGACAGTCCAGGACACGCCCTGGATCTCCGCACCTGCCGGAATGTCGATGGGAGTCGTGGTGCCGTCCGCGATGCGGATCAGGCGAGGCGAAGTCCCACCATGTCGCCCGTGAGCGCCGTTGTTCGCAGGATTTACCCGCAGGCCGGCCAGCTTGTGCATGGGCGCGGCCATTTCGGCGAGGGAAGGATAGGTGACCGGATCGGCCAGGAAGAGATGCTCGCCGCCGGGCGCGGCCCAGACCCAGGGAAGCTTGGGCGCGTGGAGGATCTCCATGATGTCCGCTGGTGGGGTCTGCCAGGTGTTGGCGGATGGGGGCGGGCTATCCTGGGCGATGGCGACGGTCGCCAGAATGATTGCCAGGACCACGAACGTGAGTCCGGTCAGAAGGCGGGGCATGATCTTCCTCCTCGATTCATGCTGAACGGCTCGGGTGAGCTGCTCTCAATGCGGGTTTGTCTTGCGTGACGTCCGGGTCGGGATCCGGCGGGAGGATGTTAGCAGGGGCCCGGGCATTCGCCCAGGCCCATATCCGTGATCATTGATCTGGTTGCGACCCTACTTCGTCCCCGCCGCCACCAGCAATTCACACGGCCCCTCGAATCCTTCAGCGCCTTCAAATCGTTCCAGCGCCTTGCCGATCTCTCCCCACACGCTCTCCTGCTCAGCCGCATCAAGGGTCGACAGCATCTGATGCAAGGCACCGAACGACTCTCGCTCGAACCGCACGCATTCGGCCGTCGTCTTCAATCTCACCGGGGCGTTCACCCGCTTGACAACGATGTCCCGGTAGCCCGCCTCGGCCAGGAGATCCCGAAGTACCTCGGGGTCGCCCAGGCTGAACGGTCCCGGCTGTCCGGGTTGAGGCGCCGGCAGGTTCGCGCGGTCCCGGATGATGGAGACGGGCAGCGAGAAGAACTCGTTCTTGTCGGCCGTCGAATAGGTGATGAGGCTGACCTTGCCGCCCGGCACAAGAGCATCGTGCATCCCTTGCAGAGCCTTCAACTGATCGGGAAAGTAGATCATCCCCACACGGCTGATCACCGTGTTGAAACTCTCGGTGGGCAGGGATCCCAGGTTCTCGCCATCGAGCTCCTTGATCTCGAGGTGGTTCAGGCCGGCGGACCTCGCCGAATCCAGGGCCAGGCGCAGGATGTTCGGCGAGATATCGGTGGCCAGAACGCGACCCGAGGAGCCGACCCGGCGGGCGGCGGTCAAGCTCTGCTCCCCGGCTCCGGCGGCCACGTCCAGGACCAGGCTACCCTCGGTCACGCCGCCGAGATCCAGCATCATCTCGGTGGCCTCGCCCAGCCATTCGCCGAGCAGGGGACCCCAGCGATGCCACGCGTCGGCCGCTTCCTGCCACTGGGCTCGGGTGGTCTCCTTGAAACGGACTGGGCAGAAGGTGCTCGGGGTGCTCTGGATGGTGGTATTGGTGCTGCTCATGACATTTCTCCTTATGGTGGGCCGACATTCGACCATTGGTTTTTCGTTTACTCGTTGTCGATTCGCGTTGTGATGGCAGTCTCGTTGCCCACCGTTTGAGCCAGCGTTTGAGCGACCGTTGTTTTTGCAGACTTTCTTTCCGTGGAGCATCTGAAATGGGGAAGCCTGGGCTACAAGTCCTTGTGCTAGGCGAACTTGGTGTATTGTCGGACGGGCATCCCCTGGCGGTTCCTGGGTCGCGAAAAACCCGTGCCTTGCTGGCGTATCTGCTTCTCCAGGACCGTCCCGTTACCCGCGAACATCTCTGTGAAATGCTCTGGCCCCATCCCGACAATCCCCGCGCCGCTCTGCGCTGGAGCCTGACGAAACTGCGCCCGATCCTGAATTCAGAGACCGAACATCTGATGGCTGATCGACGGACGGTGGCCGTGACGGGGCTCGATGACCGGGTAGATCTGCGGCAGGTCGACAGCCTCCTGAAACGCCCTCTCGACGAGATCGAGACCCCGGAGCTGGAAGCTGCCGCGGCCCTCTTCCACGGCGAGTTGCTGGAGGGCATGGAGATCCCGGATTGTCATCGATTCAACGAGTGGCTCATCGCCCGGTGCGAGGCGGCCCGTCGCTCCCGTCGCCGGATCCTCGAGACCCTCACCACTCGCCTGGTCGACAAACCGGAAGCAGGCCTCGTCCATGCCCGGGCTCGGGTGGCCCTCGACCCCCTCGACGAGGGGGCGCACATCGATGTCGTGCGATTGCTCGTGGCCATGGGTCGGGTGAACGAGGCTCATGCTCAGGCCGACCGATGTCGCGAGATCCTGGACGTCGAGCTGGGGACGACTCCGGGCAGCGAACTGGGTGAGGCATTGCGCGGTTTACGGAAGAAGAGTGAACCGCAACCGGTCGTTTCGGTACGGGCCTTCCCTGTCGCTCAACGCATCGCCGCCGATGCCGGTCTGTTCGGTCGGGTGGAGGAATGTGTCAGGCTGGAGTCTTTCCTCAAGGCAAGCTCGGAGCGACCTGTTTTGTATCTCGAGGGTGAGCCCGGCATCGGCAAATCTCGCCTTCTGGCCGAACTCACGAGGCGGGCGGCGAGCCGCAAGATGCTGGTCCTGATGGGCCAATCCTGGGAAGTGGAGATGATCCGCCCCTATGGGGTGTGGATCGAATTGCTTCGCGACCTCTCCCCTGAGCTGGTGCCGGATGCACTCCGGGCCGACCTGGCGCCTCTCATGCCGTCCCTCGCCGAGCCACCGGCCGATCATGGTGGCCTGGAGCGGTTGATCAGTGCCGTCCGGGGCTTACTCGACCATCTGGTCACCGCTGTCCCCGGGGTCATCATCGTCTTCGACGACATGCACTGGATCGACCCGGCGTCCGCCGGACTGCTCAGCAGTGTGGCCCATGACCTGGACGGCGCCCGTTGCGGGATCGCCTGTGCCGGACGGTCCGGCGAGTTCGTCGACAACGAACCGGCCCGGGCCCTGTTGCGGGGATGGAATCGGGCGGGCATGCTGGAGCGGATACCGATTGGACCCTTACCCGATCGAGATGCAGCCGCCCTCGCCCGTTCCATGTCCGCCGCCGATGTCGCGGGAATGGTCGCGGCCTGTGGAGGCAACCCGCTCTACCTCATCGAGTCCGTGCGTGAAGGACGGGGCACGGCCGCCACGGGGATCGGTTCCCTGGTGGCGGACAGGCTGGCCGTTCTCGACGACTCGACCCTTGCCCTCGCTCGCTGGGCCGCCATTATCGGGCACGCCTTTTCGGCCGATCTCATGGCGAAGATCGTGGCCGAACCCCTGACCGATCTCCTGGATCGCACCGAGAACCTTGAACGCTACGGCATCCTTCGTGTCCATGGAGACGGCTGGGATTTCACCCACGACCTGTTACGCCGGGCAGCACTGACGGAGCTGTCGGGACCGCGCCGGATGCTCATGCATCGACGGGTCGCGCTGGTCCTGTCCAAGGAACCCGACCCGGCCGGTATCCTGGCCGGCGATCTGACGTTCCATGCCGAGCACGGTGGCGAACCGGAACTGGCGGCTCGTTCGGCCATCACCGCGGGGGATCGCGCGCTCCGCATGGCGGCGTTCGAGGATGCCTGGCGAACCGCCGACCGCGGCCTCATCCAGGTGGCCAAGCTCGACCAGGTCGCCGCACTTGAACTCCACGTCGAACTCCTGCGTGTCCTGGTCCTGGCCGGCCGCGGTCGTCGTCGTCGAACGGAGATCACCGGCCAACTGGAGGATGTCGCCCACCGGGCCCATCAGGCCGGCCAGCCGGCCGCCGAACGGACGGCCCGCTGGCTGCTGTCGGTGATCACCGAGGAGGCCGGTGACCTCGACGCCGCTAGCCAGCACAGCCTGGGCGCCGAAGTCGCGGGCCGTGCCGCTGATCCAGGGAACCGGCTCAAGGCCCTGGCCAACACCGCTCGCTGCCTCGTGCAACTGGAGCGGGAGCCGGAACGAGCTGGCGTCTTGCTGGGCGAGGCCCAGGATCTGGCTGAATCGCTTCAGTCCCCGGTGCTGGACCTGCACTGGGGATTCGGCCTGTTCCACGCCCTCGAGGGACGCCATGAAGAGGCGCGTGACGCGCTAGAGAAGGGCGCGGCCATGGCTCAATACCAGGAGAATCACTGGGCTCATTTCGAATGCCTGTCCCGGCTGTCCATGCTGGATCTGACAGTCGCTGATCCTGGCGGTATCGAAGGACGCCATGGCGAACTGGAAGCCCTTGCCGCCAAGCTTGGTGGTGGAAGCGAGACTGCCCTGGCCTCCACGCTCCTGGCCCTGTCGCGTCGCCAGGCCTCAGGCAAGACCGCCGATCTCGAAACCGCCCTCGACGAATTGCGTGCCGCCGACTCCAAGGGGTTGCTGGCCTATGCCCTCAACGAGGCGGCCTTGATGGATCTGGCGGATGGAAATCCGGAAGCAGCGCGACGGCGAGCCGAGGCAGCCATGACGGCAGCCGAAGCGGTCGGCCGCAAACATCAGCATGATCGTGCACTGAAGATCAGGGACCGTGCCGCGGCCTCGATCAAGACCATATCAGCGAGAGAAGAGGAGCAATGAACACCTACGTCGTGGAACGCGATTTCGGAGGACCGGTGGCCGAGGCCGACCTGGCCGCCACCATGGAACGCATGGGGCCCTGCCTTGAGCAGTATGGCCTCAACTGGGTCCACAGCTACTTCTCGAAGGACAGATCGCGGATGGTCTGCATCTACCAGGGTGCCGATGCCGATTCCGTGAAGGGTGCCCAGCGGAGCGCAGAGGCGCATTTCGACAAGATCTGGGAAGCGGAGATTCTTCAAGGCTGATGCCATGGAATGGTCGCCGGGAAGAGTGGCCTTCATCCACCGGCGACCGTTCAACATTCTCAGCTACTGGACCGTCAAACCGGTCAGGGCGTCTCGCGAACACCGAAGAAGAAGCTCTGGAGGCAGATATCGTCGCCGCCATCGTCTTCGAGGTACTTGTAGGCGCCGATGGGCCAGCTGTCGAGCACGCCGCAGAACACGTAACCACTGGAATGTGGCAGCCCCTCGGTGAAGCTGGCGATGAGGTGATCCTCGCGATCGTAGATCATGAGGGCCTCCTCGAAGGTCGATCCGTTATCACCGATATCGACACCGAGTCCCACCACCTCATAGCCCGGATCGACGGCCAGGATCGTGATCATGAAATCGTCCTGCTGGAAGTCGTCGACATCACCGGGGCTGAGCATGGGGAAGCCGCCGTCGAACTCGGTATCGTTGTGGGTGAAGCTCGCTCCTTCCTCGAGGGCCTCGATACAGAAATCGAATGGGAATCCCGTGTCCTCTCCCAACAGGGTCAGACAGTCGCCGACGTTCACGTTGTTGCCGGGTTCCCAGCCCAATTCCTGGGCCAGGGCGAGATTTTCGCTGGACGGTCGCCAGGTATGGAGAACGCCACCGAGGTCGCCCTCGAGGGATAGCTGCCAGGCCACCTCGGTCGCATCGCCATACATGATCGTCTCGGTGGCCGAGCATTCGGTCACGTCATAGTCGATGGTCTCGGCAGCTTTGGCCAGATCATTGTCCGGCAGGTTGCGCAGTTTGTAGGAGATGGGCGCGGCCGCGGTCAGTTGCGATTCAGCGGCAAAATAGTCGGATAGTTCACCCGAGCAGAGCAGGGCTTCCGCACTCTCGTCCGAGCCCCCGATGGTCATGATCCTGAGCTCGGAATTCTCCAGGACCGACAGCAAGGAGGCATCGACCGAGCCTCCCATGCCGAGGGACCGATTGGTCGCCGAGATCGCCAGGGACAGGCTGTCGCTGGTGGAGGTGGAGGTGGCTGTCATCATCATGATGCGTCCATAGACGATCTGGGACACGTACACCGGTGGGTTGTCGGGACCGATGCGGTCGAGGTCGACCTGATCCTGCAGGTGACCCGCGGTGAATTCGTCCGAGAAGAGATCGCTGGGAGTCTGTGGTTGGATGATGGAAACGGTGAACAGCTCCTGCTTGAAGACCGCTGACATGGAGTTTTCCTCCACGGAGGTCATGAAGCCGAACTTGCTCCGGACGTTGGTGCCCATGTAGCGCGCTGACATGCCCAGATTGAGAGCCATCTGGTTGACACCGTGGAACTCGGACTGTTCGTAAAACATGGAACTGCTGCCCTGGAGCCCGGACAGTTCGGCTGACTCGATGAGCTCGGCAATCGCCGTCTGGACCGAGGCGGCATCGGGGTGTTCCACGGTGCGCGTCACCGTACCGGAGAGTCGGTCGAGCTTGATGGTCAGCGGCGCCCGCTGGCGGATGGGCAACTCTTCCATGCTGCCGAGACCGCCGATGTACGTGCGGCCCTGAATGAGGCCTCCGAGCCAGAGGACGTCGGCGCCCATGTTGAAGGTGACGATGTCGCTTGGTGTGCTGGTGAGATCGTGGTGGGTGACGGAGCAGATGTAGCGATCAGTTTCATCGCCGTCCCATTCGAAGGATTGGACTGGCTCTCCTGCCACGTCGACATCAGCCAGGGGTGCGGAGAACTCATCCCACTCGGGCAGGCTCTGGATGTAGTCGTCGACACTGGTGTCGATGGGCTGGACCGGGTCACTCTCATCGCTGCAGGCGACGACGAGGACCAGCAGGAGCGTGAAAAAGATCACGACACTCAATTTGTGGCTGATCATGGCTTGGACCCTCACTGGCGGAATACTGCGACAGGTGTCAGCCTGGGTGCATACGCGGCCAACCGCCGAAATGACCACGCGTCATCGCGGAAGTAAGAGTCAAGATCGATCGATTTTATCGGATATGAATTTCCATTTCCATTGGGGCTTTCCGTAGTCCTGGTCTTTGAGGCTATTTGACCAGCGACGCTCTGATCACGTTGGACACGCCCTCGGTGCCGCGGATCCTCATGAAGTAAACGCCTGAGGCTGCGTCATTCCCCCGTTCATCATTTCCATTCCAGCGCGCCTGATGCTGTCCCGCGTCCACCATCCCCAGCGGCATGGTCCTCACCTGTCGTCCCCTGACATCGAAGATCTCCAGGGTCAGTCGATCCGCCTGCCGGACCGTAAACGAGATGTCCGTCGATGGATTGAAGGGATTGGGATGATTCTGGCCGAGAAGGAGCTCCGAGGCCGGCAGATCACGGCCATCGGTCTCCACGCCGGTGGCGCTCACGAACTGATAGATCGCCACCTCATGCCCATCCAGCTGGAGACTGCTGATCTCATGAGTCGGGCTGACCACGATCTCGAAGGAGTCGTCGGGATCCAGCAGATTGAGCAGTCGGTGAGTGCCCGGCACGAGGCTGTCGCCGGTCCCGGTCAACGAGATGCCGCTCATGTTCACGGCCGATGTGTTGGCCAGGCAGAGTACGGTCTGCTGCTCATGCTGCCGCACGAAGCCCATGACCGGACTCGCCGAGCTGACCATGGCTTCGTGGGTGCCGCGCCTCAAGGCCGCGGTCTGATTGCGCACGGCGATCAACTGCTTGTACCAGCTGAGCAACGACCCAGGGTCCTGCTGCTCCACCTGCACATTGTACTGCGGGTAGTTGCCGTTGATTGGTTGCCAGGGCGTGCCGGTGGTGAAGCCGGCGTTGACGCCGTCGGTCCACTGCATGGGTGAGCGGATGAACTCGTGGGCGCCGCTGCCGACCATGCCGATCTCCTCGCCATAGTAGACGAAGGGAATGCCGGGCAGGGTCAGGTAGAGGCCGGCGGCCACCTTGGCCTTGCCCTCGTCGTGGCCGAGGACGTTGAGCACGCGGTCCTGGTCGTGGTTGGTGAGGAAGGTGCCGTACTGGAGGTAGGGGAAGAGGTCATGGACCTCGGCGGCCTTGATGCCCAGGTAGCCGGCATCGCTGCTGTTGGCCGCGTTGAGCATGGTGGCGGCCAGGTCGAATTCGAAGCAGAAGTCGAGGCGGTCATCGGTCATGTATTCCAGCACGATGTCGGTGGAGGTCCAGGCCTCGCCGACGCTCAGGACGTCGGGGTTGACGGCCTTGATGTGGAGGTTGAAGTCCTGCCAGAACTGCAGGGTCGACGCGGTGTTCTGGAGCTGGTCGCCTTCTTCGAGGATGTAGAGCACGGCATCGAGGCGGAAACCATCGACCCCGATGGTGTCGAGCCAGTAGGTGGCGGTGTCGAACATCTCGGTCTTCACGGCCAGGGTCTCGTAGTTGAGATCGGGCATGCCGCCCCAGAAGAGACCGTAGTACCAGCCCGAAGCGTGCCAGTGCCAGACATCCTGGCCCCAGGGACCGGTCTGGCCGGGGTTGCTTGGTGACCAGCGGAAGTAGTCGCGGTAGACCGGATCGTTGTCGGCGGCGGCTTCGAACCAAGGGTGCGCGGTGGAGCAGTGGTTCATGACATAGTCGATGATGACCTTGATGCCCCGGGCGTGGGCGGCGGCGAGGAAGGCTTCGAAGTCGGCCATGCTGCCGTAGTCGGGGTTGATGGCGCGGTAATCGGTGGCGTCGTAGCCGTGGTAGCTGGGCGAGTCGTTGATGGGCATGAGCCAGATGCCCGTGATGCCGAGGTCGCTGTCGGTGGCCGGGTCGCCGTCGTTGAGGTAATCGAGCTTCTGGATGAGGCCGCTGAAGTCGCCGATGCCGTCGCCGTCACTGTCCTGGAAACTGCGCACGAAGACCTCGTAGAAGACCCGGTCGTTCCACCAGTGGACCTCACCGATTCCCGAGCCGGTCGGGACCTCGTCGTTGTACCAGACCTCGATGTGGTTGCTGCTCTCCTGCACGGTGTAGACGCGGTTGGGGCCGCCGTCGGGGAATTCCTCGGAGCCGTCCCACTGGCCGTTGATGCGGAACTTGAACTCGATGATCTCCATGGGTGTAAATCCGTCGATGGTGATCTCGTAGAGGGTGTCGCCATTGGTATCGGTCAGCTGGGTGAGGGGATCGCCCCAGTCGTTGAAGGTGCCCGCGACGTCCACGAAATCACTGCCGGGGTCGAAGTTGCCCAGCTCGACTTGGTAACTCATGTGCACCTGGAAAGTGATGGGGACGGCCTGGGTCAGGGTGGCGGTGAGGAGGACTGCGGTGAAGGCGGCCATGGTGAATAGCTTGATCTTGCAGATGCTCACGAAGAAACCTCGGGCCGGAAGGGTGCTGAACGGGCAGGTAGCCTACACCACTATAGCAACGCCGAATGGCCCTCTTCGCAAGGATTGACCAAGAGGTCGTCGCTCACTTCTCCCCGGCCAACGTTTCCGCAATGTTCAATCCATGATCCTTGGTCCGCCGGTAGCCATTGAGGATGTCGGTGTAGATCAGGGTCGCCCGGTGCGCGACATTCTCCTGGCCCAGCAGAGCCAGGTATCGATTCCGGGATTCCTTGGCGAATACGGTGATGGCTTCGCCCTGGATGTTCGCCTTGCTGAGCACCTCGGGACGCCGCGCCGCAACGGCCGTGGAGATCATGGCGAGGTATTCGTCCACCAGGTCGTGGAGTTTCAGGAGGTCTTCCCGGGCGCCATCGCTGAACTCGAGGCCACTCTTGATCCGCTTCAGGTTGAGCTTGAGGATCTTGGCCAGATAGTCGCCCACCGACTCGTATTCGTCGGCCATGCGGAGCTGTTCCTTACTGGTGTCCACGATGTCGGTGGGAATGTTCCCCGACAGGACGTGGGCGAGGAACTCCGTGACCTCATCCTGCATGAGATCCAGGATCTCTTCCCGATGGAGAATCCGGCGGGTGTTGTTGTCGTCGATCTCATCGGATTCCAGGGCCGTGCGGAGCATGGTGCTCATCTTGGCGACATGTTCGCCCATGCGCACGATCTCGTCCTGGGATTGCGCCACCCCCATGGCCGGTGATTCCAGCAGGCGGACATCCAGGAACGTGAGATGCGGGGTCTCCCGGTGATCCTTGTCGGGGACCAGGCGTGTCACGAGGTTGGCGAAGGGCCGCAGGAGCGGCAAGAATACGATGGTGTTGATGATGTTGAAGAACGAGTGGGTCAGGGCGATCTTCGTCACGATGCTCGGAGTGAGATTGACGAGGCCCCCGAAGGTGTTCAGGATCATCTCGATGAACGCCGTGTACCAGAGGAAGATCGGCACCAGCCAGAGCGTGCCCACCACATTGAAGATGATGTGACCATAGGCGGCGCGCTTGGCATTGACCGAGGCTCCGAGCGAGGCCAGGAAGGCGGTGACGGTGGTTCCCACGTTCAGTCCCAGGATCAGGGCGGCCGCTGTGGGGAAGCCGATGACGCCGGACTGGGCCAGGGCGATGGTGATGCCAAGGGTCGCCGATGACGACTGGACTACCATGGTGGCCAGACAGCCGACGATGGCGCACTTCAGGACGCCGAACATGGTTTCCCCGGAAACCGTGGAGAAGAGTTCCGTGAGCAGGACATTGACCTCGGGATGCTTGAATCCGGAGGACATGGTTTCGAGCCCGAAGAAGATCATCCCGATGCCGCAGATGGCCATGGCCGTGTAGCGCGCCCGCTCGTTCTTCACGAACAGATAGACCAGGGCGGCGATGCCGAGGATGGGCAAACCGTACTTGCCGATCTTCAGGGCGAGGATCCAGCCGGTGATGGTGGTACCCACATTGGCCCCGATGATCACACCCAGCGCCTGCATCAAGGTCATGAAGCCGCCATTGACGAAGCCGACCACCATGACCGTGGTCACGGAGCTGGACTGCACGACGCTGGTCACCATGGTTCCGACGGCACACGCCGCCAGCCGGTTGTTGGTCACCGCGCCGATGAGGTTCCGCAGCCGATTGCCCGCGACGGCCTGCATGCCGTCGGACATGAACTTCATTCCCAGCAAGAAGATACCGAGGCCGCCGACCGCCTTGAAGATCAGGGCGTCGATGACGATTCCGGTGAGTTCGCTATTCAATGGGGGGCCTCTGGTTCGGCTTGAATAGTTGGGGGGTGGGGTTCATTGAACCGCCCGGGTATTTACAACCCATTAACAATATTTTTACACAAAGAGCCAGGAGAAAAACTTGTTTGAAAAAGCTATCTGCAGATAGGGCAATTCACATCGATTGGAACCAGGAAATCGGCCCTGGGAAGAGCACCATCACTCCAATGAACAGGGCCGCCTCCCGATAAGGAGGCGGCCCCTGCGATGGATCGTCTGGTCTTAGCGATACAGGGCCTTGATCTGACTCAGGGTGACCGCTTCAGCCTGGACCGTACCCTGGTCGAGGCTGACGTTGTCGATGTACATGGAGGACATGCTGCCCGAAGCCGCGCCCGTGATGGCCGCCAGCTGGATGGTCAGGAAGTCGGTGTTGGCCGGAGCTTCGAACGAACCGGTGAAGGTCGTCCACTCGCCGGGGGTGTAGTTGCCCAGGACGCCGGAGCCGCCGATGACGCCGCCACCGGTCATCTCGGCAAAGATCTCGACGAAGAACACGCCACCCTCGGCAGCCTGACCCAGCATCAGATCGAAGGAGTAGTCGACCACGCCGGCGCTCGCCGAACCGGCCTCGGTGGACTGCTTGATCAGCAGCGCCAGGGCCTCGGCCTGGTTGTCACTGAAGGCGCAAGCCACGCCGGGCATGGCCGGCCCATTGTCGGCAGCGATCATCACGCTGGAGCTGCCCGTCTCGCCAAAGACTTCCCAACCCGTCAGATCGCCGGTCTCGAAGTCGGCGTTCACCAGCAGGTTGGCGGCCGAGGCATTGCTCAGAGCGCCCATCAGGGGAAGAGCCAGGACAGCGAATACGCAGCTGAGAACCATTCGTTTACTAATTTTCATGATCAATCTCCTTTTCGAGTCCAGTAACCGGATGAACGAAGAAACCTGGTTTGCTTGACCAGGTCGCTTGTTCACCCACCCGCGTCGTGATGCATGCATGAATTCAGCATGGCGGGAGGTCAGGGCAACCTGGGTAACGGGGGCATTGTATACTATGTTCGGAGAACGAACATAGTCTTTTTTTGGTTTATATCGTAGTTTTCGGTAAAAAGCCTGTGTAATAATGACTTGGATCGGTGTTTGTAGGGAATAATCAGTCAACAAGAGCAGCTCTGGGCAATCTCTGGGCCCTGTTACTTTGAATGTGCCTTGTGCGGACGCCGTACAAAGAGTACAATCCCTCCACTGCAGATTTCTACGTGCCAGGCCAGGGCGTTCAAGCCATCGGAATACCCGCGCCGGCCGGTCATCCATGCCCATGGGGTCGAATCATGAACAAGATCCTCCTTCTCATCGCAGCCATGATCATCACTGGAACCGCCAGCCAGGCGCAGGTCGGTGACATGATCTGGGAAGACGAATTCGGCAACCTGGACAACTGGATCAAGCTGACCGGCAACGGCTACTGGGGCTGGGGCAATGGTGAACTGGAGTACTACTCTGAAGACAACGTCGACATCGCCACCTTGCCGGGCGAACCTGGGAACACTGGCCTACGCATCGTCGCAAGACAGGAGAGTGGACCCGGCATCGTCGACCAGTGGGGGAATCCCCTGGAGTACACCTCGGGCAAGGTGATGAGCAAGTCCAAGATCACCATCAAGTACGGCATGATCGAGACCAGGATGATGATTCCTGACATCGACCTGGGTGGTTGGCCCGCCGTCTGGCTCCTGGGAACCAGCAACTACGCCTGGCCTCGCAATGGCGAGATCGACATGATGGAAATGGGGTCCAAGCAGGCCTTCAGAGATCTGCACGACACCCACAACGGCGGCAACGGCCTGAACAATTCCAACGTCAATCAGGTGGTGGGCGCCAACGCCATCTTCTACTCGGACGCCGCCGTCTCGCCGGAAAACCCTTCGGGTGCGTCCAGCATCTCCTGGGATCCCGATGACGTCTACTGTCGTCCTTACTACAACTACACCGAGACTCTGGTCGACCGTTTCCTGACCTACCGGTTGTACTGGGACGAGACCAGCCTCCGCCTCACCGTCATCGACGATGGTGTCGAATACGACCTCTACACTGAACCCTTCGCCATCGACACCGAATCCGACGAATTCCAGAAGCCCTTCTACCTCATCGCCAACCTGGCCATCGGCGGCGCCTTCACCGACGCCTACAACCTCGGCGA